>Ga0105046_10011993_pt1 | contig 13448 bp, 6 predicted proteins | sample MAT03_FD_78385 | JGI IMG/M metagenome (GOLD analysis project Ga0105046, IMG submission 78385) | Freshwater microbial communities from Lake Fryxell liftoff mats and glacier meltwater in Antarctica - MAT-03 (megahit assembly) | ecosystem: Environmental > Aquatic > Freshwater > Ice > Liftoff... | reverse complement strand
GTGACCCTCGCGCCATATCACGGCGCGGTCAGTGTCAGCGGTGCGATCGCCGACGCCCGCGAGACTTACGCCGGCTGGGACGCCCCGATCTCGGCCAAGACCGCCATCTTGGCCGCCGAGGCGTTGTTCGTCCTCCCGGATGAGGAGGTCGATCAGGTGCCCTTCAGCTTCGGCGCGCCGCGCCTGGTCGCCGTGGTCGAGGTCCTGCCGGGCGAAGGGTGTGAGTACGGCTCCGCCGGTCTGCGCGGATGATCAGGTCTCTCCGCCGTGAGACGACCTCGCGGCGAATGAGGTTTCGCCAATGTTCAATGGGCGATTCTTGGGGCGGGGAGGCGGATGTGACTGCAGCACAAAAAAAAGAGGGTGGGATTCTGCGCTCTTTTTTTTGTACTGGCTTTTTACCGGATGCGCTGGGCTCGTCGGGCCTGAGACCGCGGCGGAAACCCGGGCAGGGCGGCTCAATTGGCTCTGGCCCGCGAGCGCGCGGCCCTGCGCGCGATCTGACGCGTCGATCGGCTTCCCCGGGTCCGCGGCTTGTGGCGTAATCTCGGCGGTTCGACGAGAGGATCCATGGACACCACCGACCCGAACGGCTCCGTGACGCGCGACGAATTTCCTGGCCTGCTCGCAGCGGTGCAGCGGCGCTTCGCGGCCCACGCCGAGGGGCCGCTGTTCGTCACGGCGGCGACCGGGTTGTGGCCGCTGTTCCTCGACACCATCGCGCCGGAGTTGAAGCAGCACTACACGTGCCACGCGTGTCGCCGGTTCGTCGAGCGCTATGGGGCGATGGTGACGATCGACGGGGCGGGGCGCCTGACTTCGGCGCTGTGGCCCGACGACGCGCCGGCAGACTTCGTCCGTGCGTCCGCGATGATGGCGAAGGCGGTCACCAGCGCGGCGATCGAGGGCGTGCTGCTGCCGCCGACGCGGGTGCTGGGGACGCCGGCGTCGCCGGCCACCGCCGCGGGCAAGGTGTGGACCCACCTCGCGGTCGAGGTGCCGCGGGCCCACGCGCACGCGCTGCACAGCGCGTATCAGGTGCAGGCCGAGCGCAAGGAGGACTGGCGCATGCTGACGCGCGGGCTGGAGGAGTTCCCGCAGGCGCTGGTCGAGCGGGCGCACGCGCTGTTGACCTCGGGGGCGCTGTACCGGTCGGAGAAGTGTATTCGCGTGGCGACCTGGCTGCTGGAACTCCACCAGGCGCTGGCGGCCGTGAAGACTCCGCAGCAAAAGGAGGCGCTGTTGTGGAAGGCGGCGGCGACCGCCCCGGCAGGCTTCGCCCACGTGCGCAGCAGCATGATCGGGACCTTGCTGGAAGACCTGGCGAGCGGCCTCGACAGCGCCGCGATCAAGCGCCGCTTCGACGACAAGATGGCCCCGAGCCAGTACATGCGGGCCCAGGTCGAGCCGTCGGCCGGTAACATCGCCCAGGCGGAGAAGGCGATCGCGACGCTCAAGGCGACCGGAGCGCTCGCGCGTCGTCACGCCCGCCTGGCGGAGCTGACCGAGTTCCTGTGGCGCCCGCAGGCACCGGCTACGGCCAACTCTGGCGGGGTGTTCGGGCACCTGACGCCGAAGCAGCGCTCCTCGGCGGGCAAGGTGGTGGTTCCGCAGCAGACGATGACGTGGGACAAGTTCGCGCGCACGGTGCTGCCGGACGCGATCGCCATCGAGGCGCAGGTGCCGGCGGTGTCGGACCGGTTCGTGGCGCTGGTGACGGCGGAGCACCCGGACGCCCCGCCGATCCTGCAATGGGACGCGGAGGACCGGCGTAATCCCCTCAGTTGGTACTACCACGCCGGCATCGACGCGGAGATCAAGCGCCGCGTGGAGGGAGCCGGCGGGCAATACGAGGGTGTGGATATTCGTGCTTCGCTGCTATGGGATAATCGCAACGACCTCGACCTGCACGTGATCACGCCGCGCGGCGAACATATCTACTTCGGAGCGAAGCGCTCGGGCTGCGGAGGCTGGCTGGACGTCGACATGAACGTGCGCGGTGAGACCACGACGCCGGTCGAGAACATCCGCTGGGCCCGGGGCGCGGCGCCCCGCGGCCACTACCGCATTTATGTGCAGAACTTCCGCTTCCACGAGCGGGACCAGCACCCGACGCCGTATAAGGTCGAGGTCGAGATCTCCGGCGAGATCTATCATTTCAACGGTGTGGTATCGCCGGGTCGACAGACCGGCGTCGCCTCGGACGTGACGGTCTTCGAGTTCGACCACGAGCCCGGGCGCACGCTGGTAAGCCCGCCGCGAAACGCCGCACCGCCGGCGCCGGGTACCCAGCGATGGAACGTCGCCGCGGGCGCGTGGGCGCCGGTCACCGGCATCGTGGCGTCGCCGAACCTGTGGGGCGAGCGGCCGCTGCTGCAACACGGACGGCACACGTTCTTCCTGCTCAAGGGCTGCCGCGACGCCACGCCGGGGCTCGGGCGCGGCTTCTTCACCGAGACGCTGCGCAGCGACTTCCACAGCGTCCGCTCGACGCTCGAGGCGTTCACCCGCTCGGCGACGATCGCCGGGGCCGACGAGGCGGACGCCTGCGGGCTGGGGATGACGGACCAAAAACCGTGGAACCTGCCGCTGCGGGTCACCACCGCGAAGTCGGTGGCGACCTACCTCATCGACCGCTGGGATTGAGCTACGTCGCCGCGACGGGGCTGGCGACCCGCTGGCGCAGCACGTACGGGAGGATGCCGCCGTGGAGGTAGTACTCGACCTCGATCGGGGTGTCGATGCGCAGGGTGACCGGGACGTCGTCGACCTTGCCGCTGGCGCGGTGGATCTTCAGGGTCAGGGTCTCGCGGGGGGTGACGGCGTCGGGGCCGGTGAGGTCGAAGGTCTCGGTGCCGTCGATGCCGAGGCTCTGGGCGTCGGTGCCGGGCTCGAACTGGCACGGCAGCACGCCCATGCCGACGAGGTTGCTGCGGTGGATGCGTTCGAAGGAGGTGGCGACCACGGCGCGCACGCCGAGCAGGCGGGTGCCCTTGGCGGCCCAGTCGCGCGAGGAGCCGGTGCCGTACTCGGAGCCGGCGAAGATGATGAGCGGGATGCCGGCGGCCTGGTAGCGCATGGAGGCGTCGTAGATGCTCATGCGCTCGGCGGTCGGCTGGTGCAGCGTGACGCCGCCCTCGACGCCCGGGACCATGAGGTTGCGGATCCGGACGTTGGCGAAGGTGCCGCGGACCATGACGCGGTCGTTGCCGCGACGGGCGCCGTACGAGTTGAAGTTCTCGGCGGAGACGCCACGCTCGATCAGCAGCTTGCCGGCGGGGGACGACGGCTGGATGCTGCCGGCCGGGCTGATGTGGTCGGTGGTGACGCTGTCGCCGAAGATCGCCAGCGGGCGGGCGCCGGCGATGGTCTTCGGGGGGGTCGGGTCGACCGAGAACTTCTCGAAGTAGGGCGGCTCTTGAATGTAGGTCGAGGCGTCATCCCACGGGTAGACCTTGCCGGTGCTCGCGGGGATCTCGGCCCACATCGGGCTGAGCGCTGCGGTGTCCTCGTAGATCTTGCGGTAGGTGTCGGGGTCGGTCGCGCTGGTCAGCAGCTCGCCGATCTCCGCGCTGGTCGGCCACAGCTCGCGCAGGAACACCGGCTTGCCGGCGCTGTCGGTGCCGAGCGGGTCGTTCTCGAGGTCGATGTCGACGCGGCCGGCGAGCGCGAAGGCGACGACCAGCGGCGGGCTCATGAGGAAGTTGGCGCGGATGCTCTGGTGGATCCGGGCCTCGAAGTTGCGGTTGCCGGAGAGCACGCTGGCGACCACGACGTCGTGGTCCTGGATCGCAGCCTCGAGCTGCGGGTCGAGCGGGCCGGAGTTGCCGATGCAAGTGGTGCAGCCGTAACCGACGGTCTGAAACCCGAGCTTGTCGAGGAAGGGCTGCAGGCCGGTCGCCTCCAGATAGGCCGTGACGACCCTCGATCCCGGCGCGAGCGAGGTCTTGACCGCGCTGCGGATCTTGAGGCCGCGCTCGACGGCCTTCTTGGCGAGCAGGCCGGCGGCGAGCATGACGCTGGGGTTGGAGGTGTTGGTGCAGCTCGTGATCGCGGCGATGACGACGTCGCCGTGGCGCAGCACGATGCGCTCCGGGGCGGGCTCGCTGTCCTGCACGCGGTCGGGCGTCGGCCGGTTGTGCAGCATCTCCGCCTCGGTCGCCGGGTTGGTGTTGTTCGGGGTGGTCGCGGCGTTGACCTGCTCCGGCAGGGTCGAGACTTGCTGCGAACCCCCCCCGCTGATGATGCCGCTACCGCTGCCAGTAATGACCTGGAGGCGACGGCGCGACTCGCCTTCGGGGCGGGCGTACTCCTTGGGGCTGTGCAGCAGCTCGGTGAACTTGGCGCCGAGGTCTTTGAGGGCGATGCGGTCTTGCGGGCGCTTGGGGCCGGCGACGCTGGGCTCGATCGTGGAGAGGTCGAGCTCGACGCGGGCGCTGTAGTCGAGGTCGCCGTCGGCCGGCATGCCGAACATGTCCTGGGCGATGTGATACTGGCGCACGGCGTCGACCTGGGCCTCGCTGCGGCCGGTGTCGTGCAGGTAGGCGCAGGTCTTCTCGTCGACCGGGAAGAAGCCCATGGTGGCGCCGTACTCGGGGGCCATGTTGCCGAGCGTGGCGCGGTCGGTGACCGACAGCGACGCGGCGCCGTCGCCGAAGAACTCGACGAACTTGCCGACGACCTTTTGCTTGCGCAGCAGCTCGGTGATGGTGAGCACGAGGTCGGTGGCGGTGGTGCCAGCGGGCATGGTGCCCTTGAGGTGGACGCCGACGACATCGGGGGTGAGGAAGTAGACCGGCTGACCGAGCATGCCGGCCTCGGCCTCGATGCCGCCGACGCCCCAGCCGACGATGCCGAGGCCGTTGATCATCGTGGTATGCGAGTCGGTGCCGACCAGCGAATCCGGGTAGTAGATGTCACCCTGGTTGAGCACGCCGCGCGCGAGGTGCTCGAGGTTGACCTGATGCACGATGCCGATGCCGGGCGGCACGACGTTGAAGCCCTGGAACGCGGCGGTGCCCCACTTGAGGAACTCATAGCGCTCGCGGTTGCGGCGAAACTCGATCTCCATGTTGCGCTCGAGGGCGTCGGCCTGGCCGTAGTAGTCGACCTGCACGGAGTGGTCGATGACGAGGTCGACGGGGACCAGCGGCTCGATGATCGCCGGGTCACGACCGAGGCGCGCGGCGGTCGATCGCATCGCGGCGAGGTCGACCAGCAGCGGCACACCCGTGAAGTCCTGAAGGACAATGCGGCCGACCACGAACGGGACCTCCTCGGTGCGCTGGGCCTTGGCCGACCACTTCGCCAGCGCGCGCACGTCGTCCTCGCGGATCCGCAGGCCGTCGAGGTTGCGTAGCACCGACTCGAGCACCACGCGGATGCTCCGCGGCAGCCGCGAGATCTTGCCGAGGCCGGCCTTCTCGAGGGCCGGCAAAGAGAACAGACGGCCGGTCCCGCCAGCGAAGTGGAACTCTCGCAGGGTGTTGAAGGGGTCTTGCACGCTCGCCATGAGGGCCACTTTTGGGCCAATCGGAGGGCGGGCGCCATCAAATTGTGCGGGGGGGGGCCGGCACAGCGCCGACAGGCACGGGGAGACGCTGCGCGATCGTCGCGGATGGCCCGACGCGCAACGGTCGCTGGCCCGGAGATGCCGCGCCTGTCCAGCATGGCGGCTCCCTCGACTGTGCCCCCGTACCTCGCGTGGTGGCGGCCCGTGGAGAACCCGAAGGCGCAGGCTTTACTCGTGCAAGCAGCCCCGTCGTGGAAGAAGCCTGGTCCTGTGGTCCCGTGGTCCTGGATCAGCGCATGCGGGCGAGTTGATACCGCAGTTGCGGCAGGCCGCCGCGCAGGCGGGCGCGCAGCAGGTCCCAGTTGCGGCGGGTGAGCAGCAGGTCGGGGCGCAGGTAGACCTCGGCGTTATACATCGAGAGCAAGATTCGGTGGCGGCGCCAGTTGGCCGCGTTGGCGCGGACGGTCAGGCGCGCCGAGACGCCGAGGGTCTGCACGCCGAACGGGAATTGCAGGGCGAACAGGAGCGGCTGGGCGTACAGCGAGAGGTCCGCGGCGGCGCCGGGCGTCGGACGCAGGTGGCCGGTGGCGAGGTCGATCTCGACGACGGCGGCGAGGTCGACGATCTCGACGCTGACGGGGCGCAGCCAGGTGCGCAGCAGCCACCGCGGATAGAGGTCCTGGAGGCGCGTCGACAATTTCGTGAGCGCGAGGCGGATGTCGGCGAGGGTCGCGGGCGGGACGGGGTCGAGGGGGAGCTCGCCCAAGCTCCGATAGAGGTCGTCGTAATGGCGCAGCGCGGGCGCGCTGTCCCACGGCTGGCCGACCTCGTGGGCGTCGCCGTGGTCCAGGACCACGAGCTCGAGGCCGGCGCGCTCGAAGGCCGTGGCGACGGTGCGCGGACTGTTGGCATAATTATTCATATATGCATTGTCGATACTCGAAAAATACACGAAGCTGGCGATCGGGATCGTGACCTCGGCGCCGAGGTCACGGTGATTGGCGAGCATGTTGTCGACGATCTGGCGGGCCTTGGCGGGCAGGCGGGCGTCGCGGTCGTGTTCGCCGCCGTAGCCGGCCAGCGAAAATTGATTGAGCACGACGCGGATCCTGCCGAGGTCCGCGCGGATGAGGGCGCAGTCGTGGCGGTCGGCCTCGGCGTCGTTGATGTCGAGCACGGTCTCGCCGTCGGCGAGGACGGCCAGGCAGGAGTCCATCTGGCCGACTTGATAGCAATATACGCGGGTGCTGCCGCGCAGGTGCACGATCTGCCGGTGGGGCAGGGCCTGCGTGTTGGGGAACCCGAATCTGTGCAGGGCGTCGAACATCTTGTCCGAGTTGCTGGCTTGAAACAGGACGACGACGCGCTGCTTGAAGGCTTCGGGCAGGCCGCGCAGGGTCGCTATATTAAAGTGGTCGGGGTGCTCGTGGGAGATCCAGAGGTAGTCGATCGCGTCCAGCAGGGACGGGTCGTACGCGGGCGGGACCAGCAGGGTCCACGAATTATTGAAGACCTTGCCGGTCAGCCAGGGATCGGTCCAGATCTCGGTGTCCTCGGTGCGGACGACGACGGACGCGTGACTGATGAGCTGGATCTGCATGCGCCCCGGCCGACGGTAGCAAGCCGCGGCGCGCCTGCCAATGGGGAATGACGGGCGCGTGGAGCTATGGGGCCGAAGATGACGGGTTCGTGCCCGGCGGCGGCGCCGCTGGGGCAGTACGAGGATAGTTGGGCGGGCGACGGGCGCGGGTGGCCTGTTCGAAGGCGTAGCCGAATGCGAGCAGTTGCGCCTCGGCGAACGGGCGGCCGAGGAACACGAGGCCGAGCGGGAGGCCGCGGTCGTCGCCCATGGGGACGGTGAGGCTCGGGGTGCCGGCGACCGCGGCGGCGCCGTAGCCGGCGCCGCCGACGTGTTCGCCGGGCACGGGGTCGGTGGGCCAGGCGGGGCCGACGGTCGGTGCGACGAGGGCGTCGAGCTGGTGACGCTCGAGGGTGGCGAGCAGGCCGTCGTCCCAGGCCAGGCGGCGGGCGGCGGCGCGGGCCTTGAGATACTCTGGTGAATCGAGGCCGCCGCGGGCCTGGGCCTGAATGAGCAGCTCCTGGGCGAATAGTGGCATGACCTCGCGGGCGTGGGCGTCGTTCCACGCGATCAGCTCGGCGAGGCTGTGGACGGCGCCGCCGGAGCGGGCGAGGTAGGCGTTGAGGCCGGCCTTGAACTCGAATAGCAGGACCTCGAGCTCGGGCGCATTCCACTGGTCCCATGTGGTGATATCGGCGGGGTCGACGATGACGGCCCCGGCGGCCCGCAGCGAGGCGATCGCGCGCTCGGTGGTGGCGTCGACGGCGGGGCTGTAGCCCATGGCCTGACGCAGCACGCCGATGCGCTTACCGACGAGGGCGTTGGGGCGCAGCCCGATCGTGTAGTCGGTGGGTTTGGGCGCGTGGGTGGTCAGCGGGTCGGTGATATCGAGGCCAGTCATCGCGCCGAGCAGGATCGCTGCGTCGGTGACGGTGCGGGCCATCGGTCCGGCGGTGTCCTGGGTGACGGAGATCGGGATGATGCCGGCGCGCGAGATGAGGCCGACGGTCGGCTTGAGACCCACGAGGCCGGAGACGGCCGCGGGACACAAGATACTGCCGTCGGTCTCGGTGCCGACGCCGAGCATCGCGAGGTTCGCTGAAATAGCCACGGCGGTGCCGGAGCTCGATCCGCAGGGGTTGTGGTCGAGCGCGTAGGGGTTGCGGGTCTGACCGCCGCGGCTGCTCCAGCCGGAGACTGAATGGGTCGAGCGCAGGTTGGCCCACTCGCTGAGGTTGGTCTTGCCGAGGATGACGGCCCCGGCGCCGCGCAGGCGCTTGACCAGGAAGGCGTCGCGCTCGGGGCGGTTGTCGAGCATGGCGAGCGAGCCGGCGGAGTTGACCATGCCCGCGACGTCGATGTTGTCTTTAATAAGGATCGGGATGCCGTGTAGGGGGCCGCGCACGTTACCCTCATTGCGGTGACGGTCGAGCAGGGCGGCGTAGCGCAGGGCCGTGGGGTCGAGCTCGATGACGGCGCCGAGCGTGGGACCGTCGTCGTCGATCGCGGCGATGCGCGCGAGGTAGGCGCGGGTCAGGTCCTCGGAGGTCAGGGTGCCGGCGCCCATGCGGCGCTGGGCCTCGGCGATGTCGAGCTCGAGCAGATCGGTGCCGGGCTCGCGGGTCGATCGGGCGGGATCTCGCGTGGCGCGGGCGGCAGGGGTGCCCGGGGAGCCGGGGTGACAGGCCGCGAGCGCGAGCGAGACGAGCAGGGACGGGAGCAGGCGCATGCGCGGCGCAGTGTAACGCGGGCCGGCCGGCGGTCGGCGTTCGCGTGGCGGGCGGGGGGCGCGGTATACAGGGCCGGTGTCGACCGCGTCCTCGCTGCGCCCCGCCGGGTGGCTCTGGTTCGCCGCGATGGCGGTCGGGCCGGGGCTGGCGCTGTGGGCGGTGCGGCAGGGCGATCCGGCGGCGGCGCTGCTGCGCGACGAAGTGACGGGTGGACGCGGCGAGGCTGCGCTGTGGGCGGGGGTCAGCGCGTCGCTGGTGCTGGGGATGGCTGCAGTGCATGGCGGCCGGCGGGGGCGCGCGGGGGTGGGTCGCGGGGCGGCGCTGGTGGAGTGGGTGGCGGGGTGGCGCTGGCTGGCGCTGCTGCCCCTGTGGCCGCTGCTGCGCTTCGAGCCGGCGGGGCTGGCCGGGGCGCTGGCGCCGACGCTGGTGGTGGTGCTCGGGGGCGTGGTTGCGTGGTCGGTGTATGGCGCTTCGGACATGTCGCAAGGGACATGGCGCAGAGTACAGGCGGTGTTGGGCTCGCCGCGGGTGTGCGGGTTGGCGCTGGCGGCCGCGGGTGCGGCGGTGCTGGCGAGGTTGGTGGAGCTGGCGCTGCTGCGGCACGCGGCGCTGGTGAGCCGGGTGTTCGACCTCGGCATCTACGATAATTTGATGTGGAACACGATGCACGGGCGGCCGCTGGCCTGCGACTTCGTGCGCGGCGGGAGCCACGTCACGGCGCACGTCGACCCGGTGTTGGTGCTGCTGACGCCGATCTATGCATGCAGTCCGGGGCCGGCGGTGTTGCTGGTGATGCAGGCGGCGGCGGTGCTGTCGGGTGCGGTCCCCGTGTATTTGTTGGCGGTGAGGCGGCTCGGGCTGGCGTGGCTGGGGCTGGTGCTCGGGCTCGCGTATCTGCTGCATCCGTCGGTACACGGCACGATCCTGTTCGACGTGCATTCGCTGGCCTTCGCGGCGCCGCTGTGCCTGTGGGCGCTGTACTTCCTCGAGTCGGGGGCGACGCGGCGCTATGCGCTGATGATCGCGCTGTTGTTGTTGACCCGCGAGGACGTCGCGCTGCTGGTGATCGGGATCGGGCTGTATGCTTCGCTGGGCGCCGGGCGCCGGCGGCTGGGGCTGGTGACGATCGTGACGGCGATCGGCTATTTCGTGGCGGTGAAGCTGCTGGTGCAGTTCACGCCGTATCAATACGCGCGGCGCTATGCGGCGTTCGTGCCGGCGGAGGGCGGGGGCTTCGGGGCGGTGGCGGCGTCGCTGCTGGCTAATCCCGCGCACGCGCTATTCGAGGTGCTGGCGCTGCGCAAGCTGGTGTTCCTGGCGGTGCTGCTGGCGCCGCTGCTGCTGCTGCCGCTGCTGGCCGGGCCGCTGTGGTGGACCTTCGGGTTCGGGCTGGCGTTCACGCTGCTGGCCAGCAATGGCATGAACTTCTTCCCGCTGTCACACCATACAGTGATGCTATTCCCGGTGTTCTTCGCGGCGGCGCCCGCGGGCATCGAGCGGGCGGCCGGCGTGGTCGAGCGGCTCGGGGGAGATCGCGGGCGCTGCGTGCGGGCGCTCGGGGTCGGTGTATTGGCGGCGAGCCTGCTGGCGACCCAGCGCATGGGCGCGCTGATCGACAACGGGAGCTTCGCGAGCTGGCCGCACGCGGTGCCCTATGCGCTCGATGCATCGCAGATCTCGCGGATTGAATGGCTGCGGGGCGTCGAGGCGGCGCTGCCCCGCGAGGCGGCGCTGGCGGTCACCAATTCGGTCGGGGCCCACTTCGCGGCGCGCGACAGGGTGGCGTTTTATCCCGAGGTCAAGGACGCGGACTTCCTGGTGTTACACCGCATGGACCTGCACCCGAAAGGCGGCAAGGTCAATGTCGCGGCGCTCGAGCGCCGCGGCTATGTGCTGATCGATCGCCACGCGGACGAGATCTTCGTGCTGCGGCGCGTGGCTGCCGGCGAGGCGCCGTGAATTTTAGATGCCCATGCGGGTCAGGGCCTCGACGACGCCGCGTAGGGTGGCGGCGAGGGTCGGGTGCTCGACCTCGAGCTGGCGGGCCGACTCGGCGAGTTGCCCAGTGCTGAGGCTGGCGTCGGGTGCGGGGGCGGTCGGCTCCGCGTCGCGCGACTGGAGCTTTTCGGCGATGTCCTGCAACGCGCCGGCGAGCATGTGGCGGACCTCGGGGTCCCGCGATTCGACGGTGTCGAGCTCGGCGTGCAATGCGGCCAGCGTCTCGCGGAGCTTCTGGACGTCTTCGGTCATGCGGCAAGGTAGCACGGTCATGCGCCGGCGCGGGATGGGCTACGCCGACTCGTCCGAGGGCTCGGGCATGCGGGTCGTGGCGGGGGCGTTGGCCTCGTCGTCGGCGTCGTCGTCGTCGGCGGGCGTCGGGGTCCGCAACCATCCGCCCTGGCCGATCGCCCGCCAGGCCCATCGTCCCCAGCCGATCGACTGCCACGCGAGCCACACGGCCCACAGGACCCACAGGGCGCGCCACAGCGAGGCCGGCACCGAGACGATCCACGCGGTCGGCGTGGCGTCGGTGACGCGGTCGGCGTACCAGCGCAGGAGGCCGTCGTCGGCGCTCCAATTGTCGACGTGGGTCCAGACGGGGCTGGTCAGCAGCGCCTTGCCGGTGGCCAGGGTCACGAGGACCACGGCGGCGGTGAGCAGCGCGAACCCGAATTGCAGGGCGTTGTAGCCGCGGTCGCTGGTGACTCGCTGGACCAGGGCGGGCCGCCAGGCGACGAGGATGAACCACGCGGCGATCATCGGGAGGAAGCCGGCGCCGAAGCCGAGGCCGAGGACGAACCACTTCCAGGTCTTGAGCGGGACGCCAGGGGCGCGCCCGAGAGCCACGGCGAGGAGGGCGAGCGCGCCGAACCACGCCCAGAGCCAGACGAAGGGGCCATCCGCGCCGCCGCCGGTCCAGAGGATCACGCGGTCGGCGTCGTCGACGAAGTCGACCGCCAGCCGGGCGTTGACGGCGCCGCCGCCGAGTGAGACCGACGGCGCGGTGTAGACGGCCTGGACGCCGTCGTCCTGCTGCCACTCGACGACGACCTCGCTGATGCTGGGCTGCAGCGGCAGCCGCAGCTCGATCGCCTCCTTGGCCATCGGCACCTCGACGCCCGCGATCTTGACGGACCGGAGGTGGGCGTCGGCGGGGAGGGTGAGGGTCCGCGTGGTCACGGTCGCGGCGCGCATGCGCATGACGAGCCGCGCCTCGGTGCCCGCGTCGGCGAGCTTGAGCTTGAGCGTGGCGCTGTCGACCGTGAGGAACGCGCCGTCGATCGGCGGGGGCTGATGCAGCGTGAGCGAGAGGCTCTCGCCGGGCCACGGATGAAACACGGAGGTGCCAGCGTCGACGCGGGTCGCCGGCATCCCGGTCATCGCGCACTGCCAGGCCTCGCCGCAGGTGACGGTCCAGGTCTCGGTCCAGGCGCTGCCCTGCGGGGCGGCGAGGACGAGGGCGTCGCGGGGCTCGAGCACGGAGTCCCAGCGGACGGTGGCGCCGGCCCGGTCGAGCGAGAAGGTGGCCTTCGGGTCGCTGACCTTGGCGGTCGCCTCGGTCATCTTCTCGCCGTCGAGGAGGGGGACATGGACGGTGATCGGTGAGGGGCCGTGGTTGAGACGGGTGACGACGGTGCGCACGGTCCACCGGGGGCCGATGTCGATCGTGCGGTCGACGCTGAGCCACGCGGGGAGGTCCTGGCTGACGCGGTCCGCTCGCGCGGGGTCGGTGGGGACGGGGTCGTCGGCGTCGTCTTCCGCTGTGGAGGGCGCGGCGGCGGCGGCCTCGGCGAGGAGATGGAGGCTGGACGCGTGGCCATCCTCGTCGATGCCCTCGACGACCCAACCCTTCGCCTTGACGTCGACGCGCTTGGGCTCGTCGGCGAGCCCGATGTTGAGCTCGTCGACGCCGATCGGGCCGGCGAGCTCGATGATGTGTACGCCCTCGGGGAGGCGCACGAACACCTGACCGTCGATCGCTATCAGTTCCTCGGCGGGGCGCCCGTCGACGTTGACGGTGCGCGCCGACCAGCTCTCGAAGGAGCCCGGGAGCCGATAGACGCCGGGTCCCGCCATATGGACCTCGACGCGCAGACGCAACGTGCGGGCCGCGACCTCGACGCCGAGCCGGACGACGAGCGTGCAGTTGGGGGCGCACTCGGGCTCCGGTGCGAGCGTACGCTCGGCGGTCACGCGCTCCCTGAGCTCTTCAAGCATCTCCGGCGTCGGCGCGGCGCTGGCGACCTGCGAGGCGCCGAGCGAGCCGAGCAGCACCGCGAGCACGATCGCGGCGCGCGAGCCGTCGCTGGGCCGCACGGGCGCACGCGGAGCGCGTACCCAACCCGCACGCCAGCCGGCGCGCACGAGCGAGAACCCGACGATCCAGAGGGCGAGCGCGCGGAGGAGGGCGAGCGCCTTGCTCGCGGTCGGTGAGAGCAGCCACAGCGAGACGGTCTCTTCGGGCTTGACCGCGTGGTCGATCTCGAGGCTCCACCGGCGGCCCGACCACTCGGGCGTGCCCTCGCCGGTGTGTGGCAGCGCGCTCGGCGGCGCCTTCGGGAGGTCGGCGTCGAGCACGTAGCGCTCGGCGGTCGGAGGGGCCGCCGCCGCGCCGCCGTTATCGCCG
>Ga0105046_10011992_pt1 | contig 13448 bp, 14 predicted proteins | sample MAT03_FD_78385 | JGI IMG/M metagenome (GOLD analysis project Ga0105046, IMG submission 78385) | Freshwater microbial communities from Lake Fryxell liftoff mats and glacier meltwater in Antarctica - MAT-03 (megahit assembly) | ecosystem: Environmental > Aquatic > Freshwater > Ice > Liftoff... | reverse complement strand
GTGTGCGCGGAAGCCGGGGCCATCCACCACAAACACGGTTCGCGCAAGAGCGGCTTGCCCAGGTCGGCGCCGGCTTCGTCCGTTCCCAAGCGCTGCAAACGGCCCACGCCCGAGGGGCAGGGCGAATTGTTCTGAGCGGCTTGAACGCCGCGCGCATTTGCCAACTCCCTGCGCCAACCCTTTGCGCCAACCCCCTTGCGCGGCTCAGGCAACCGGCATAGGCTGACTTTGATCAACCCAGCGCCTGCCAACCTGCTGTGGAGCGAACGGCCAGCGCCCCAACCTGAGGAGAAGCGTTCATGCCAAGCCCACTTTCAACCAGCGCCGTGCAGGTGGCCAACATCCGCACCCTGGCGCTGGTCGGCCCCGCCGCTGCCGGCAAAACCTTGTTGGCCGAAGCCCTGTTGCTGGCCAGCGGCGCCATCCCCAGCGCCGGCAGCCTGGAGCGTGGCAGCACGGTGAGTGACTTCGACCCGCTGGAGCGGCGCATGCAGCATTCACTGCACTCGTCGGTGATGCACACGCATTGGCAGGGCTGCCGCATCCATGTCATCGACACGCCCGGCGCGGCCGATTTTGTCGGCCACAGCCTGCCGGCGCTGGAGGCGGTAGACACCGCCGTGGTGGTGATCAGCGCGGTCACCGGCATCGAGCCGATGGCCCAGCGCATGATGCAGCAGGCCGCCGAGCGCGGGCTGGATCGGCTGATCGTGGTCAACAAGATCGACGCGCCCGGGGTGAACCTGGCGGCGCTGCTGGCGCAAATTCAAGCCACCTTCGGCAAGGAATGCCTGCCGCTGAACCTGCCGCGCACCCAGCCCAACGGCGGCCCCACCAGCGTGGTGGATTGCTTCTTCAACCGCGTCGGCCACAGTGATTTCGGCCCGGTGGAGGCCGCGCACCGCGCGCTGGTGGAGCAGGTGGTGGAGGTGGACGGCGCCTTTGTCGACCGCTACCTGGAAGAAGGCGACATCGACGCCACCGAGTTGCACGCGCCGCTGGAGCAGGCGCTGCGCGAAGGCCACTTGATCCCCGTGTGTTTTGCCTCGGCGCGCACCGGCGCGGGTGTGCCCGAGTTGCTGGACGCCATCCACCGCCTGCTGCCGCACCCGGGCGAGGGCAACCCGCCGGCCTTTCTCAAGGGCGAGGGCGACACCGCCGTGCCGATGGTGGCCCTGCCCGACCCGGCGTTGCATGTGCTGGCGCATGTGTTCAAGATCACCGTCGATCCGTATGTCGGCAAGCTGGGCGTGCTGCGGGTGCACCAGGGCACCATCACCCCGGGCATGCAGCTGTACGTGGGCGACAGCCGCAAGCCGTTCAAGGTGGGCCACCTCTACTTGCTGCAGGGCAAGGGCACGGTGGAGGTGCCGCGCGCGCTGCCTGGCGATATCTGCGCCATCGCCAAGGTGGACGAATTGCACTTCGATGCGGTGCTGCACGATGCCGCCGAGGATGACGATATCCACCTCAAGCCGCTGGCCTTTCCGCTGCCGGTGCACGGCCTGGCGATCTCACCCAAGCGCCGGGGCGACGAGCAGCGCATGTGGGAGATCCTGGCCAAGGTGGTGGCCGAAGACGTGTGCCTGAAGGTCAGCCATGTGGCCACCACCAATGAAACCGTGGTCTACGGCCTGGGTGAACTGCATTTGCGCATGCTGCTGGAGCGGCTGCGCGAGGTGCACCGCTTCGAGGTGGACACCCAGCCGCCACGCATCGCCTACCGCGAAACCGCCACCGCGCCGGCCGAGGGCCACCACCGCCACAAGAAGCAAAGCGGCGGCGCCGGCCAGTTTGGCGAGGTGTTTTTGCGGGTAGAGCCGCTGCCGCGCGGCGGGGGCTTCGAGTTTGTCGATGCGGTCAAAGGCGGCACGATCCCGGGTGTCTACATCCCGGCGGTTGAAAAAGGCGTGCGCGAGGTGCTGGCGGCCGGCGCCATCTCGGGCCACCCGGTGGTCGACGTGCGGGTCACCGTGTTCGACGGCAAGCACCACAGCGTGGACAGCAAGGAGATCGCCTTCGTCACCGCCGGCCGCAAGGCCTTCATGGCGGCGATGCGCGAGGCCCGGCCGATCGTGCTGGAGCCGATCGTCGACGTGGAAATCACCGCGCCCGAGCATGCGATGGGCGACATCACCGGTGACCTGGCGGCCCGGCGTGGCCAGGTGGCCGGCACCGACGGCCGCGTTGACGGCCTGGGCAGCCATGTGGTGATCCGGGGGCAGGCGCCGCTGTCGGAGCTGTCGGGTTATCAAACCCGGCTGAATGCGATGACCAGCGGCGAGGGCCACTACACGCTGGCGCTGGCGCGTTACGAGGCAGTGCCACCGGCGGTGCAGCAGCAACTGTCGGCCGGCTGGCAGGCGCACGACGTGGAGTGAGGCGGAGCAAGCCCCGTTTATCATGCGGGCATGACTCTTGTGCACGATGTGGCGCGTATCCGCCTGGACAACGCGATGCGACTGTTCGACGAATTTGTGCAGGCCACGATCAAGGCGCCCGACGCCGCCACGCTGCGCGGGCTGGAACGCCGCTTTGCCGAGCGGCTGCAGATCCAGCCCAGCTACTGGAGCCAGATCAAGGGCCGCTCGCGGCAGATCGGCGAGCGGCTGGCACGGCAGTTTGAGCAACTCTGCCGCAAACCGGTGGGCTGGATGGACCTGCCGCACGCTGGCGGCGCGGCCGGCGGCGCGGCCAGCCTGGCGCCTGGCGCAGGGCGCGCGGTACAGCCGGCCTGGGTGGCATCCAGCGCGCCGCCGGCCGAGCCCGCGGCCTCGCCCAGCCAGCCGCAGGACGACGACGAGCGCTTCATCGTCGGCCTGGTGCTCACCTACTACCGGCGGCACCCGCAGCGCGCCCGCAACCGGCTGCTCGACCTGCTGGGCGAGGTGCTGACGCCGCCAGCGGCCGAGGCGCCACGCGCCGCATCACCCGCTGCATCACCCGCTGCATCACCCGCTGCATCGCCCGCTGCCCGCCCGGCCCCTGGCGGCAGCCGCGGAGCCGCTGCCGCCCAGCGTGCCGCGCCGCCGCCACCGCCACCGCCACCGGCCGACGACCTGTCGCTGTGGCTGCGCACGCAGGCCGGCATCGCGCCGCTCAAGCGCAAGCCTTGAGCGATTCGCCCAGGTAAACCCTGCCCCTAGAACAAAGGGTGACAGCGGCGCAACAAGCTGTATCAGGGTCTTGCGCAAGATAAATCTTTGTTTATCATTAGCGCAAGCCGCCAGGGATTCAACCCGCCGCGGCGACACCCCCCGATCCACCCCTTTTTCAAGTACCTGCCACGCCCATGTCCACCTTGGCCCTGATCCTGTTGCCCTGCTCCCTGCGCCCATCGCAGGCGGTGCGGGCATCGGTGATGGTCCGGGCCATCGGCACGGCAGGTGCCCGCAACGCAGGTGCCCCGCCGGGCGCCGTGGCTGGTTGAGCCGGTTCAGCACCGCCACTCACCCATCCCGGCCCGGCTCGCTCACGCGACCGGGCCGTTTTGTTTGCATGTTTTGTTTGTTCGCCCAGGAGAACCCCATGAAGACCACCGCCATCTTTAACACCGCCCGCCCGCACCGCATCAGCCTGGGCGCCAGCAAGCCGCGCAACCCCTTGGTGGCAGCCAGCCACCAGCGGCTGGCCGGCGCGCACCGCCGATCCGGCGGCGCCCAGCGCCAGCGCGCCGCCATGGCGCTGCGCCGCGAGCTGCAGCACGAACGACGCCCCACGCCCTGAAACCACGGCGCCCGGCGCCCCGCAGCGGGGCCCGCGCCACGGGAGAACTCCATGAGCAAGAGCCTCTACGGCTTCGATGGCCCCCTTGCCGCGCCCAGCGGCAGCCCGCTGCGGCAATTTGCCGCACTCACCCTGCGCCAGTCCAGCCGATTGCTGGCCCGGCTGGCGCGCAAACTGGCCGCCCGGCGGCGTTTTGCCTCGGCACGGCGCGCGCCCGAGCTGGAGTTCTATGCCGAGGCCGGCGCGCCCGAAGGCGCGCTTTACCTCGACGGCGAACTCGTCGGCCACCTGGCTGGCGTGACCCGGCTGTGACCCGGCTGTGACCCGGCTGTGGCCGGGCTGTGACGCGGCGCCGCCCCGGCCGTGACTCTGGCAGGTGGCGGCCGGCCGGCGCGCCGGGTGGGGCCTCAAGCCCGCGCCCGGCGCGCCGATAAGCCCGGTACGCAGCGCCACACGAGGTGAGCCATGGCCCAGGCCGAACCGACCGCACTACCGAACACCCCCGCCGAAGCGCCCTTCATCCAGGTGGCGCTGCGCGACATCACCGCCTGGGCCGCCGCGTTCGACCGGCTGGAAATCCCGGTGCTGGCCGCCACCGCCGAGGCGATGGAGGAATGGCGCGCCAACGAGGACGCGGTCGACGCCAACCTGCTGGGGGACGGCCTGTCGTCCGACCCGCTGATGACGCTGAAGCTGCTGCGCCACGTGGCGGCGCTGCGGCGCGGCCGCGACCAGGCCGACGCCGAAACCGCCACCGAAGCGTTGGTGATGCTGGGCATCACACCGTTCTTCCGTGATTTTGGCCCGCAGCCCACACTGGAGCAGCGCCTGGCGGGGCAACCCGAGGCCTTGCTGGGCCTGCGCCAGGTGTTGCGCCGCTCCCGCCGCGCCGCCCACTTTGCGCTGGGCTTTGCAGTGCACCGGCAAGACCACGACGCCGCGCTGATCTACGAGGCCGCGCTTTTGCACGACTTTGCCGAAATGCTGCTGTGGGCGCATGCCCCGGCGTTGGCGCTGACGATGGCCCGCTGGCAACAGGCCGAGCCCGGCCTGCGCTCGACCGAAGCCCAGCGCACGCTGCTGCACGTTGATCTGTCTGACGTGCAGCAGGCGCTGATGAAGGCCTGGGGCCTGCCGCCGCTGCTGGTGCAGATCAGCAACGACCACGCCAGCCACCTGACCACCGTGCGCAACGTGCAGCTCGCCATCCGCCTGGCCCGCCACAGCGCCCTGGGCTGGGACAACCCCGCTCTGCCCGACGATGTGGACGAGATCGCCGTGCTGCTGAACCTGGGCACCCAGCCCACACTGCACCTGCTGCACGACCTGGACCAGTAGACGCCCGGCGGCATGCCAGGGCCGCAGCTCAATCGCTGTCGGCGGCGTCCAGCAGCCGCAGCACCTCGTCGAAGACCTCAGGCCGGAAGGCCATCGCCACATGCGCCACGCCGGCCAAGTGGCGGTTGTCGGCGCCCGGCAACGTGGCCATGCTGGCCGGGAACACGATGTTGTCGGCATGGCTGTAGAAACAGGTGAAGCGCGCATGGCGCGCCGCCGGTTCACGGGCGGCAAGCTCGGCCAGCCAGCTGTGGCCCTGGCGCATCTGCCGGGCGTTGGGCGTGTGGCCGAAGCGTGCCATCCAGGTGCCGTGGTGCGGTGTGCCGATGGTGACCACCCGCCGCACCCGCGCGTCGGCCTGCTGAGGGTCGGCGTGCGACGCCAGCCAGGCGCGCGCCGCCAGCCCGCCCATGCTGTGTGCCACCAGCAGCGGCGGCCGGCCGGTGCGGGCGATGAGCGCGGCCACCGCGGCCTCGATCGCCGGCACCCAGTCGTCGATGCGGCCGAAGGCCGGCGTCAACGACAGCGCCACCGTGGGCACGCCGTGCGCTCGCAGTTGCCGCAGCCACGGCGCCCACAGGCCACGGTTGCAGCCGTAGCCGTGCAGCAGCAGCACGCCGGTGCGGCCCACGCGGTGGCTGTCATCCGCGGGCACGTTGCCCCCTGCGGACGCTTTGCCGTTGGCTGGCGTGGCACGGTCTGCCGGCGGGGTGCCATCGGCAGGCGCCAGCCAGCCGGCCACGTCGGCCTCACGGTCGGCGTGGAACGGCTGCCGCCAGCCAAACACCCGCCACGAGGCCAGCACCTCGCCGCCCCAGGCGCGCAATAGCTGCCCGGTGGTGGCATGCGGCGCCGTGGCATCACGGCCCATGGTGGCCAGCAGGGTGAACTCCAGCGCCAGCACCGGCGCCTGCGGCAGCAGGGCCAGCGCTACGCCGCCAATGGCCCACCCCAGGCCAAGCCCGGCGTGCCAGCACCAGGCCAGCCAGGCCAGCGCGGCGGCCGCTGAAATCAGCACCAGGACACGTTGCAACAGCGTGAGCATCTGGGCAGTCTCGCACTGCCGACGATGCGCGGGGCCAGCGCCGGGCCGACCCAAGCGGCCACGCACACCTTCGGGGGGGTGGAGCGTGGCAACACACTGCCCGGGGCAGCGTTCACTAGAGCAGGGCGTCTACCCGGGTTCAGCCAACGACACTGCAGCGGGGGTACGCTGGCGGTATGAGTTCTGCGCTGGGCGACCGCATCATCGAGCACCTGAGCACCGTGGCGCGCCTGCGCGCGGCGCGTGCCACCGACCCGGCACTGGCCACCCGGGTACAGGCGCTGAAGGCCTACCAGGCGCAGCGCTTCGAACAAACCTACGCCGACTTGCTGGCCAGCCCGCGTTACCAGGCGGCGGCGCGCTTTTTTCTCCAAGAGTTGTACGGACCGCAGGAGTTTGCTGATCGTGACGCCCAGTTCGGCCGCATCGTGCCCTCGCTGGTGCGGCTGTTTCCGTCTGAACTGGTGGCCACGGTGGCGATGCTGGGCGAGTTGCATGCGCTGTCGGAGGCGCTGGACGACGGCACCGCCCGCCACCTGCCGGCGCGGCCACCCGACGCGCCGGGCTACGCCCAGGCCTGGCAGGCCAACGGCCGGGCGCCGGCACGCGAGCAGCAGATCGCGCTGACACTGGCCATCGGCGCGGCGATGAACCGCTACACCCGCAACCGGCTGATGCGCAACACGCTGCGGCTGATGCGCGGCCCGGCCCGCGCCGCCGGCCTGGGCGATCTGCAGCGCTTTCTGGAGGCCGGCTTCGACGCCTTCAGCGCGATGAAAGGCGCCGACGACTTTCTGCGCTGGGTGGGCGAGCGTGAACGGGCCCTGGCCGCCGCTCTGTTTGCGCCGGCCGCCGTGGCCACCGCTGCGCTGCCGATGGCCCAGCGCAGCGGGCCGCTGGCGCAATTGCCCTGAGCTACGGCCCTGCGCCGACGACGCGGCGCCGACGGATCAACGCTCGCCGATGCCCGGCACCGGTGCCGGCACTGGCTTCGGCACGGGCGCCGGCTTTGGCTTGCTGGCCTGGGCCAGCAGCGGGCCGCAATCGGTGGCGACGCCCGGGCCCAGTTCCACCAGGGGGATCAACGCCAGCAGCGGGTTGAGCAGGCCCAGCGCTATCGCACCGGCGCCGCGCGCGATCACCGCGCCCTTGTCGATGCCGATCTCGGGCCGTGCAAATGTGCCCCGCACCAGGATCGGGCTGCGCAGCGCCAGCGGGCTGGTGCTGCGGGTTCGCGGCCGCAGGGTCAGCGCCAGCGTCTCCTGGCCCAGGTCGATGCTGCCGCTGCCCAGCACGGTGCTGACGTCGGTGTCGAGCACCAGCGACTTCACCGCCATCTGGCCGCGCTGCACGTTGAAATCAGCCACCGCACAGCGCAAACGTACCGGCTGGTCACCGGTGAGTTGCAGTTGCAGGATTTCCAGCAGGTGCAGGCCCATCTGCTCCATCAATAGCCGGCTGATGGAGCCCTGGCCCACGGTCAGCCGCAGGTGGCCATCGGCGGTGGCCAGCATGCGGCCGACCGATTCGCCCTGGCCGGCCAGCGCCACGTCACCGTCGATGTGGCCCACGCTGGCCCGGCGCAGGTCGGCGGTGGGCAGCAAGCGCGCCAGTTGCAACCGGCTGGCCTGCAACTGCACGGTGGCCCGGATATCGGGCTGCCGGCCGTCCAGGCTGACCGCACCATGCAGGTGGCCGCCGGCCAGGTCAACCCGCAGCGCCTCCAGCCGCAGCACGCCGTCGTGCATCGTCAGGTGGGTGGCCAGGTTTTCCAGCGGCAGAGCGCCGGCCCGCCGCACGGTGCCGGCCCGCAGTTGCACATCGGCATCGGCGCTGCGCCAACGCTCGGTGTGGAAGGGCTGGCTGGGCAGCAGCCGCGCGCTGGTTTTGGTCTGCGGCGCGCCCGGCGATGGTTTGCCCACCAGCGCCGCCAGGTCGTCGATGTCGACCAGCCGGGACGACACCTCGCCCCGCACGAACGGCCGCGCTTTCAGCCGCGCCGTTGCTTGCCCCGTTGGCCGCCCTGTTGGCGGCACCCCATCCGTCTGGACTTGCAGGTTGCCGGCCACGTCGCTCTTGCCCACCCGGCCGGCAAAGCCCTCGTAGCGCCAAACTGCGCCCTGACGCAGCAAATGCCCCGTCACGGCGTAGGGCCGGGTGGCCGGCAGCGCGACACCCAGCGCCGGGTACAGCAGCGCCAGGTTGGGGCCTCGCACCGCCAGTTGCAGGTCCACCGCCGACAACGCCGTCAAGGCCGTGACGCTGCCCTGCGCCTGGATCGACGTGGCCTGGCCCGGTCGGCCCAGCGTGGCGTCGATGGCCAGCGGATAGGGCACCCGCTCGTCGCGCAGCGCCAGCACCGGGCCGCCGCTGCCGTGCGCCACCAGCGGCAAGCCGTTGATCTGGCCGCTGATGCCAAACACCACGCCGGGCGCGGCCGGGCCGGGCACCGCGGGGGTGTCCACGTCCAGCCGCAGGCGGGTTTGCTGCGCGGCGTCGTCATAGTGCAGTTGGCCCTGGTCGAGCACCAGGCGGCCGATCAGCACGCGGGCGTTTTCGTCGGTCTGGGTGGCGTCCAGCAACCAGGTCTTGCGGCCGTCGGCCGACGTTTCCAGTTGCACCACCGGCCGGGTCAGCCGCAGCTCGGGCAACAGCAGCCGCCGCTGCCGCAGCAGCGTGGGCAGATGAAGGCTGAAGGACGCTTCATCGGCCATCAGCAACTGCGGCGTCTGGGCCCAGGCCGGGTTGGCAAAGCGCAGCCCGCCCATCCGCACCCGGGGCGCCGGCCAGGCCAGGTCGACTTGCAGGTCACCCGTGATCTGCAGCGCCCGGCCGGTGTGGTCCAGCGCCCACTGCTGCAGCGGGGCGCGCGCCCAGTTCCAGCCGAACAGGCCGATCAGGGCGGCCCCCAAAACCAGCAACAGCAGCGGCAGCCCCAGCAACGTTCCGGCCACCCAGGCCGCACCGCGCGCGCCGGGCGGCCAGCGCGGACGGGCCGGCGGCCGAGGTGACGTGGCGGAAGCGGGGGCGGGCGCGGCAGGCGGGGTCAAAGGGGATCAGCGGGTTGAAGGCGCGGCGGGCGCGCACCGTTTTTTGGCGCCATCTGGGCTGGGCAGACCATGCCCGGTGGTGCGCCGGAGGTCTGTGCGTTGTCGAACCCTCACCACCCACGGGGCCCTGCGGGCGCATCGCGCTGTGCTTGAATCCGCGTTGGCGCCCGCAAAGTCCCGCTGCAAATGTCGACTGCCCGCGCCCACCGCACGCGCCCGCTGCAGACCCCGCCACCTTGCCCATCCGCTCACCCAATCGCCCATGCCCACAGCCCAGCCAGCCGACCACGACACAGCCGCCACGCTGGCCCAGTTGGGTGCGCAGGTGCTGGTGCGGGGCTGGCTGTCGGCCAACAACATCGTGTTTGCCGAGAGTGAGGGCGGCGGCTGCGTGGTGGACACCGGCTACGTCAGCCACGCCGAGCAAACCCTGGCGCTGGTTGACCGGGCGCTGGCCGGCGTGCCGCTGGCGCACGTCGTCAACACGCATCTGCACAGCGACCATTGCGGCGGCAACGCCAGCCTGGCCCGGCAGTGGCCGGGGCTGCGCATCACCGTGCCCGCCGGCTACCGCGCGCACCTGCTGCCCTGGGACGACAACCGGCTGAGCTACCGCCACACCGACCAGCGCTGCGACCCGTTTGTGCCCACCGACTTCATCGACGACGGCAACACCCTGCAACTGGGCCGCCACACCTGGCAGGTGCATGCCGCGCCCGGGCACGACCACGACGCCGTGCTGCTGTTCGAGCCCGAGACCGCCACGCTGATCAGCGGCGACGCGCTGTGGGAAAACCGGCTGGCGATCATCTTCTCCGAGCTGGCCGACGAGCCCGGCTTCGACGCCGCGCACCAGGCACTCGACCTGATCGAGCGCCTGCAGCCCCGGCTGGTGCTGCCCGGCCATGGCCAGCCGTTTTGCGGTGTGGCCGGGGCGATCGCCGCGTCGCGCCAGCGCTTGCATGCCTTTGCCGCCACGCCCATCAAGCACCGCCAACATGCGGCACGCGCGCTGGTGGTCTACCACCTGCTGGAGCACCGGGCCAGGCCACGCGCCGCGCTGCTCGACTGGATCGTCGCCACCCCCGTTTTCCGCCAGGCACTGCAATGTGCGCACGACCTGCCGCTGGCCCGCGCCCGGGCCGCGGCCACCGTCGACCGGCTGCTGGCCGACGGCGTGGTGACGGCGCTTGGCGACGAGGTGCACATCGTCGACTGACCGACAGCAGGGCTGGCGTTGGTGGCCATGCCGGCAAGCCAGGCGCTCGTGGCCACGCTGCATCGCTCGGCAAACCCTGCGGGAAGTTGCGTTAACGCATGAACGGGCCGCGGCGCGCTGCCCAAAATGGGTGCATACCCAGCCAACCTGAACGAGACGCCCATGGACATCCAAGACCTGCCCCTCACGCAGACCGGTGTTTCCCCATCGGCGCTGCGCATGCTGTCACCCGACGAGCTGAGCCAGTACACCGCGCCACAGCGGAAGTATCTGCAGAACATGCTGGGTGAGCGGCTGCGCCGCCAGCCACCGCCCACACCCGAAGAAATTCTGGGCATCCGCGAGTTGGCCAGCCAATGGGGCGCGACCCACCGGCTGCACGGCTGACAGGCGTGAGGCCTGGGTTGGCCGGCCCGATCAGGGCCGCATCGCGCCGGTCAATCCAGCGCGGCCAACGCCGCCCACTGCCATCAGCGGGTGGCGATGCCGTTGATGTCGGGCTGGCCGTCGGCCGCTTGCTCGGCGGGCTGGATCGGCATGCCGGGCAGCGGCGCCGGTAGCGCACCGGCCGGCCGCGGCGCGGACAGGCCCGGCGGCAAGCCGCCCGCTGCGCCGCGATTGCCGAACAGCGGCAAGCCCGCGCCCGGTGGCAGCGCGCCCGGCATCGCCACGGCCCCAGGCCCGGCAGCGGCTTCACCGGGCCGGCCACGGTTGGCGTCGGCCAGCGCGGGCAGCGCCAGCGTCAGCGCCGGGGCGCCCGCACTGGCCCCCAATTCAGCCTGGCGATGCCCCACCGTCAGCAGGCGCAAACCGGGCTCTATTTCACGGCCCACACCCACAGCGCGCGCTGGTTTGCCATCCACCGAGATCAGTGCCAGCCCGCTGGCCTGGCCGATGCGCGGCGCCACCACGCCCACCAGCCGGAAACGGCTGTCCACCGGGGCCGCAGCGGCCGCAGCCACCGGCTGCACCGGCGGCGTGCCCAGCAGGCGTGCCAGATTGCCCGCCGCGGGCAGCGGCGCGGTGGCCACGGCCGCGCCGGCGGGCACCGGCGTGGGGCGGGTGAACAGGCGCAGCCCCCAATACACGGCGCTGGCCGCCACGGCGGCCCAGATCAGCAGCGACAGCAGGCGAGAGGTCATGCGGCGATTATGATTCAGCGGTTTGTGGCCCCAAGGCCAAAAAAGCCGGGCTTGTGCGGGCCATGACGCGCCCGAACCACCCGCCGCGCCACGACCTGTTGTGCACCGCGCAATCCCCTGCCTTCCTGCCGATCCGCCGCCCATGAGCCCATCTTTCCTTCCCCGGCGCCCCGCCCTGCAGCGGCTGCGCCGCGGTTTCACCCTGATCGAGCTGATGGTGGTGCTGGTGATCATCGGCGTGCTGGCCGCGCTGATCGTGCCCAACGTGCTGGACCGCACCGACGACGCCCGCGCCACCGCGGCGCGCGCCGACATCAACAACCTGATGCAGGCGCTCAAGCTCTACAAACTGGACAACCAGCGCTACCCCAGCGCCGAGCAGGGCCTGGAGGCGCTGATCAAGAAGCCCGGCGCCGGCGCGGTGCCGGCCAACTGGCGGCCCTACCTCGACAAGCTGCCGGCCGATCCCTGGGCCCGGCCTTACCAGTACATCTTTCCGGGCGTGAAGGGCGAGATCGATGTCTTCAGCCTCGGCGCCGACGGCCAAGCCGGCGGTGACGGCAAAAACGCCGACATCGGCAGCTGGCAATAGTGTCTGGTTGCACAGGTCTGCGTCAGCACCGAGAGGCACTTGGCGCCCAGAGCGCAAGGCGCAAACCACAGCGATGCCCTGTGGCATCGCGAGGATTTGCAACGCCGCGATCCGGGATGCCCAGTGCCTCGAATGCAGCAAAACTTGTGCAACCCGACACCAGACCGGCGGTGCGCGCCGCGGCCGGCTTCACGCTGGTTGAACTGCTGGTAGTGCTGCTGCTGATCGCGCTGGTCTCGGGCATGGCCAGCCTGGCCTTGCGCGACGGCAACGAGGCCAGCCTGGAGCGCGAAGCCCAGCGCCTGGCCGCGCTGCTGGAAGCCGGCCGCGCCGAGGCCCGCAGCAGCGGGGTGGCGGTGCGCTTTGAACTGGCCGGCAGCGAGCAGGCCAACCTGGGCCGCCGCGATACCGCCGAGGCGGCCGACTTCCGTTTTGTCGGCGTGGCGCCAGGCGCGTTGCCGGCCAACCACTGGCTGGACGCCGAGGTGCGGGCCCGCATCGACGGCGCCCGCGCGCTGCGGCTGGGCCCCGAGCCGCTGATCGGCGCGCAGCGCATCACACTGTCGCTGGGCGGGCGCCAACTGGTGCTGGCCACCGACGGCCTGGCGCCCTTCGCAGTGCAGGACTCGGTGCAGGACGCGGCCCAACCGGCCGCCACGCGATGATCGACAGCGCAGCAGGCCGGGCGCCGCGCCGCCGCAGGCCCAGCGCTGCTGGCTTCACCCTGGTCGAAGTGCTGGTGGCGCTGGCCATCACCGCCATCGCGCTGGGCGCGGGCCTGAAGGCCTCGGGTGCGCTGATCGACAATGCGCAGCGCCTGGCCGAAGTCACCGCCGCGCACTGGTGCGCCGACAACGCGCTGACCGAACTGCGCCTGGCCAAGCAGTTTCCGGGCACCGGCGAGGCCGACTTCGCCTGCAACCAGCTCGGGCGCGACTACCGTGGCCAGCTGCGCACCCAGGCCACGCCCAACCCCAACTTCCACCGCGTGGATGCGGTGGTGATGAACGCCGACGGCCTGGTGATGGCCACGCTGTCGACGATTCTTGGACGGTATTAGATGGCCCCCCCCCGCAGCGCCTTCGGCGCTCCCCCCCTGGGGGGCAACGCCAACGGCCCGGCGAAGCCGGATCCGTGGCGTTCGCTTGGTTGCGGCGGTGGCATGCGAACTACGCGGCGTTTGCTTGGTTGCGGCAGTGGCTTGCGAACGCCGCGCGGCTTCACGCTGGTCGAGGTGCTGGTGGCGCTGGTGATCATGGCGGTGGTGGCGGCGATGGGTTGGCAGGGTGTGGCGGGCATGGCGCGGGCGCGCGACATCGGCGCGGCGGCCAGCGAG
>Ga0105046_10011990_pt1 | contig 13449 bp, 16 predicted proteins | sample MAT03_FD_78385 | JGI IMG/M metagenome (GOLD analysis project Ga0105046, IMG submission 78385) | Freshwater microbial communities from Lake Fryxell liftoff mats and glacier meltwater in Antarctica - MAT-03 (megahit assembly) | ecosystem: Environmental > Aquatic > Freshwater > Ice > Liftoff... | reverse complement strand
CACCATCGCGACCAACCAAGTGGACTTCGCCGTCCCGAAACGGTTCGGCCTCGTCTACAAAGACCGGGACAACACCGAGAAGACGCCGCTCTGCATTCATCGCGCGCCGCTCGGCACGCACGAACGTTTCATCGGTTTCCTCATCGAGCATTACGCCGGCAACTTCCCCCTCTGGCTTGCGCCGGAGCAGGTGCGAGTAATCACCCTCGGCGATGAGGAGCCGCTGTTGAATTACGCCAAGGATGTGGTCAACCAACTCCGTGCCCAGCAAGTCCGCGCGGAAGGCGATTACAGCAGCGACCCCGTCAAAGCCAAGATCGCCGACGCCGAGAAAGCCAAAGTCCATACGATGCTCGTGATCGGTGGCCGCGACATGGAAGCCGGCAACGTGAGTGTCCGGTTGCACGGCAAAGGTAACATCGGCGCGAAGCCAAAGGCGGAAGTCATCGCGGATATTCTGGCGGCGATTCGCGAACGGCGAGCTTGACGATGAAAACGGTGCTGGTCTGGTTGAGCGTGCTGATGTTGGCGGTGGCGGTGCGAGCGGACGAGGATTTTGCGCCGTACTTCACGGTGAAGATCGTCCTCGTGGAAGAGGCCGGCACGCTGAAGGTCGGGTACTTCGAGTTCCTCCCGCCGTCGCTGATGGATTGAGACGGTATGAGCGCAGCCCGTTTATTGCTAACGGGATTCATCCTTTGGGGCCGCGCTTGGGCCGGTGAGCTGCCGCTGGAGCAGGAATCGGTGTCCCAGTGGATTCGTGAGCTCGGCGCAGTTGAATTCCGGGTGCGGGAGCAGGCAGACGAATCCTTGCGTCGGGCGGGCGAAGCCGCGCGTGAGCAGATGGAGAAAGCGCAAAACGCCCCCGATCCCGAAGTGCGTCTCCGGGTGCTCGCCATGCTGGCTGATCTGCGCTGGGGGATTACGGGCGCGTGGCCGGCTGAGTTGGCCACCGAAGTGCGAGGGTATGAAGCCCTACCCTTGCCGGGGCGGGAGGAGCTTGCGCGGCGGTTGTTGAAGACGCTACGCGCCGATGCCGCGTTATTTCTGATGACACGTTTGCGCGCTGGTGACGCAGCGGAACAGCAGATGTTGCTGGCGGTGACGCGTGAACTCGACGATGCGGCGGTGGCACAACAGGTGTTGGTGTGTGTGCGGGGAGATGACGAGGCGCGAATTCCCGGGTTGATGGTGTGGGCGCAACGCCGGGCCGGAAACGTCGTGGAGGCGTTGCGCATTCTGGCGGCGCGACAACTCGATCCAACCGCGATACCGGCCTTGTTGGAGGAGGCTGTGAAGGAGTTGGTCGGAGACGTGCAACGGCAGATGTTTCAGCAAGTCGCGACAAAGGCGGATGCGCTGTTGGAGGTGATTCGCACCGACGCGCGCTTGTGCTATTTGCGGGCCGAAGCCGCAGCGGGGTTGGCACAACCGCAGGAGGCCCAGCGGTTCCGGATGCGCGGCTTGAATCTTGCCGGAGCAACTCCCGCCAGCCGCGACGCGACGGCGGAGATGTTGTGGAATCTGAACCGCGAGGACTTGGCGCGTCGCGAATGGGAGACGGCATTCGAGGCCGGCGATGCGGACGACCATTTGGTTGTCCGGGCGTTCCTGCAGTTGGGCAACGTGTACACCAAGCGCGAACAGTGGGCGGCCGCCGTGGATGCGTATGAGGCCGGTTTGGGTGGGTATCGCCAGTTGGCGGCGCGCGGCGTGCCGGTGGTTTTTACGACCGGCACGGAAGGCGAATTGAAGCAGCGACTCACCGATCTACGAGCTAAAGCGCAGGCGGCGGCCAACCGTCAATGCGGGACGCCCTTGGAGGCATTGTGCGCGGCACCCGGCAAGGAAGGGGAGTTGCTGCAACAGGCGTGGCAGTTTTTTGAACGCGATGAACCCGATCTGGCATTGAAAGTGTGCGGCCATTTCCTCGCCACGCAACCGGTGGAAAGGTGGGCGGCGGCGGCCCGGTATCTGATGGGGCTGACACATTTTCGGTTGGGAGAATGGGCGGCGGCGCAAACGATTTTCGCGGAGCAATTGGGTGCTGCCGGTGGGGCGAACAGCAACGCGCCTCCGACCGGGTTGGACCGCTTGCTGGAGTGCTGCCGATTGCAGAAACGGTACCCATTGGATGTGCCGCGACCGCCGCGGGCCAAGGGTGCGGACTGGGTGGCACTCGGAGATACCCTGTTCACGGCGCGCCGCTTCGCGGAGGCGGCAAAGATTTACCAGAAGACGTGGGAATCCGATCCAGAAAGTGAAGCAGGGGCGTACGGCCGGCTGCAGGAGGGGCGGTGTTACAATCAGCTTCAGCGATATCAAGCTGCGTTGCGCTGTTACCGGTTGGTGGCGACGGAGTGGCCGGAAAGCCCGTATGCGCCGGAGGCGTTGTTGCGGGCGGGAGTCATTTGGACGGGGCCTCTGAACAATGCGGAGCGGGGCGTCCGTCAAAATCGGTTGATCATGTCACGGTACCCCAAAAGTCCGCTGGCAGAACGCGCCCATTACTACGTCGCCGCTTCGATCCAGTGGGCGGAACGCTGGGACGAGGCACTGCGTGAATACCAGCTTTTCCTCGTAACCTATCCCCAGAGTGATTTTCGTCCTTACATCGAAAAAGAAATTCTCCCGCAAATCAAAAAACATCTGGAGGGCGCGCAGGACAAGTTTTGAATACCGGGTCTGGTATCACGCGCCGGCCAGCCGAGAGGCGGGACTCCCAACAGGGAAGCCGGCGTTCCGCTAGCAGGCTGTGATCTGCCGATGTCGGGCGGAAGGAGGACTACGTGGTTCTGGGGTGCAAAAAGACTGTTGCATTGGCAGGGGAAAAGCCGTAAAAGAACGCCCACTTCGCGCCCGGCTTGGGTTGGGGGCGAGGGGTAGTGGTGAACGGAGTTAAGGTTCGTGAACGACGCGGCCATGATGGTCGCAAACGGAGGTTGTCCACATTCAACAATTTGTTCGGGTAAATCAGAAGATCCGCGCGCGGGAAGTACGGGTCATTGACGCGGATGGTAAGCAGGCCGGCGTGCTGACGATCAGCCAGGCGTTGGCGTTGGCACAGCAACGCGGCATGGATCTCGTGGAGGTGGCGCCTAACGCTACCCCACCCGTTTGTCGAGTGACGGAGTTCGGCAAATACAAGTACGAGCAGACGAAGCGGGAACGCGAGGCGCGCAAGCATCAGCACGCCAACAAGGTGAAGGAAGTCAAGCTGCGGTTGAACATTGACCAGCATGATTATGACTTCAAGCTGAAGCATATGTTCGAGTTCCTCGCGGAGGGGATGAAGGTCAAAATTTCGCTGCAATTTCGGGGACGCGAGAATGCGCATCCGGAGTTGGGCCAGCAGTTGATGCAGCGGGTGATTCGGGACAGCGACGGAGCCGGTAAACCCGAGGTGCCGCCGAAGTTGATTGGCCGGAGCATCCACATGATGCTGGCACCGGTCAAGGGCGCGGCGAAGAAGTTGAAGGAATTGGAAAAAGAAGACGAAGACTCGCAGGAGCCGGTCGCGTCGTAACGGAAGATTGGGAAGGAACACGATTATGCCACGCTGGAAAGCCATGAAGACGAAGAAGGCGGCGAAGAAGCGATTCAAGATCACCGCCACCGGCAAAATTATGCGCATGGGCGCCGGTAAACGCCATTTGCTAAGTCATCGCTCGACCAAACAGAAACGCCGGCTCGGACGGAATACCGTCAGTGAGACGCACAAACATCATATTGAAGCATCGCTGCCGTTTAGTCATCGCGGCTGATCACTTTCAGGGAGAATTGCACCATGCCTAGAGCTACAAACGCCCCCGCCAGTTGGGCCCGTCGCAAACGAATGATGCTCGCCGCGAAAGGTTATCGCGGCTGGCGCAGCAAGAAAGCCCGGTTCGCCAAAGACGCCGTCTGGCACGCGTGGCAATACAGCTTTGCCCACCGCAAAGACAGGAAAGCCGACTTTCGCGGTCTGTGGATTCAACGGATAAACGCCGCGTGCCGTCCGCAAGGCATTACCTACAGCCGGCTGATCGAGGCACTTAAGAAAGCCAATATCGCGATTGATCGCAAGATTCTCGCGGAGTTGGCGACCAACGATCCCAAAGCGTTCAGCGCCGTGTTAGCTGCGATGAAATCCTAACGGCATCAATCCTTCAGCACGACGGGCGACCTGGCAACGGGTCGCCCGTTTGCTTGGAATGTTCATAGTTTGACGAGTGTGCGCTGGCGTTGGGTGAACCGGCAGATTTCTTTGTAGCCGCATTCGCGAAGCAAGGTGACGGCTTGGGCAAAGTCAGCGCCGGTATCCGAGGGGATGTGGGCGTCGCTGCCGAGGGTGACGGGGATGTTGAGGCGGCGGGCGATTTGGAGAAATTGTTTGGTGGGGTAAATCTCGCGGCACGGTTTGCGGAGGCCGGCGGTGCTGACTTCGATGGCGACACCGGCGGCGGCGACTACTCGGAGTGCGTCTTCATAGACGGGGGCGAAATCGGTGTGCGGCCGGAGGTTGAACTTTTTGGGCAGGTCCGGGTGGGCGAGGGAGTCGAACAACTTCGATTGGGCGGCTTGTTTCCATAGGTCGAAATATTCGCGCCACGTGGCTTCGATGTCGCGTCCTTCCCAGGCTTTGGCGGAGAGATCCACCGGCCATTCGCCGATGAAGTGGACGCTGCCGAGGAAATAGTCCCACGGATAAAGGGTCGCTAATTCGCGAGTCCAATCTTGCCGGGTGGGGATGAAATCCACTTCGAGGCCGAGCTTGATGGTGAGTGGGGGAAATTGCTGTTGAGCCTCGCGTACCATCGCGACGTAGACCGGCAAGTCGGACTTCTTTTGCGTCCAGTCGGTATCGCGATCAGCCAACGGGGCGTGGTCGGAGCAGCCGATTTCGTCGAGGCCGCGTTCCAGGGCCACGCGGGCGTAATCCGCCGGCTCGCCGGTGCCGTCAGTGAGTCGCGTGTGCATGTGATAATCAATCAACATCGGGCGCAGTTTATTGTATTCGACCGGGGCGGCAAGGCTTGAATTTGGCGGAGCGGGTCAATAGAGTCTGGGGAGATGAAGAAGGCGTTACGACCGATTTTGTTGATTCTGGCGATCATCATTGTGTTGGTGGCTGGGGCGTACTTTTATGAGCAGAAGTGGGGTCTTGAAGGGCCGTTCCCTGATCATCACCATCATTCGGGGGACGGGCACAATCATGACTAGCCGGATTGCGCCTTCTATTTTGGCAGCGGATTTCGGCAATTTCGCGGCGGAAGTTCGGCGCGCGGACGAAGCCGGTGGGGATTGGATTCATTGCGATGTGATGGACGGGCATTTTGTGCCGAATATTTCTTTCGGCGCAGATGTGATTCGCGGGATTCGCGGCGCAACGCAGAAACCACTGGATGTGCATTTGATGATCGAGCGGCCGGACTTGTATCTGGAGCGGTTCATCGAAGCCGGTGCGGATCATGTGATTGTGCATGTGGAGGCGCAGCATGATGTTTGCAAGACGTTGGCGGCGATTCGGGCGCGGGGAAAGAAGGCCGGGGTGGCCATCAATCCGGCGACGCCGGTTGCGGCGCTGTGGCCGTTGTTGGATCAATTGGATGAGGTGTTGGTGATGACGGTCAACCCCGGGTTTGGTGGACAGGCGTTCATCCCGGAGGTGTTGCCGAAGATTCGGGAGATTCGCGCGCGCGCGCCACGTTTGCCGATTGTGGTGGATGGCGGGATCAATCCGCAGACCGGGCGGCAATGCGCCGCAGCGGGGGCGGATGTGTTCGTGGCGGGAAACTCGTTGTTCAAGCACAAGTCGCTGGGGTTGCAGGAGGCGGTTGCGGAATTGAGGAAGAATGTCACTCTCTAAAATCAAATTTGGCACGGATGGTTGGCGCGGTGTGATTGCGGACGATTTTACCTTTGAAAACGTCCGGCGTGTGGCGCAGGCGGCGGCGGATTATTGGCGGGACAAGCCGGGCAAGGGTGTGATTGTCGGTTACGACAACCGGTTTTTCTCCGAGGTGTACGCGAAGCTGGTGTGCGAGGTGTTGGCGGGGAATGGGATCCCGGCGATTTACTCCCGCACAGCCGCGCCGACGCCGGCGGTGACATTCGCGGTGCGGGACCGGCAGTTGCGCGGGGCGGTGATGATTACGGCCAGCCACAATCCACCGGTGTTCAATGGATTCAAGCTCAAGGCGGATTATGCCGGGCCAGCCGATCCGGAAATCTGCGCGGCGGTTGAGCAGTTGGTGGATGCGAACCCGGTGAAGAGCGTCGCGTTCGAGGGCAACGTCGAGGTTTACGATCCGCGCCGGGCGCATTTGGCGGCGGTGAAGAAGCTGGTGGATTTGAAGAAGATTCGGGCGGCGAAGTTGCGAGTGGTGGTGGATTCGTTGCATGGGTGCGGTGGATATTTGTTGGAGGAGGTTTTGGGCGGCAAGACGCAGACGATTCGCGGCAACCGGGATCCTTTGTTCGGCGGGGTGAATCCGGAGCCGATCGGAAAAAACCTCGGCGCGTTGTGTGTCGCGGTGAAAAAAGCGCGTGCCCACATCGGAATCGCGACTGACGGCGATGCGGACCGGGTGGGGATTGTGGATGATACCGGTCGGTATGTGTCCATCCAACTTGTGTTTGCGTTGCTGTTGTTGCATCTGGTCCGGAATCGCGGTGAGCGCGGCGCGGTGGTGGTGCGTTCGGCCAACTGCACCACGATGATTGATCGGATCTGCCAGGCGTATGGGATGGAACTGATCGAAGTGCCGGTCGGGTTTAAGTACATCTGTCAGCAAATGCGCGAGCGCGATGTGTTGATTGGTGGCGAGGAGAGCGGCGGGATTGGATTTCGCGGCCATATTCCGGAGCGCGATGGAATTCTGGCGAACCTGATTTTGCTCGAACTACTTGCGGTGACCGGCAAAAAGCTGAGCCGGTTGCTCACGGAATTGCAGGCGGAATTTGGCAAGAGCGCGTATGACCGGATTGATATGCTTTTGCCGTTGGAGAAGCGTGACCGGTTTATTGAGTCGCTCAAACAGGAGCCGCCCGCCGATTTACTCGGGGTGCCGCTGGCGGACACGAAGACATTCGATGGCGTGAAATATATTGCGCGGGATGGTTCGTGGTTGATGTTCCGCACGTCCGGCACGGAGCCGATCATTCGCATCTACAGCGAAGCCAGTAGCGCCGGGCGTGTGAAGAAGTTGTTGGAATATGGCCGGCAGCGGGCGTTAGCGTTGTAAGCTGACCGCTTGGTCGGAGTCGAACAAGTTTCATGAAACTTAAGTGGGTCATACGTAGTGGCTTGGTGCTGCTGTTGGTGCTGCTGTTGGGGCTCGTAGCCGCAGCGACGACATCAATGCTTCGGTTTGCGTGGGGTACGACCGATCCGAGGTTGTTCACGACGAAGAGCCCGACTGGATATGGCGAAGCGCTGATAGTGACGATCGGTTTCATGGATCGCGGTTGGAACTTCTACGTTCGAGATCGAGAAGCGCACGCCAACAAACTGTATTTAGTCGCTCAACATTATCCTTACGCCGACTGGGGCAAAATAAGCCGGGTTGTTTGGTCACAAGATGGTAGCGTCGTGGCGGTGGCCATGGAAGGCGACGTTTTCCAGTGGGCTTATGATTACAAGAAGCACCAACGACTTTATCTAATCCCAAAGCACGAGGGAGGAACCGATCCCGAGGAGGAACGACGGAACAACAGCCAGCTCCGGCAACTCCTCAGGGATCGTGGCGGAATCGGGCTTGTGGCCTTGTCAGGCGACGAACCAAACTCTAATCCCGGAAGGAAGGTTGGGCCTCGGGAATGGCGGAAGATTTGTGATGAGTTCCACGTCGCACGGTCCGAATCGGCCGACTGGTTCCGGCCCCAACAGAAAAATCTCGTTGATGCGCCTGAATGAATCAGTTGTTTGAAGGCGCTAATGCCAAGTTGACTGCTACAGCCTCCATGGTTTCCTAGCGTAGTGACAGGATCGGGCAATACGGTCCGCGTTCCGCGCGTTTCCACCAAGCACCTGTCACAGCGCACTCGGCGGCGGTGGTGAACCGGTATTCATAAACTACCGCCCGCAAGTACCGGGGTGGCGCATCGGGAAATGGGTTCTCGGCAAGCAACCGCAGCACCGCCGGCTCGCCTTGGAGGAGGCGGACGCAGAAATTCAGGAACCACGGGCTGGGGTTGCCGGTGCCGCGGAGTGACTCGAACCACATCTGCCAGTCGAGCCGGGGTTGGTGCGGAGCGGCGAGCCGGGGGGCTTGTTTCAGGTCGCCGGGCTTGTACTTGAATTCATAGGGTTTCCACTCGGTTCCATCGTTGCTGCCTTCGAGAATAATTTCCGGGCGATTGGCTGTCATGACGGCAAACAGCCCGTAGGAGTTGACGCTGCGGAGAGGGTAGATGCTTTGGTAGATGGTGAGATATGCCCAGGTGACCGGGCGAAGTTGCAGGCGAATGCGGCAGAGGTGGAGGGTTTGAATGATGGTCAGGAATGTGATGACGACGGCGAGCGGGACGGTGATCCAGGCGCGGCCCCTCACTCTGGGCCTCGCCCCGTGCGCGGGGAGAGAGGATCGGAGGTAGCGGTCGTCGAGTAGCGGGATGCAGAGGACGATGGCGAGCCAGTTGAAGAAGGTGTAGTTGCCGGTGAGGATGATGAGAAGTTGGAGGAACACAAACCCACCGGCCGCGATGAGGCGCGGGCGACGGGGGGCGAAGATGAGGAAGGGCAGGGCGAGTTCGATGAGGAACATCACGCCGCAGGAGAATTTCTGGAACCAGACCGGCAGGTGATGGGCGTACCACGCGATGACGTGGGGAAGCGGTTGGGTCTGATAGTGGACGGTGAGGGCGGTGAGGCTTTGCCAGAGCGCATCGCCGCTGACGAGTTTCACAGCGCCGGAGAAGAACATCAGTTTGAAGAGCAGCAGCCGCAGCAGCCAGAGAATCGCGCGGGACGGTTCACCTTTGCCGAGTGCGAAGAAGATTCCGAGAAAGCCGGTCTCCAGCAGCAGCGCGTCCCATTGATAACCGAGAAATACATCGCCGACGATGGAGAGCGATAGGTACGAGACCCACAGCCCCACCAACGCCGGTAACGTGCCATAGCCGGTCATCACCAATACCGCCAGTACCGCGCCGCCGCCGCAGAGCAGGTGGAGCATGGTGTCGCTGGCATTGAGCCAGCACAGCGTCGGCGCCAGCCAATAAGCGGCCCAGCCGTGGTGGGGGAGCGATTGTTCGCGTAACACCGTCATCAATTGCTGGGCCGGCATGATGCCTTGGCTGCCGATGAGACCGGTGATCTGGAGCCAGAGCGAGACGAAGGCGATGAAATAGATGCCACCGAGCGCGCGCAGGAAGACCGACCGCGTGCGAATGTAGGCGGGGCGTTCGACGGATGTGCCCCAGAGCAGACGCGTCAGTAGCGAGAAGAACGCTCGGTATCGGGCCACCAGCCGGTAAGCGAACTCGGCCGGCGCCGCGATGGGCCGGTACCAGCGTTCCTTGTTGAGCGAACGAAAGACGGCACGCGCGCCGGTAAACACGTTCCCATCTGGTTCGATGAGGACGACGGATTGAGTAAATGTTTCCGCCGGGATTTCGGGGAAGCTGATTTCCTGCGATGTGACGTATTCGACCCGGTCGCCCGTAGATTGTTGCCAGCGCGCAATCCATTTGCGGCAAAACGTGCAGTCACCATCAAACACGAGCAATGGCTTGGCCGGTGGGATGGCGACGTGCATGACTTTATTTGTACCTTGTAGGCGCGCTTCTGTGAAGCGCGCATCATCGCCGGAGGGTGGAGGGAGCAGCGGATGACGGACCGACAGGCGTTTCACAGAAACGCCCCTACAATGCGGCGCGGCTCAAGGAGCATCACGAAAAGATGAGCACGGCTTCCGCTGGGCTGGCGGCAAATTCTTCGATGGTGGGATGTTCCCCGCGGAGCAGGGTGACGATGTCTTGGGTGGCGCAGTTGCCGACTCGGAGATAGACGAATTTCGGTGGCGCTCCGCGCAACAGGCTGCGTTGGTAGAAGTCGGCGTCCTTCGACACAATCACGAATTGATGTTCTTGGGCAAAACGCCAGATCGCCTCGTCATCCCGCCAGTCGAGGGCGGGTCTTTGACGTGAGCGGAATGCGGATACAAATCCATGATCTTCGGCAGGATTCGGAACGACAGGTTTTGATCAAGCAGCAGCTTCACCGGCTGGCCGTGAACAGTTTCTTTTCACGATCCGCAGCGAAGGCGAGACACGCCTGAATGTCCTGACGAGTCAACTCCGGGAAATCGGCCAGAATCTGCGCTTCGGTCATGCCGCCGGCCAGATATTCGAGCACATCGGACACCGTAATGCGCAGCCCGCGAATGCACGGTTTGCCACTTCGCTTGCCGGGTTCCATGGTGATGATGTGTGCGTAATCCACGGCGTTACGATAGTCCGCGCGGTCATACCTCGCAAGTTGAAACAATGTCGGCGCGCTTCTGTGAAGCGCCCCTACAGGATGGCGATGCTGCGACCGCAGTTGGTGCAGCGGATGTGGGGGGCAGCGAAGGCGGGGCTGAGTTGGATGGTGCGATTGCAGGCGCAGCGGAAGGATTCCCAGCCGGCTGTGGTCCGATTGTATTGGAGGGGACCCAGTAGGGGCGGGGCTTTGGGTGTGGCGGCGGGCGCAGCGGGGGCGACGGCGGGGATGGGAAGATCGCTGCCGCAGCGGACGCAGTTGATGGTGTCGCGGTCGTAGGATTCGGGAACGGAGATGTCGAGACCGCAGGCGCAATGGAGCGGGAGATAGCCGTGACGGCGGTAATTGATGGCGTGCGTGCCGGCTTGGGATTCGATGGGGCCGTCGTTCGAGGGAGCGCGGATGGATTGGGCCGGGGCGGCTTGCAGGGATTGCGGACCGATGAGCGCGCCGCCTTTGGCGCGTTTGTAGGCGGATTCGTAATCGGCCAGCGACGCACCGCCCATGTTGCGGAGAATGCGGATGCGTTCCTCGGTGGCCGGGTGGGTGGAAAATAAACTGAAGCCGCGACCGGCTGCCGCGAGTGGATTGACGATGAACATCGGGGCGGTGGTTTTGTTGGCAAAGGCGACAGCCTGGCTGGAGAGGGCGATTTTTTCGAGGGCGGACGCGAGGCCCGCCGGGTAGCGGGTGAATTGGGCAGCGGAGGCGTCGGCGAGGTATTCGCGTTTGCGGGAGCAGGCGAAGTAGAGGATCTGGGCAAACACCGGGCCCAGAATCGCAAAGATGATCGCGATGACGAAGATGACGAGTTGGGCTTGTCCGCCACCGCCGCTGCCGCGCGAATCGCTGCGCCGATTCGACCGGCCGCCAAAGGCGAGCGTGCGGAGCACGATGTGGGAGAGCAGAACAATCGAGCCGAGCATGACGGCGGCGAGCGTCATGAATTTCACGTCCTGATTTTTCAGGTGGCCGATTTCGTGAGCGATGACGCCTTGTAACTCGTCGCGGTCGAGCCGGTGCATCAGGCCGGTAGTGACGGCGACGGCGCTGGAGTCCGGTTTGCGACCGATGGCAAAGGCGTTGGGCGCGGGGTCGTCAATTAGCAGGATCCGTGGCATGCGACCGAGACCGGAGGCGAGCACCATTTCTTCGACGATGTTGAAGAGCCGGGGGCTGTCCTCTTTTTTGAGTTCGCGGGCACCGGCGCCGGCGAGCAGGACGGATTCGGCGGCGCCGAAATAGACCCCGAGTTGGATCAGCCAGATGACCAAGCCAATCGCCACGCCGATGAAGCCCGCGCCGGGGGCGAGGGCTTCACCGCCGATGTAGCCGAGCAGCAACAACACCACCACCATCGTCGTGAGGAGGACGGCGGAGCGGCGTTGGTTGGCGGCGATTTGTTCCCACATGAAGCAGTGCTTGGGTGCCGGAGTTAGAAGGAGACCTTGGGCGCTTCGCGAACGGCTTCCTCCTTCACCTCGAAAAAGTCGCGGCGGGTGAAGTGGAACATGGTGGCGACGAAGTTGGTGGGGAACATTTGGATGCTCGTGTTGAGCTGTTGCACGCTGTCGTTGTAGAACTGCCGGGAGAAGGCGACTTTGTTTTCCGTGGAGGTGAGTTCCTCCTGGAGCTTGAGGAAGTTTTGGTTTGCCTTCAGATCGGGGTACGCTTCGGACAAGGCGAACAGGCTCTTGAGCGTGCCGGACAGGATGTTTTCCGCTTCGGCGCGGTCGCCGACGGACTTGGCGCCCATCGCGATGTTGCGCGCTTGAATAACGTTCTCCAGCGTCTCGCGTTCGTGTTTCGCGTAGCCTTTGACGGTCTCGACGAGGTTGGGAATCAGGTCGTACCGGCGTTTCAACTGCACGTCAATTTGCGCCCACGCATTTTCGAGCTGGTTGCGCAGCCGGACGAGGCCGTTGTAGGCGCCGATGAACCAGAAAACAACACCCAGCGCGAGCGCGCCGAGAACAATCAAGATGATGATGGCAACGGGCATGGTATTAATCTCCTTGGTTAGGTTTCGTGAACATCCTCTTCAGAACGGGAGCTTGCAGTTGCGCGAGTTCGCCGGCGTCGAGCCACAAGCCGTGACCGCCAGTGCATTCTTCCAGTTTCACCGAGTTCCGGCGAATTTGCCGCAGCGGCTGATCGCAACGCGGACAGAGATACCGGGTCGTTTCCGCTACCACCTGTGATTGCGTCGCGGGCTGCGCGCCGAGTTGCGCCGACTCACCTGCGTCGAGCCAGGCCCCCCGGCACTCATGGCACACATCCACTTCCACACCGTCGAGTTGGACGATGAGCAACGCCACGTCACATTTGGGACAGACTGGTAGCATGTGCGCTGGATGATGCGCGGGGAACGGCGCGGGCGTCAAGTCCGGATGGCATTTACATTCGTCATGAATCCCGGTATCAACACCCCGTGTTGACGAGCGTGGAAGAAATAGACTGGCTGACGTGGCGTCCGACCGAATATGCGAATCTCTGTTTCGTCATTCGCGACGGCCAGATCCTGTTGATTCGCAAAAAGCGCGGCTTGGGTGCTGGCAAGATCAACGGCCCGGGCGGAAGATTGGAGCCGGGCGAAACTGCGTTGCAGTCGGCCATTCGGGAAACGCAGGAAGAAATCGGCGTTACTCCCACCGGCTTGGAACAGATCGGCGAATTGCATTTCCATTTTCTGGATGGCTACAAACTTCACGTCGCGGTGTTTGCAGCCAGCGACTGTGAAGGGGAGTTGATCGAGACGGACGAAGCCTTGGCGCAATGGACGCCGGTCGACCAGATACCGTATGACGAGATGTGGCAGGATGACCCAATTTGGATTCCTTTGTTGTTGGCACGCAAAAACTTCCGTGGATTCTTCTTGTTTGATGGCGAACAGCTTCTGAGTCATAGAATTGACTGATGTTGATTTTGTAAGAGGCTGTTCTACAAATAGTTGTGTCCATAATAAGTCTGTCACCCAAACTGCT
>Ga0105046_10011989_pt1 | contig 13450 bp, 9 predicted proteins | sample MAT03_FD_78385 | JGI IMG/M metagenome (GOLD analysis project Ga0105046, IMG submission 78385) | Freshwater microbial communities from Lake Fryxell liftoff mats and glacier meltwater in Antarctica - MAT-03 (megahit assembly) | ecosystem: Environmental > Aquatic > Freshwater > Ice > Liftoff... | reverse complement strand
CTTGACTTTCAAGATAATCGCTAAATCCCCCTTTTTAAGGGGGACTTTGAGTCCAGTTCCCCCCTTTTTATAGACGCGAAGCGGCTTCCCGAAGGGTAGGGGGCTAGGGGGATCAACAGGTGCTTAAAATCACAGCAGACCACTTTTCAAACATCCTCTAAGGATTTTTTGATGGGCGGGCTTCGCCCGCCCATCAAAAAATCCTTACCAATTTAGGAATACCTCATTAAAACTCAGCTTTTTTGGTGACAGCTCTATAATGGGTGGTCTGAGGCGCTAGCGGTTTGAGGTGGTAGCCAGTAGGCTGAGCCATTTTTTTGTCGCTGAATTAAGCCATGTTCAAACAGTTCGCGCCGTAGCAATGCTGGGTCGCCAAACGTATGATGCTGGTTTAGCAATGCGTTGACTTCCTTTTCGGTATAGGTTACACCTGCTGTAAACTTTGATGCCAGATACCACAACACTAATGTTTGTACCCTGGAACGGTTGCGTTTTGAAGGCCACCGGATCACCCGTTCTTGGTCATCTAAATAGGGAATAAGCTCGGTGAAATCAATCATCAAATTGCTCTGTGTAACCTAATTACCCAGTAATACGTCCCTTATTCGGCAGCGAGTCTCCAATTTACAGCAATTCGTAGGATTTACACAGTTGAATGATGTTGCAGACCTGCCTACAACATCATTCAACCCTCTTATTTTTTTGGATAAGATGCGCCATAAGTCTTAAATTATAGCTGTCGCCACAAAGGTTAGGACACTGGGATCAAAGGGGGTGTGGGGGCTTTTGCCCCCAGCCAGGGGTTCCACCCCTGCACCCCGTCCTAACCAATCCGTCTATGGCTATATTTCTGGCTTGGCTTAGATCGGGAGCCAGCAACGCCCAACTAAGAAAGGCAGGTATGAAGGGTTTCTTCATACCTGCCTGCATGGAGCATGGCAAAACGAAAGCTGTAGGGCATCAAATGGCAGCAGCTAAGGGAGAATGGCATTCATGAACACAGGAATTCACTGCTAAATAGAGGTGTTATACCCTCGCCATACACCCACCAATACCCCCTGGATTTGAACGTCTGTGGCGATCGCCTCAATCGGGTCATATTTTGAATTGGCGGGCTTTAGGGTAACCTTACCGCCTCGACGATGAAAATACTTTAGCGTGTTGCCTGCGCCTTCTACCCTGGCGGCTACAATCGTGCCGTTTTTGACACGATCTTGCTCTTGAACTGGGCGCATAATTACGATATCGCCTTCTGCAATCATGGCTTCAATCATACTGTCGCCTGTAACGCGCAGAGCGTAGTCTTGTGGCCTCAGCTCCATGCCAGAAATGTCGAGAAATTCGGCATCGTCGGTAACAGGCTCTAAAACGCCTCCAGCAAAAACTTCACCCCGAATGGGTACTCCTTGGGCGAGGGCGTGAAGGACACGGATGGTTCTGGCCTTTCCTTTTGTCCAGTCGATGTACCCCTTTTCTTGGAGGTGGTTTAATCGACTTTGAATAGGCGCAGGTGACTTTAACCCCATTGCCTTCATCATCTGCCGAATCGAAGGGGAGTGCTGATTCTGTCGGATATAATCTCCCAGCCAATCAAAAAGCTGTTGCTGGACTTCTGTTAGAGATTCCATAAGATGTGTACAAAATTATCATGCCATGTAAGAACATTTGTACCATCAAATTCGTTCAGTGTCCAGCTTTTGAATGCATAAATTTTTAGTCTTTTCGGAGTTGTTTTTACTGGTTGATCCCACACTACAGTTAAAACTTACCTACAAACTCACATAAGTTTGAGATGAAAGCCGAGAAGTTAAATAATGCTACAAGCGCTTCATACCCGTAGAATCATTCTACTGCTTAAGTCCTGAGATTCTAGGGCAATTGATCGCTGGAGAGATTAATATTTCTTACCGGGTGAACGCCCATGACTTTATTCAGCAGCTCACTTTGCCAAAAGGATATCAGTTAACTCATCGGTAGTGGTATTGGTGTGAGGATTTTTTGATGGGCGAAGCCCGCCCATCAAAAAATCCTTTCCAATTGTAGGACTACCAACTCATCAATGATGCAGCACTGATGACAAAGATACTGATGACAAAGATTAAGAGGGCTAGTTCCACAACCTGGTCGGACTTTACTGCAAGTTTATCAAGATAAGAGTGTAAAGGCAGGAAACGCATCAGCTATCCATAGACAGAAACTAGTCTCTTTGTAGCGATCGCAGTCAAAACTCTAGATTATAATGTACGTATTTATTCGTAGAATGATATTCATCAAATCTTTATCAAAAGATGTCTAGTCAAGAAAATTACGTAAATACCCGTAGGCGACTTCCCTTTTAATTCGGTCGAGATTTTATGATGAAGTGACCAACACGCAGCGCTTTCATATTTAAGGTGCAACACACGTTGAAATAGAATAGCGGTCCGATCTCTCGGTTCGATCTATGGGGCTGGTAACATGCTCAAGTCAAATATTGTCTCCTCTTGTGCTTTATCTCAAATGGAAATTGCTGTAGCAAATTACACAAGATGCGAATCCATTCACTCGTCTGTCACAAGTATAAATAAACGATTGATCGATATCATTGGTGCCTTGGTTGGTTTGGTTCTGATGTTAGTGGTAGTGATGCCAATTGCGATCGCCATCTGGCTTGACAATCCAGGGCCAATTTTTTATGGTCAGTTGCGATGTGGGCTGGATGGTCGACCCTTTCGCATGTGGAAATTTCGCTCCATGGTGGTTGATGCCGATCGCCTCAAGCACTTGGTAAAAAATGAAGCGAAAGGAGCTATTTTTAAGAATCGCAATGATCCGCGTGTAACCCGGGTGGGTCGGTTTTTGAGAAAAACTAGCTTGGATGAGTTGCCGCAGTTTTGGCATGTACTGCGGGGTGAAATGAGTTTGGTTGGAACTCGCCCACCCACAATAGAGGAGGTTAAAACCTACAGGCAGGAGCATTTTAAGCGTCTGTTGGTCAAGCCAGGTATAACTGGAGAATGGCAGGTTAACGGGCGATCGCACGTTGACGACTTCGAGGAAATTGTAAAGCTCGATTTGGCGTATCAAGAAAAGTGGTCGGTTGCGTACGATGTGAAGCTCGTGCTTCAAACAATTAGGGCTGTTGTTGCCCGTAGCGGGGCGTTTTAAGAAAGGTGCTTGATGGCTTTAACATCGGCAGAAATTAGGATTTGAGCAAGCGCAGCCCGCTTAGTGTCACTAAAACGGTGGAGCCTTCATGACCAATCACCCCTAGTGGTAATGTCATGCCGCCAACAAAGTTGGCAATAAGCAACAGCACAATAAAGCTTAAGGCAAAGGCAATGTTTTGTTTGACAATCCGTTGCGATCGCCGCCCCAATTGAACGGCGGTTGCAATTCGTTCTAGCCGATCGGTCATTAACACAATGTCTGCCGTTTCTAGAGCGACATCACTACCCGCTGCCCCCATGGCTATGCCCACCGTAGCCTGAGCTAGCGCCGGGGCATCGTTAATGCCGTCTCCTACCATGGCTACTGTGCCGTAGCGTTGCTGTAATTGTCGGATCATGTGCAGTTTATCTTCTGGTAAAAGTTCGGCGTGTACTTCTTGAATGCCAACGGCCTGAGCCACACTAGCAGCCGTTTCTTGGTTGTCTCCCGTTAGCATAATTAGGTGATTAATCCCTAGCTTTTTGAGAGCGGCGATCGCACGAGTTGCATTGGGTCGCACCTGATCGGCAATAGCAATGAGTCCCAATACTTGATTTTCCTGGATTACCCATACCACCGTCTTTCCAGATTGTTGTAGATCCATCGCTTGTGAATAGAGGGTAGGCTCTAACTGCGAACGATCAGGTAAACCAGATAAACGATGCTGAGAACGGTCGGGTGAATCATCTGGTGAATACTGCAATGAACGTAGATGTGAATTGCTGGACAAAGCAGAATCTGATTCTGATAGCTCTGATTCTGATGATTCTGAGATCAGAGGTTTTACAAAACGGTAGTGTCCTACAGCAATTGATTGGTGCTCCAATTGCCCTGTAATTCCCCGACCTGGGTGGGACTGTACTGCCGCTACAGGGGCGATGGCAGTACGCCCAGTGGCATGGCGACTAATAGCCCTACCAATCGGGTGCTCGGAATAAGCCTCTAAGGCGGCTGCAACATGCAGCACCTCTGCGTCTGAACGGCCAGGTGCAGGGAATATGGTATGTACTTCGGGTTGCCCCGTTGTCAAGGTTCCGGTTTTGTCAAAGGCGATCGCCCGCACATGACCTATTTGCTCTAACTGCGCGCCATTCTTAAACAAAATGCCCTGTCTAGCTCCGTTGGCAATACCAGACAGCAGCGTCGGCATAATGGCCGCCATCAGCGCACAGGGAGAGGCGACCACCAAAAAAATCAGCGCTCGATAAATTGTGGTTTCCCAAGTCCAATTCCACAAAAATGGGGGGCACACTGCTAACAGCACTCCCACCACCACAATCACCTTGGCATATCCCCGCTCAAACCGTTCAATGAACTGTTGGGACGGCGGCGTTTCGGTCTGCGCCTGTTCGACCAGCCGAATTACCCGTTGAATCAAGCTGCTCTCTGGCGGTTGATGCACGCGGAGCTTTAGCGCTCCGTTGCCGTTGAGAGTTCCGGCAAACACTTCGTCGCCTACCGCTTTGTCAATCGCAACAGATTCTCCAGTAATAGCCGCTTGATTAACCGGGCTGTATCCCTCAATAATGACCGCATCTGTAGGAATCAATTCGCCCGGTTTCACGAGTAGTTCGTCGCCTACAGCGAGGTGGGCGATCGCCACTTGTTCTGCTTGTCCGTGGCGTAAAACACTGGCTGTATCAGGGGTGAGGCGCATTAAGGCGCAAATGCTGCGTTCGGTGCGCTGCATGGCATACCCTTCCAATGCGCCGCTGATGGCGAAGATCAAAATCAGCACAGCCCCATCAATAATTAAGTAATATTCCCGTCGCCATAGCCCTAGGCTAGCTGCCCCTAGCGCGGCCACAATCATCAGCAAATCTACATCCAGTTCTTTTTCCTGAAATAGAGTTGTTAACCCTTCGCGGGCGCTTTCATAGCCGCCAATCACATAGGCTACAGGCAAAATTAGCAGAGCCAATCCCACCCAATTTAGAGGTAGGGCGATCCATCCCAAAAGCAACAATAGACCACAGACAAGGGCGGCGAGGATCTCGCGATGGTCTTGTCTGAGCTACTCCTTACGTCACGCTCGAAGGGGCGGGAGGCGGGGGCCTGTTGGCTGCAACCACTCTTAATGTCTTTGTCGAATCGCTATTAGAAAAGCCCAATTGTCACTGTTTTTTACAGCAATTTTCAATTGCGTAAACCACAGTTATTTTTTAGAAGCCGCACTGAGTGCGGCTTCTAAAAAATAACCCGCACTTAACCAAGCGCAAAGCGCTGTAAGTTGTTAATTTTTGGTAAAAAAGATGGCAGTCCTAAACTGGTAAGGATTGCGTACAAAATAAAACCTAATCTTTTTGGCGTTGCTTAATCCGGGTATGAAATTTTTTTGGAAGTGCTGCACGGAGCGCGGCACTTCCAAAAAAAGATTACAGGTTAATTAATTGGCAATCCTAAGGATGAGATATCGCTACAATTTTTTTCAACATACTACAGACAAGCTACAATTGTAGTATGAGACGTTAGTCATCAAACCCGTGCGCCTATCGAAACCCAGCGACAGCTTGAAGCGATAGGCGTTTCACAAGTTTGAGCGTTTGAAATAGCTGGAAAAAACTGCCAAACAGAGGTAGAAGTCATGGCGAACATTCGAGATATTGTGAATTATTTTGAGCGATATCGGGCGATCGCTTTCTTCAGTATCGCTGTCAGTAGTGGGTTTGAAATTATCGATCTAGCCGTTCCCTATGCCATTGGGCAATTGCTCAATGTGCTGTCAGGCCAAGCCTTAGACAAGCCGTTACAGCAATTAGTAGACACGTCTGCCCGTCTCACCAACCAACCTAGCGGTCAATCCGTAGCAGTCATCGTATTACTTGCCATGATCTTTTTAGTCACCGTTGCCCGTGCCCCGGTGCAACCCTGGCTAGGGAACTGGTTTCATTGGGATATTGCATTACGGAGTCGGCGCGACCACGCGGGACGGGCGATCGCTAAAATCCTCGCGCTGCCGCTGGAATATTACGACGAAAACAACGCCGGACGGATTTCGGGACGGGTGGCACGTGGGTTATCCAATCACACCTACACCTATCCTGAAATCGCCGGACAAGCCATTCCCAAAGTGGTTCGAGTGTTTGGAATCTTCATCGTAATCTGGCTAATTCAGTGGCAAATTGCCATCCTATTTCTAGTGTCATTTCTGTTTATTCTCAACTTTACCTGGAGAGAACTTCAGAAACTAACGAGCAAAGAAATGATGCTAGAGCGGTACGAAGAAAACACCGAAAGCCGCACTGCTGAGCTGATCACGAATATCAAAACCGTTAAGGCATTTGCGACCGAGGCCAGTGAGCTAAAACGGCAGCAACAGCGGCTAGATCGCGAATTTAACTTAGTCGATTATCGCATCCACAAAGGGTACATCACCCTGTTTGCATGGCAGCGGTTAGTGATTGAAACCTCAGTGTTTGGGGTGCTAGCCCTAACGCTATGGGCAACGCTGCGGGGGCAAATTTCCCTGGGGCATTTTGTGACTACCCTAACGCTGTCGAGCATGGCCTACGCAGAGCTAGAACCGATTAGCCACATGGCAGAGATATTTGCCCGTCGCTATGCCTCCATGCAAAAGTTTCACGAATTTATGCAGACACCGCTGGGAAGCGATGCTGCCAGCCTCAGTGATTCGCCCGATGCTATTCGCAACTATCAGTTCACTGGCAAGGTGCATTTCGAGAACTTAAGTTTTGGCTACGACAAAAACCGCTTGGTGTTGAATGACATCAACCTGTTAATTGAGCCAAATCAAACGGTGGCGCTGGTGGGGCGATCGGGTTCGGGTAAGTCTACATTAGTCAAACTACTGTTCCGTTACTTTGAACCCCAGAGCGGGAAAATTTTGATAGATGGTCACGATATTCGCAGCTTAGATGTCACTGGCTATCGGCGGCGGTTAGCGATCGTGCATCAGGAAGTGGATGTGTTCAACGGTACGCTGTTGGATAATCTCACCTACGGTAATCCCACCGCTACTGAAGAAGAAGTGCAGTTTGCCTGCCAAATTTCTCGCGTCGATGAGTTCATTCACCAGTTACCAAAAGGTTACTTTACGGTAGTGGGCGAACGCGGTATGCGCCTATCGGGTGGACAACGGCAGCGGCTCGGCATTGCCCGTGCTCTGTTAGTCAACCCCGACGTGCTGGTTTTTGATGAAGCCACCTCTAGTTTAGATTACGAATCGGAGCGATCGATTCAACTCGCCATGCGGAGCATTTTGGGCACTCGCACAACGCTGATTATCGCGCACCGTTTAAGCACAGTGCGCGAAGCCGACAAAATCGTAGTGCTCGATCAAGGGCGCATTGTAGAAGTGGGCAATCATGAGGAACTGCTGAACCACGGCGGCATCTATCACCGCCTTCACACCCTGCAAGAAACGGGTGAATTGCTGGCGTAAGGTGGGCAATTTTAAGCGCGTAGCGCCCTATTGCAGCACAGGCAATGCCTGTGCTGCAATAGGGCTGTCAAGATTCATTGCACTAATACCACTACCCTTTGCTCAAGTCCGCTATTGCTCAAGTCCGCTATTTATGTTTCCAGACTCATGACAGATAGTTTTGTAATTCAATCGCTTCAGGGTGGACTAGTGGTGTCGTGTCAGGCACCAGCGCAGTCGCCATTGCATGAGCCGTCAGTGATCGCGGCGATCGCCCAAGCCTCAATATTCCAGGGTGCCGTCGGTGTGCGAATCGACACGCCTGCTCACGTGGAAGCGGTGCGGCAGCGGGTCGATTTACCGATTATTGGGCTGTGGAAACAGCAGTTGGCAGGTTCAGACGTTTACATTACGCCGCAGTTTATCCATGCCCAGGCGATCGCCCTAGCAGGAGCTGACATTATTGCGATCGACGCGACGCTGCGCCCTCGCCCTGAGGCGGAAACGGTGATGTCGTTGATTCAGCACATTCACGATGACTTAGGCAAACTTGTAATGGCCGATGTCGATACAGTAGAGGGGGCGATCGCTGCGGTTGAAGCCGGAGCCGATATCGTAGGTACTACACTCTATGGTTACACCGCTGAAACGCGCCACCTGAAGCCACCCGGTTTCGACCTCCTTAAGCAGCTTGTTGCTCGGTTAGACGCTCCTGTTGTCTGCGAAGGAGGCATTGCCACCCCTCAAATGGTTCGCCAAGCCCTCGACTTGGGAGCCTACACAGTCGTGGTAGGTACGGCTATCACGGGTATCGACTTGTTGGTGCAGTCCTATGTGGCGGCGTGTCGCATTCCTCCCTCCACATAAAACCCGGTTCGGAGCGTTGATTTAGCGTACCGAACGTTGTTTTCCGAGGGTATAGCGGTTCCTCGTAACATGAGGTACACATTAGACAGACAGGGCAAGGGTTTCAGCTTGTTATTTGTACCGCACCAGATCAGTAACTGCTATATTGCCACCTCGACATTGCTTAATCTGGGTATGAATTTTTTTTGAAAGGGGCGCTCAGCGCCCCTCTCAAAAAAATCACACATGAAATCAGCAACACCGCCACCTGAAGCTAAGTAGATGGGCGTAATTAAATATAAAACCTTAAAAGTCTGCGCCGCCCGCGCAGACTTTTAAGGTTTTATATAGAGGATGCTTGAAAAGTGATTGGCTGTGATTTTGGGCACTGAGTGATCCCCCCTAGCATCCCTACCCTTCGGGAAGCCGCTTCGAGTCTATAAAAAGGGAAGAACTGGATTCAAAGTCCCCCTTTTTAAGGGGGATTTAGGGGGATCGATACCGTTTTTATACCAGCGACGGGAGGGGACTTTTAAAACATCCTCTTAGGTTGAACTACTTAGTACCTCAAAGGTGAGACTTAAAATGTGCTGTTTCTAATACGTAGGTTAAGGCTTCTAGTGCAGTAGGATGCCGTTCATCAATCATCAGTTAGGATCAAAGCAGCAAGGCAAGATGACTAACATCCAACTTTTTCAATCGCTTAGGAGGACATGATGGCTGGAACCTTATTAGAGCAACTGCGAGAGATGACTGTCGTCGTTGCAGACACCGGAGACATTCAGGCGATCGAAAAATTCACGCCGCGCGATGCTACCACTAACCCTTCCTTGATAACGGCGGCGGCTCAAATGCCCCAATATCAAGAAATTGTGGATGAAACCCTAAAGCAAGCACGGCATGATGCTGGAGAAACTGCCACAGATACAGAGGTGGCTTCGCTGGCATTCGATCGCCTTGCTGTGGCGTTTGGCAAAAAAATTCTCGCCATCGTGCCAAAGCGGGTTTCTACTGAAGTGGATGCACGGATGTCTTACGATACCGAGGCTACTGTTGCCAAAGGGCGTGAACTGATTGCCCAGTATGAAGCCTCTGGAATTTCTCGCGATCGCATCTTGATCAAAGTTGCCTCTACGTGGGAAGGGATTAAAGCGGCTGAAGTGCTTGAACAAGAAGGAATTCACTGCAACCTGACGCTGCTGTTTGGCCTTCACCAGGCGATCGCCTGTGCCGAAGCCGGAGCGACCCTGATTTCTCCCTTCGTGGGGCGCATTTTAGACTGGCACAAAAAGGACACGGGTAAAGACTACGCGCCAACCGAAGATCCCGGCGTGCAGTCCGTCACCACAATCTACAACTATTACAAAAAGTTTGGCTATAAAACCGAGGTAATGGGCGCAAGCTTCCGCAACCTTGGAGAAATTACAGAGCTGGCCGGGTGCGACCTACTGACTATTTCCCCAGCGCTGTTGGCAGAATTGCACGCCACTACCGCCGACTTGCCCCGCAAACTCGATCCGAATAAGGCAGCCGATCTGCCCATTGAAAAGATCAGCATGGACAAAGCCACCTTTGACCAAATGCACTCTGCTGATCGGATGGCATCCGAAAAGCTAGAGGAAGGGATCAAGGGATTCACCAAGGCGTTAGAAGCCCTGGAAGAGCTGCTTGCTAAGCGGCTCTCTTATCTGGAAGGAGGCGATGGCAAACACGCTGCTGAAGACTTCTTTAAGGCGTATGACCTGGATGGCGATGGCTTCATTACTCGCGAAGAGTGGATGGGTACCGATGCGGTATTCGATGCCCTCGATGAGAACAAAGACGGTAAGATTACACCCGAAGAAGTCAGCGTCGGCCTGGGCGCGGCAATTCTGGCAAAAGTATAGGGCAAGCGTCTAGTGAGTAGCCGATTAAGCAGGGAGGGCAATGCCCACCCTGCTTTTTTGGATACGCGTAATGTGCCACTAAAAGTCTAAAAGCCCCACTTTTTCGTGGAGCAGGCATCTTGCCTGACTACCTAATTCTTTAATCGGTAGTCCTCAATTATAGCCATAGTCATAAAGCTTAGAACCTGTTAGCGTCATTCCCGCGCAGGCGGGAATCCACCCCCGCACCTATCGAGCAGATGGATTCCCGACTGCGCGGGAATGACAGGGAGGCGTCCTATTGATCATGGCTACCGCTATAGTAAGGATTTTTTGATGGGTGGGCGAAGCCCACCCATCAAAAAATCCTTACTTCAATATCACGATCCTTTTTCCTTCGCAGGCGGCACAATCCCGATGCGAGTCAGCCAAGTATCTAGTGCCTTGAGTAGGGCAAAATCTTCTGTCGGCAGCTCTTGTGCGTTAGTAATAGCGCGATCGCCCGCCAACGATTCGTCTGAGGATGATGCCAACGGTCGTTCTACCAAAAGTCGTTCCAAAAAGGCAAACGCCTGACGAAACTGCGCGGGAGTTGCTGCAACGGGCGCATCAAAGTGACAGGGAATGATGTGATCAAAATCCCACTGAGCCACGCGATCGCTCCAATTCAGCGTCTCTTGAGGGGCACGGTTGAGGATCAGCGTTTGCAAAATGGGAGCCACAAATAGCCGCCCACCCCCATGCAGAGCAAAAAAGGACTGCTGCCAGGTGGCACTCCACTTAAACGGGAACCAACCAAAATACGCTTTGCGAGAGCGATCGCCTGCCTGGAACGCAGCTCGAATCGAGGGAACCAAATCAGCCGTGGTTAGCGCACTGGGGCGAAAAAAGAGCGCAAACAGCGCCATCCGCTGCCAGCCCTTACGACGCATATCAGGCGTGTCTTCGATTCGATCGTTGCCGTTGTCTTTGGCATGATAGAGCAACGGATAGGGATCTAGCTGCACAATGGCGGGCGGTTCTTCAGGTACTGAGACAATGGAATCGGTGACTAAAAGGGTATGCGATCGCCGATGAAAAAACGCCACTTCCGAAAACCGCCCTGGCCCCAAATCAACGGGTTGCAGTACTGCGTAGTCAAACTCGTTGGCAAACGGAGCCTCGCGGGGATCGGCAGGTAACAGGTGAGTGCGCTGGCGGGGAAATCCTAACCAACTCAACGGCAAGTTAAGCGGAAAGCTCCACTGGTGTGGCGCAACAAATACCTGTGCAGCAGGAAAAAACCGGGCAAACGGGCCAACAAACACCTTATGCTCTAATCCAGAAATAGTCGGCAGAATAATGTATTTCACGTCGCCATGCACGGCCACCAATTCATTCATCAGCCGAATGCACTCTGGCGTTGGAGCAACGGGAGCGTAGACCAGCAGCCCTCCTGCTTCCAGCTTCACCACCGTCATGCGAATAGGCACCACAACATAAAAAATGCCCTGCACTTGATCAATCGTCCACACCAGATCGCGCACCACTTCAGTGAGCAGCGATCGCCGTCTGCCATAGGGATAAATCGGCAGCGTAAACCAAAATTTCCACGACCAATCCTCTGGTCGAGTCTCTTGGTGTCCTTTAATGTTGTAGTCGTTTTTTGTTGCCAAACCCGTTCGTCAGCCGCTAGCTGACCCGCTACTTAACCTAATGGGTAGTCCTAAATTGGTAAGGATTTTTTGATGGGTGGGCGAAGCCCGCCCATCAAAAAATCCTTACATCAATATCACTACCACCTAACGTGCCTGATCTAGTTTCTCACGGGAGCGGGGCGTTGGCTTGCCTGTGCAGAGCGCGTATCGCCTTCAACCCAAACCGCTGTAATCAGCGGAGTAAGACGCTAAGAATATGAATGGGGTCTTAAAAAGATATTGGACGTATATAAAAGCATTCTTTACCGTAAAAGGTGATGCTTTCTTAGATTTGATATGTCAACGTCAACGCAGCTTTGGGACACGAGTCGTTATGAAACGCAGCACGGGTTTGTCTGGCGGTATGGGGAGGGCGTGGTGGAATTGCTGCAACCTCAGCCAGGAGAGCGCATTTTGGATTTGGGCTGTGGGATGGGGCAACTGACGGCGGCGATCGCCACCCATGGGTCTATGGTTCAGGGAATGGATATGTCGCAGGCGATGATTGCAGCAGCTCAGCAAAATTATCCGCACTTAACCTTTAGCGTTGCTGACGCGCGCCATTTTCTAGTAGAAAACCCGTTGGATGCGGTGTTTTCTAATGCAGTACTGCACTGGGTAGCAGAGGCGGATAGGGTGATTGACCGGGTGTGGCGATCGCTGCGTCCGGGCGGCAGGTTTGTGGCAGAGTTTGGTGGTAAGGGCAATGTGCAGTGTATTTTGGGTGCATTGGACAAGGGATTTGAAGCGATCGCCCAACCCGCTCCACGCAACCCCTGGTACTTTCCTAGCCTGAGTAAGTACGCAACACAACTAGAAAACCAGGGGTTTGAAGTGCAGTATGCCGCCCTGTTCGATCGGCCAACCGTGCTGGAGGCAGGGAGTGAGGGATTAGCCAACTGGCTAAGAATGTTTGCGAGTGGTCTATTGGCAGAGTTGACGGCAGAGCAACAGCGGCAGGTGATTCGAACAGCGGAAGATCATCTACGCCCCACGCTGTATGAGGGCGATCGCTGGACGGTAAATTACCGACGGCTGCGAGTGGTGGCAATTAAACCCCTATAGAGGTGGTAGTGCCATGTTACGAGCCTCAAACGATTCTAGTCCTTGTGCCATCAGTATTTTGCTGACAGTATTGTCGGAGCCTTGGACAATAGACCTCCTGCATGAATAGCTGTACAGTGTGCCAGTTGGCGATCGCCCACTCACAGATCACTGAACAACACCGGGAATTCTCGGCGATCGTCCCTAACGCTCTGGGACGTTCAACGCTCACCAATAATCTGAAAACACCTAACTTTTAGACTCACCAATAACCGCTTGGGACGGTTCACTCTGACCCAAATTTTGCGGTACTTAACTCTAGATTGGACTAATTGATTTGCAAAGTTGAGTAAGCAGGATGCCATGAGAAATTTGATCAACCCCAGCTAGGGGTTGATCCCGATGCAGTTGATAGCAACATCCGCGAAGCTAAGCTGCTGTGGGGTTAG
>Ga0105046_10011987_pt1 | contig 13451 bp, 12 predicted proteins | sample MAT03_FD_78385 | JGI IMG/M metagenome (GOLD analysis project Ga0105046, IMG submission 78385) | Freshwater microbial communities from Lake Fryxell liftoff mats and glacier meltwater in Antarctica - MAT-03 (megahit assembly) | ecosystem: Environmental > Aquatic > Freshwater > Ice > Liftoff... | reverse complement strand
GTTAAGAGGCAATCCGAATTACCATTTTACGATTTCCCAGTTGCCCTGCACGCGCAGCACTTGTTCTATAATATCACGCACACACCCATCTCCGCCGTTCTTTGGCGAAATGTACTGGCATATTTCTTTTATCTCAATAGCAGCGTCGTTCGGACAAACCGCTAATCCTACCCTACTCATCACTTCATGATCGGGTAAATCGTCGCCCATATAAACAACTTCTTCGTCGGTTAAATTGTGTAGCGCCAGATACTCTTTATAACAAGTCAGCTTATCGTGTTGACGGATAAATACGTCATTCACGCCGTTGCGGGACAAAGCATTTTTAACTGCCTCGTTATTTCCGCCGGTAATCACCACTATTCTATAGCCCTTTTTTACAGCCAGGTTTAAGGCATAGCCATCTTTGGAATTCATGTTCCGCACCATTTCACCGCTTTCCATCACCAGCACTTTGCCATCCGTCATTACTCCATCCACATCTAACATAATGGTGGTGATCTTCGTTAAGCGTTGTTTAAAATTTAGCATTTTACTTTTCCTGTTGTTTTACAATTAATTTACTCATGAGCTTATATATTTTTCTAAGATCGTTTTGTTTCGCAATAAGTTCGAGGTGTTTTTTCATTACACTTTCATCTTTTCTTTTGGCAGGACCCGTTTGGGCTGCCAGTGGAGCCAAGGCCTTTATTTTCGAAGTTGTTTGCTCAATCAGGGGAATAAGCAATTCAAAACTCAGATCACGACTGGTTGAATCGCGGTTAATAAGATCGAAAGCACTTACATACAATGCGTTTGTAAAATTGTTTACCAGCACGGCTGCTAAATGCAACTTTAATCTGCTTTTGTACTCAAGCGTAGTAACTGTTTTGCTAAACTGATCAGCAAAGTACAAAATACTGTGCTCCGCATCACGGTTCTGCGCTTCGACGATGATTGGTACTTTTGCCCAATTAACTACCGAATCTTTAGAAAAAGTTTGAAGCGGATAAAATACTCCGGCCCCATGAATCCTGTTTCCGAGTTCCTCAAGTTTTGCACTTCCCGAAGTGTGAAGCAACATAGCATTTGGATTTTTCGCAGTTATCTTTTCGGCGACTTTTGAAATAAACTTGTCCGTTACGCAAATGAGATAAACTGCGGCATCGGAAGCAATCGCATTCAGACCTACCTCCACTTTACATTTTAATTTTGTACTAAACTCATTTAAGATTGGATTATCAGAATGATTGTAAACGGACACCTGAAATTTTTTCAGGCCATACAGATGTTTTGCAATGTGCCAGGCTACGTTCCCGCAACCTATAATCACGATTTTTTGCTTAACCTGTTTTTCCATTAGAACTAAGTTGTGATTGTGATTTGAATTTACGAATTCTTTCTACAATAGCAATACCAGTACCTATAGCCATGATCAGGCAGCCAAGCCAGAGCACGTTGATGTAGGGAAATACGTAAGCTTCCAATACAATGAAATCGCGACTATTGCTTAGCCTTTCGCTTAATGTAATTTCAATGGTACCGTCGTCGGGATTTACTTTCCAGAACACCAGTTTTAAGCCAAGCGACTCCACAATATCCTCTTTTGGAATAACCACATTTTTTTGAATGATAAATTTTGGATAAGCATAAAAAGATTGTCCGCTCACATTTATGCAGCGCAACACTGCGGTTACTTCGAGTAAAGAATCGTTTTTTTCGTATTCTGCCTCACTCAAATTACTCCGTAAAGAATCTATCACAATAATGGCATTACTTGAAAAGATGGTATCACCAACATGGCCGATGTAATTATTAGCGGTTGAGTAGCCGTTCTTTTTAGCAGCACTTGTATCTATACTCATGATAGCGTAGGTTACATGCGTATAGATATCGCGGTCCCAGTAGTGTTTCGTGTCGGGCTCGGGAGCTTTACCCATGCGGGGATTATCCTGCACCAGCGGCGTCAACGTAAAATCATACTCCGGCTTTTTATCTTTATTTAGTTTCAGATAATCTACCTGAAAATAAACATCAATTCCCTTTTTTACCTTGCCTCTGTATGTTACCAGGTAAGGACCCATTGGTAAGGTATCGCCTTCTGTTAATAAAATACTTTTCTTATCATCGTAGCCTTCCCCAAGCGCAGATACTTTTCTTTCAGCAGTATTTTTAGAAAGGGTTACTTTCTTAGAAGTGGAAACAAGGGCTCCAATCATGATCATGGCAAAGCCAATGTGCGCTATAGACGCACCGCTTTTTGAAATTTTTCCTTTTGCAATGGTAATAAAGTAGTCCGCGTTACTAATAGCAGCAAAAAGTCCCGTTATAAGTAACAAAGCATAACTAATTAAATTCCATTTTTCAGAAGAGCTGGCTGTTGCAAAATTACCTATGAAATAAAAAGGCACAGAGCAAACCGAACCAAATAAAAGTGCCAGCATAAAGCTATAAGAAATGCGTTTCAGAAATTTTTCGCCATCTGTTTTTTTGTATTTCAAAAATTGTGTCGCCGCAATAAGAATCATTAAGATAATTGCGAACGGGATGATCCAGACATTATAAACAGGCACTTTTGGCGGTCCGTAAGCTGTATCAAACAATTTATTGATAACAGGAATTGAAGTGAAATACGTAATAATTAATGAAGACAAAATCAAAACCAATGATCCTAGAAACATCCAAAACTCGCGGGAAAATAATTCTTCTTCTTCTTTTTCTTTTGGAAAATAGAGTGCGTAGGAAATAGCTGTAATAATTGCAGATGAAGAAATCCAGAAAAGGAGAATGATCTTTTTAAACCCATAAAGTGATGCGATAGAAAGCAGCAGGAAAGAAACCACAATGTAGGAAACGCGGAACAAACTTTCTCTCACCAGCAAAGCCACGCTGATCATAATAAAGGTCAATACATAAAGAACCAGTTGCCCTGTCATGCCAAGATCTGTAAATGCATGTACAGAAGCGTTTCCAAGGACACCGCTTCGTGTTAAGAAGGTAGAATACAACACAAGAAGAAAACTACTGATGGTTAAAAAATGCGTGGTGAAAAGTGAGCTTCCTTTATTTTTGTTGATGATCATGGTATGGCCTGCGGCCACTAAAACCAGCCATGGCACAAGAGAAGCATTCTCAACGGGATCCCATGCCCAAAATCCTCCAAAGCTCAAAGCCTCATAAGCCCATGCACCACCCATTAAGATTCCTACGCCTAAAACCAGAATTCCAAAATAAGTCCACGGTAAAGCAATGGTTTGCCATTTGTTATATTGTTTGTTCCAGAGGGCAGCAATCGAAAATGCAAATGGTACCAATGTTGAAGCAAATCCTAAAAATAAAGTAGGTGGATGAATGGTCATCCAGTAGTTCATCAGCAAAGGATTCAAACCACGCGGAGGAAATTTCGCGATGTAATTCGCGTTCTGCATAATAGGCAGGTGGCTGTATTCGGGATGTTCACGCAGCAATAAAAAAGGATTACTTCCTATTTTAAACTCCAAAACATAAACGCCCAAAATCATGCTGGCAAGGAAAACCTGCACAAGTGCGAAGATGGTCATCACTGGAACTTCCCACTCGCCGCCTTTAAGCTGCCTCTTCAAAATCAAGCCCAATATAACGTTCCAGAAAGTCCATAACAAAAAGCTGCCTTCTTGCCCTTCCCAAAAGCAGGAGAGAATGTATTTCATGTTCATCTCCATGTTGCTATGCTGCCACACATACTGGTACTCAAAAAAGTGATTGAAAAGCATGTAAAATAAGGTAGCGATGACGCCAAAAACCGAGAAACTATGTAGATTAAAAGCCAGCCGGGCCGTTTTAATAAAGCCGCTGTCTTTAGAAGAGAGGTAGTAGGTAATTAGAGAAAGAAGAGCCGCAACGAAGGAAAGGACAACAAATCCATTTCCCAAATTCCCTGCCCACAAATGTTCGCCAACGTATTCGATTCTGTCCATAACGGCTTAGTTTACTTGGGCTTTACCGTCGTTATACTTACTTGGGCATTTCATTAAGATATCATTTGCGTGAAAATTATCGCCTTGCATTTTGCCTATGAGAACAATCTGTTCGCTTTTCTCAAAATCCTGTGGCTTGCTTTTATGAAGCACAACCTGACGCGTAATACCTTTGTTATCTACCATGCTGAATAGAAATTCATCCGGGTTTATTTTGGGATCGTAGATCTGTGGACTTGCCTTATCCAGTTTTCCTACCACGTGAAATTCCTTATTCGGACTAGCCATTGCTTCCGTAAAGTCAGCATAAGTACTTGTATTTTTTAGTGATCCTACAATCACTCCTATTGCCACGGCAATAACGATGATCCCTACTATGTGTAATTTTTTCATTTTATTTTTATATCCTGTTTCACTGCGCTGCGGCAACTTGTTTATCCTTTATTTTTAATCTGGTCTTCTAACTTTTTCACCTTCCGTTCTATGTAAACAAGAAAACAAACCAACGAAAGAAAAACGATCGCAATAACCGTGAGTACTACGTAGATTTTTCCATCAGCCCTAAAAGCATCTGCCATCTGCGGTACTTCTGGCGTTGCCATTTCCTGTGCCTCTGAAAACAGCGACATACAAATAAATACTAACCCTAAAATCTTCCTAATCATCTATTTTATTTTTAATAACGCTGATTCGGTTTTTAATTTCGAATAACCAGTAACTAAAAAACACCCACCCAACCACCGCAGGATAAAAAATCATCCGCATGTTGTCATTCAGGTCATACTTCCCAAAAGCAGGATTACCACCATTTCCGGGATGTAACGAATCTGTTAAGCGGGGAAGCACCATGATAAAAACATTCATCATCACAAAAGCAAAAACATTATACACCGCAGAGATGCGAGCGCGTTTCAACTCATCATCAATAGAAAACCGCAAAATAAAATAAGCAAGATAGATCAGGATGCTGATAGCAACGCCATTTAACTTGGGATCCTGAAAAGTCCACCAGGTTCCCCAGGTAAACTTTGCCCACATGCAGCCTGTGAGCAAGCCGGGCAGACTAAAGAAAAAGCCTACAATGGCCGCGTTATATGCCTTTGTGTCATTTAGTAAATCTGTTTTCGAAAGCGCAAGAATGCTTTGGATCAGGGAAACGGTCATCATAAACAACATGGCAAACCAAATGGGTACATGGTAATATACATTGCGGATGGTTTCGTTTAAAATATCAAGCCGTGGAACCGGATTTAATAATCCCCAAATAAGGGTGTATAAAATAATAATTACGGAAAGTATTTTGTACCAGTGCTTCATTGAGAAGTTTATTTTGGCAGTTCATGGCTGCTAGCGAAAATCCAAACGGAATTGCAAACTATTAGCTGAAGAACTATGCCTAAAAAGACCCTTTTTTTGATCGGGCTAAAGATACAGAATAATTAAAGATTACGCTATTTATCAGGATCACAAAATTTACGAATATTGAAGGCGTTTTTATACATTTACTTAAGACTTAAACGAATTTATGTCCAGCATTTATTATTCACTTTTAATTGTAGTCTTCAGTGGTTTTACGCTAAAAGCCCAGGATTCGACTGCGACAGGCCGCAAACTTATTCCTAGCACCTAGTATCTAACCCGCTTGAACGAGAAAGGTGAAGCTGATTTGAAGAACAATAAAAATCTTTGGGTGCATTTTCTTTAGGAATTTCGTTTAATCAAGATCAGCTCTACCAGAGTTTTGACAATGACCAATGCACCGGCACTTCAAACAAAACTGATGGCCATTGGAAATACGATCCGGACACAAATATCCTGACTTTGACCTCCAACGACGACATTGATCCTAAATTAGTATTGTTCACCATTTCAAAACTTAATGCCCGTACTTTGGTTTTACACAGAACTAATTTACCGAAAGGGCGAGAAGATACGTTTGGAACAGTTTATAGAAAACTAGTCTCTCCAAAGATAGGGGAACAGCAGGAAAGACAGAGCGAGCGTTAACAGATTTAAGGCCGCCAAAATCACAATAAAATCTATTCCCACGCCCGCCCACTCAATGCCATCTACAGCCTGTTTACTTAATCGAATGACCACAAGAATCAGGGGCATAATAACCGGGAAACTAAGAATACTCATGATGGCGAAATTACCGCTCGCTTTGCTGGAAATCGCGCTCATTAAACTCAATACGCCCGCCAGCCCTGTAGAAGCGAGAATAAGTACAATAAAAAACAAGCTCATATTCTCCACCTCATTTTTAATAAAAAAGCCGTAAAAGAAAAAAGTTACAAAACTCAAACACAACATAAAAACCATGTTGTAAAGAATCTTGGAAATAATAAAGTGTTGTGGGCTGTAATACAGAAAGTTAAAAAGAGCCTGCCCGCCCGTTTCTTTTAGAAAACTTTTTCCACTGATTGTCACGGAAGTAAAAAGCGTAATCACCCAGAAAAGGGCGTTCCATGTGGGTTTATCGAGATGTCCCTTGAAACAAAGAGCACTTACGAAAATAGTTCCGATCACATAAACCAAAACCCCGCCAATGGTTGATTTTTGTCGGAATTCAAGTAAAAATTCTTTTTTTATGAGAGCAATTAGCATTTATTTTTAGTCGTGCCGTAATACAACAAAGCCTGTTTTTACTTCTTTTTTTCCATCCTGGAATTCTACACTATAATAATAAGTTCCCTCAGGGAGTTTCCCTTTTCCAAAACCTGGCCCGGTAAAATTTGCTGTACCATCCCAGGTATTATCATAATTGCCTTTTTCAAACACTTTATTTCCCCAGCGGTTAAAGATAGTAATATTTACACGGCGCCCATTCAGGCCTTTTATTACAAAAAAATCGTATTGTCCATTTCCATCGGGACTAAATCCTTGTGGAATAAAAAGTTCAGTCGTCCTAATTTCTAAAGGGGTTATCTCGTTGTTATTGGTAGGATTTCCATCTTGGTCCGGATCCCAGTTAAATCCATTATTAGAAGTATCTGAAATAGTTTTAGTGTTGCGCAAGTCAGCAAAACCAACAACCCTGTTGTATAACAAGCCACTAAATCCATGCGGCTCAACCAGCACGCTAAACACAATGGTATCACGTTTACCTGCCATTAAAGTACTTGATGATGGAGAAGTTAAACTCATCTGCGCATATCCATCAAACAGGGCATTCGTTTTAAGGCTGCTCCCCGAAGAGTTTATTCGTGGGGCTTGCACTACGGTGTAGGTACAAGGATAAGAAAATGTCTGAGCCAGATCGTCGTTAAGAATCACGTTTCGCAGATTTTGAATAGAACTGTTTGCAGCTGTTACAATAAAATCTATTTTATAAGTTTCTCCAATACTTTCAGGTTCATCTGCCGAATTAGTAATGCCAAACACGGTGCGTATACATTCCTGCACGCTCACCAAAACGGTAGTGAAACTTTTGCAGCCCAGATTTTCGGCTACTACCGTATAGTTGGTTGAAACGGTTTGTGAACCTACTACAAGGCTTCCCGTCTGGTTTGAAGGTAGCCAGGTGTAATTTGTAGCTCCTGTAACGGTAAGATCAACAGTTTCGTCACTGCAAACCAGACTTGCAGAAGTTTCGGCGAAGATAGCTGAACCTGCTATTACATTCACAAATACACTAGTGTAAGAAGAACACCCCGATGAATTTGTTCCAACGACTGTAAAAGTAGTTGGGGTAAAAGGATTTACAAAAACAGTTGAAAGCGAAGAAGAAAACCCAGGGGATAACCAGTTGATACTCGTTGCGCCCACAGCAGTGAGTGTTGCAGCTTGTCCTACGCACATAGTCTGTGGGAAAGCGTTCACACTAAGCGCTGGAGTCGGCAATACTGTAACCGTTATATGTTCTGACGCGCTACAATTAGCATTTATTCCGGTAACTGTATAAATTGTGGTTGAAAGTGGCGAGACCGCTATGGAAGAACCATTCTGTGAACCCGGATACCATTGGTAAGATGGCGCGCCGGATGCCGCCAATGAAGTTTCAACTCCCGCACATAAGCTCATCGTGTTAACTCCTGTAACTACCGTTGGAGTTGCATTGACCGAAATAGTAATTACCGCACTTCCGGAACATACGCCCAAAGTTCCTACAACAGTATAAGTGGTTGTTACATCTGGGTTAACATAAACTAGAGGGCCGGTAGGCGGCATTACCAGAGGCGCAGGAAACCAGGAAAAATTTGCCGAAGTGCTTACAAGAAGATTAATGGCTGGCCCCGGATAACAAGTAAGTGTTGTTGAGGGAATAATATTCAGAGAAAATTGAGCGATTGAATTTTGAATACTTATTGTATTTATTGCCGAACAATTTGTAATGGTGTTTGTAAGAACAACCGTGTAAACTCCTGCGCTGCTTGTATTAATTACTGACGAAGAAACAGGGCCGGTAATACCAGGGCCAGCCCACGCAAGAGCGTAAGTGTTTGAATTTGCAGCAATGTAGATGAACACACTTGTATTATTGCAATCGATATTTCCTGAGCTACTAATGGTTGGACTAAGAGGGTTCCCTATCAGAATAGTTGAACGGGATTCGCATCCGTTGCTTTCGCCAACAAGCGTATAGATTGTGGCAGTGAGAGGACTAACAATAACGGACTGTCCAGACATTTGTACAGGAAGCCAGGTATAATTTGCCGCTCCTGTTGCTGACAAAGTAACAGAGCCGCCGGCGCAAATATTCGTAGGATTAGAAACTGCACTAACTGTCGGAGAAGAAATAACAGTTAGAGTCTTAACTACAGTAGCTGTGCAGCCCTCGGCACTTGAAGCATCTAAAGTATAGGATGCATTCGCAAACACCGGACCGGACGTTAACATAGAACCATTGCTATTTCCAGGATACCAGGTGTAAGTTGAAGCTCCAGATCCGGACAAAGAAAAAGTAATACCGGAACAGAGCGTATTGCTCGCCGGACTAATTGTTAAGGTGGGTGTCGGATTTACCAAAAGCGTATTCGTTATAGAACGCACACATCCTCCGGGCCCGCTTCCGGTTAGTGTGTATTGAGTCGTTATTGATACAGTAATCACAAAAGGACCCGATGATCCCGATAATCCCCAGGGTTGTAAGGTATAATTTATTCCTCCCACTGGACTGAAAGAAACACTCGCACCTGCGCACAGAGTTGGCGACAGCGGTGTGATGGTGAGGGTTGGGAGAGGGATAACTGTAAGGGATTTTGTGCCAGAACCCGTACAACCCAAACTATTGGTGCCAACTATTGTAAAATTATTAGAAACTGGTGGATTTATAACGAAATAAGGTAAAGTATTTACAATTTGTCCCGGATAGAGTGTATAAGTTGAAGCTCCTGTTGGTGTTAGCGTTGAGGCATATCCAAGACAGATAGTTTGACTGGAAGCAGAGATGGAAATTGTTGGAGCAATTGTAGAGCCTGAAACAGCAAACGTGCTGGAAGATATTCCACCGCAGCCAGGAGCCGAACAAGAATAAACACCTATTGCTACTGCTGTGATAGTCTTCCCATTTACGGCACCGGTAATTCCAGGCCCTACCCAGGTGTAAGAGGAAGGACTTAAAGTTCCACTCGCTGTCAGGCTAAGATTTGGGTTTATACAACTTATAGTTGCATTCGGGTTGGCACTAATGCTTATAACCGCTCCGGAAATTCCGCTTGGAATATTATACGCAACTCTACTCAAGCCATGATTAGAAGTCTTGCTGCCAAGACTTTGGCCTACTAAGGAAAAATTACAAGCTGCACCAAGGCCATTTGGATTGTTTACAACCGAAAGATAATTTGCGGACGGTTTTCCTATGTATAGTTTGTTATCAGGACCCAACTCCATGTAACCAAAATTACAGCCGCCGGTAGAAACTGTTACAATTGAATACTGCGAAGCTGCAATAACAATCTGATTATATGTGCTTATATCATATTGTAAAATAGACTTACCAAAAACTGTTCCGACATAAATTTTTAAAGAATTAGGGGAGAAAGCTGTGCCTAGCTGGTACCCTCCAGTTCCGGGAATAGAAATAGAATTTGACAAAATCCCTGTTACGCTATTAAAACTAAACAACTCAAACTTATCCTGACAAGTCAAAGCATTCAAAACTTTTGTGCCGTCTCTTGAGATTGTCAGCTGCCCCAGCGCATCGTGCGCTGCACCATAGCTTCCACAGTTATGAACGCTACCAATGGATGACACTACAGAACTAGTTGCTATACTATTCGAATTAACATCAAAAGCGACAAATTGGTTAGAATTCCACCTATGTGTCAAAACCCAATAGTTACCTCCTGCCGTGTTATAATAAGCGCATAACTTTTCTGTATATCCCGTGCCTAATGATATATTTTTTTGTGTAGAAACCACACCACCCAATCCTGCATTCAGGCTCATGTCAACGACTGTGTAATGCAACTGTCCGGGGGTAGAAAACTCAGTCACATGAAAAATTATGTATTTATCCGGATTGCAAGGCATTGGAACTATCAGTGCGCACTGTCCGGCAGAATAATTGCCAATTAATCCCGTTCCATTGGCCATAACAAAATGTATGCTGTTCCAAACAGTAACCCCGTCAGTATAAAATAATAAATTCCCGCCTGCATCTGAGATAGTAGTTGTATTATCAGTGATATTAGATTGCCCATTTGTAAGAATAGTGGGAGGATTAGTATTGAAATTTAAACCCGCATTAGCACCAAAATACCAAATATTAGAACGCTGAGCGTTTGCAAAAACAGCTATAAAAAAAAGAAAACTAAATAATACTGAGTTTTTTGTATTCACTTTATCTTTTAATTAAAGATAGTTAAAAAATCAACTTTGCAAAAAGATGACCACCGGCTTGTTAAGTAAAATAGCATATTTCAAGCATTTTGTGCAATAAATCCGTTTGATGGCCAAGTTTTTTTAAAACATAAAGACACCTTTGACTGCAATACTAAAATTCCTTAAAAATGGGTTACCTAAAATATTTAGCGCGTCACTTCATTTTCCCATTCGCACTCAGCGTCAGAGCTGACAAATACCTTTTAAAAAAAACAAGTAAAAATTGCTGTATTCTAAATTTTCATGGAATCCGGAAAGGCGAACATTACTTTAATAATAGACACCTTCATACGACAGAGTTTGAAAAAATGATAGTTTATCTAAAACTTAATTATGCAATAGTTACTTTAAGTGAACTTTTTGAGATACACCGAGAAAAAAGAAAGGTTAAAAGGAGAACAATTGCGCTGACTTTTGATGATGGATACGCAAATAATTTTGACAATGCCTTCCCCATATTAAAAAAATATAATATCCCTGCGACCTTTTACATCGTTTCAAAATCGCTTGTGACTGACAATTACCTTCTATGGCCCGATGTGATTGATCTTCTGAAAAAATACCACAAAGCAGATATCACAATAAATAATCACACCTTTAAATACCCTTCTTTTTATAATGCAGGATTAAAAACAGAACTGTTCCGGTATTTAAAAGGCCTGGGCGATCAGGCTGAATTGCTCACTTATTCTATTCTTGGAGAAAACAACTATCCCGAACAGGAAATTAAAACTGCACCCGAATTGGTGCAATTAATCAGCAGTAGTAACATTTTAAAATTTGTTGACGAGCCTTTAATAGAATTCGGATCTCATTCACACAATCACTTTAACATGGAGGTACTGGATAGACAAACAGCCGAAAATCAACTAAAACAATCAAAAGAAATAATCGAAAAAAAAATAGGAAAGAAAGTAATTTCCTTTGCTTTTCCAGATGGTAGCTACAAAAAAGCGACAGTAGAGCTTGCGAAAGAAGCAGGATATAAAAATATTGTAGCGGTAGAATACAGGTATAACGAAAACAACAATAATCCAAATTTGCTTGCAAGATTTACCGTTAGTAATTCATCCACTTACGAATGCAATGCCATAAGGCTTGCAAAACAATTTGGTTCGTACGGTTTTTAATTAATAAGTATCGAAATCGAAAGCCTGATAAATAAAATTCTTCGGATCGACTTGCGGATTAAAACTTTGGAACCCTATTGGACTCTTGACCTTAATCTCAAATTTTTTTCGAAGGATTTTATCATAGAAAGTGTCACGTGTCATTGAAAAATGCACCGAAGAACAACCCAACTTTCTCGCCAATACAATAAGTTCATCAACAAGGCCCAAAAATTCCTCCTCCGTACATAATTTAATATCCCCTATCCATAATCTGCCGTCAACCTTAACAATGCATACCACATTGCCTAACTTGATTATAAAGGATTCAAAATAAATCTTATACTGGAAAAATTTCTTGTCGTGAATTATATGGCCGATCCCATTGTTTAAGTGCTGGAAAGGGTTTGGGAAAATAGTCTCAACAATTAATCGTCTAAGTTTCTTTCGAACATATTTATTGTACATACCCTGTAGAAACGCTAACTTTTTAACCAGTTTATCGAATGGCAATGATCCTGTTTTTATTGAATAGTGATTAATCTCGTTATGAAAAATCCAATTTAATTTTTTAAACCCTGGGTAAGAATGCTTATTATAGTTTGGAAATGCAAATAAAAAATCCATACCCTGCTCAGCCGCCAAATTATGTGTAGATTTAGCTAATTGCGTAAATATTCCTTTCCCTTGATGTTCTGGATGTGTCATCGCATCAACTGATTGGCCAACAAATACCTGATTGCCATTAATTTGAGCTTGCATGGGAAGAACTCCATAATATCCTACAGGGGTATTCGATTTTTTTTCAAAGGCAAGGAAACCAAGATACTCTGCACCAAAAGAAATTGTATTATATCTCTTTTCAAAAAATTTGAGATCCGATTTAAGGTTAAAGCATTTTTTATACAAAAAAATTAAATTGTGTAGGTTTTCTTTAGACACTCTTTCAATTTTATATTCTTTCATTTTTTTAGGATTTTACTATGATATTTGCGAAATTTTTATAGAATGATTACCGGTTACTGCTAAGGACGGCTAACATTTTGCTTTTTACCCTTCTTGGTATCTCTATCTCAGTACCATCTTTCATTGTTAAAAAGCATGTTAGGCCCTTTGAATACGAGGAAACAAAATTAAGATTCACATAAGTACTCTTATTAACTCTTACGAGATAGGGATGGTTTTCAAGAATGAACTCAAAATCGGAAAGTTCCTTTGAAGACGTATACTTTTCGCTCGTGCCAGTTTTAAACAAAGTGCACGTGTCTTCGGACTTAATATATACTATATCCTTAATATTTATGAGCATTACGTTATTTCCACTATGAATTGGAATTTTTGAAATGACTAACTCCTTCAGGTCATAAGATTTCATGACCTCTTTCAAGTCTCCCGACTCTGTGCTTTTATTTTTAACCCGTAATTGCACTTTATTAAGAGTTCTAGCAAATTTTATAGGATTATTAATCGTTTAGTCATTTAAGTCTTATAAAATCTCTAGGCTGCATACTGGATATGTTTTGCATGAAAGTATTTTTGCACTTGGCTTTTATCATTTTTCCTTTTCGTCATAAAATCTTCT
>Ga0105046_10011986_pt1 | contig 13451 bp, 16 predicted proteins | sample MAT03_FD_78385 | JGI IMG/M metagenome (GOLD analysis project Ga0105046, IMG submission 78385) | Freshwater microbial communities from Lake Fryxell liftoff mats and glacier meltwater in Antarctica - MAT-03 (megahit assembly) | ecosystem: Environmental > Aquatic > Freshwater > Ice > Liftoff... | reverse complement strand
AGGCGAGCCGACCGTTCACACGGTCGGCTCGCCTTCATTTTCCACTTCGCGCGGCTTTTTTTTCGCGCCGCCGGCCGAGTTTCCCGCCGTTCGTGAACTAGGGTTGCGACGCGGGAGCGTGTTAACCGTCGGAATCACGTCGCGCGGGAGGGAATGCCGGTGAATGCCGCCGTCTTCGAGAACGTGGAAAAGGTGTACCGCGACCGGCTCTTCGGCTCCGGCGGGGTGGCCGCCGTGCGGGGTGTCACCCTGAGCGTGCCCGCCGGGTGCGTGTTCGGGTTGCTCGGCCCCAACCGCGCCGGCAAGACGACGCTGGTGAAACTGCTGTTGAACCTGGCCCGACCGACCGCCGGCACCCTGACCCGCCTGGGCGAACCGGTGTCTGCCCGCCGCACCCTCGGCCGCGTCGGGTACATGCACGAGAACCACGCCTTTCCCAAGTACCTGTCCGCCGCCGAAGTGCTGGCCTTCTACGGCGGTCTGTCCGGGTTGCCCGCCGCCGAGTTGCCCGCCCGCGCGTCCGCCCTGTTGGAACGGGTCGGTCTCGCCGACCGTCGGGACGAGCCGATCTCGCGGTTCAGCAAAGGCATGGTGCAGCGGCTCGGCCTGGCGCAAGCGATCCTGAATGAACCAGACTTGCTGGTCCTCGACGAGCCGACGGAAGGGTTGGACCTGCTCGGCCGCGAACTGCTCCGCGAAGTCATCGACGAGACCCGCGCCGCCGGCCGCACCGTGCTGCTGGTGTCGCACGCCCTGCCGGAAGTGGCCGAGGTGTGCGACCAGTTGGCGGTCCTGGTCGCGGGTCGGGTGGCGTATCAGGGCGATTTGGAAACTCTGACCCGGCAGCCCGACGGCAGCCGTCGCACCCTCGAAGCCGCCCTCCGCGGGCTGTACACGCAGGAGGTCGCCGCGTGAACCTGCCGACCGCCGTTCGCACCGTCCGCTGGATGGTCCGCGACACCGTCCGCCAAAGTTTGGCGACGAAACTGTTCTGGGTGATGCTCGCCGCCACCGCCGCCGTGACCGCCCTGTGCCTGGGCGCGCGGGTGGAGAACGACCTGCCGCCGCTGACCTCCGACGGCGACATCCCGGCGATCCTGCCGGCGACCGAGGCGGAGAAGATCGGGCGCGACAAGGTGAAAGCCGACGGGGTGCGGGTCATCGAGACCGACCCGGACAAGCGGCCCCGTCTGACGCTGGCCTTCGGCGCGGTGGTGGTGCCCATCGCCCGCGACCGCACCGACGCCGTGCGACATCTGCAAGTGATGCTGGCCGGGCTGCTCGCCGACACCGCCGGGGTGCTGCTCGCACTGCTGTGGACGGCCGGCTTTTTGCCGAACTTCCTCGAACCGCAATCGGCGACCGTCCTGCTGGCGAAGCCCGCGCCCCGCTGGGCGATCCTGCTGGGCAAGTACCTGGGCGTGGTCGGGTTCGTGTTCGTGCAAGCGGTGCTGTTCGTCGGCTGCACCTGGGCGGCGCTCGGCATCGCCACCGGCGTCTGGGCGAACGCCTACTGGCTGGCGGTGCCGCTGCTAGTCATCAACTTCGGCGTCTTCTATTCCGTGTCGGCGTTCCTGGCCGTCTGCACCCGTAGCACGGTGGCGGCGGCGTTCGGCACCTTCTTGTTCTGGGCCGTCTGCTGGGGGATGAACTACGCCCATCACCGGTACGCCTTGCTGCCGCCGGACGGGGTGACGGCCCTTTCTTCGTGGCTGCTGGACGTGGGCTACTGGGTGCTGCCCAAGCCGCTCGACCTGAGTGGGGTCTTCTTTGGCGCGATGCAGGCCGACGGGTTCGCCGCCGCCGTGCCGGAGTTGAAGGCGGTGCAATCGGCCGGGCAATTCCACCCGGAGGCGGCCGTGTTCACGTCGATGGGGTTCGCGGCCGTCACCCTGGGGTTGGCCGGGTACGAGCTGGAAATGACCGACTACTGACGCCGCGCTCTCGTTGTTTGTTGCCCGGCCGGGTAGAATCTCTGCGTGAACACTCTCGTCGCCACCCCCGCCGCCGAACCGCCACCGCTCGCCGCCCCGGAAGACGGTCGCGTGTCGGTGGTGTTCCACTTGTGCCGCATCCAGTTCCCCGGCTTCCGTATCCCGGAGTCGGCGTTCCGCGCCCATTTGGACCGCGCCGCCCGGCTGTATCTGCCCAAAGCCGAGCCGGAGTTCACCTGGCCCGGCTTTCTGGACGGGCTGTACGCCCTCGACTGGACCGTCTGTTGCGGTTGCCTGGAAGGGTTGGACTCCGCCTGGGAGGCGCTGTTCAACGCCCGCACCGGCCGGTCGGACTGCCTGCTGATCGACGCCCTCCGCGCCCGCGCCGGCCGGCTGTACCCGCGCAATGAAGAACGGCAGGAAAGCGCGGTCGCCGAGTTCTGGAGCCATCTGATCGTGTCCGAATCGGCGTCCGGCGTGGGCGTGCTGTTCCGGTATGATGGTCAGCGGCCGCTCGCCCCGTGGCTGATCCGCGTGTTCCAAAACTGGCACCTGTCGAAGCTGCGGTCGAACGGCGGGGCGGTGGCGCTGCCGGACGACGACATCGCCCAGCCGATCCCGACCGGGACCAAGTCCGACACCCGCTGGCACGAGGCGTTTTGCACCGCCGCCCTCACTTGGCTGTCGGGCATGGACGACCACGAGCGGTTGCTGCTGGGGTTGCGGTGGCGATACAAGATGAGCCAACGAGAGGTGGCCGGGCTGCTCGGCGTCCACGAGGGCACCATCTCCCGCCAGACGGACAAGCTGCGGGACCATGCGTTGGAAATCATTGGCACGCGGTTGGTGGCCGACGGCTGGACCGGCGACGAGGAAGACCTCCGGGACTTCATCCTGACCGAGATGGGCGGCGTCCTACTCGACGACCCCCGGCTGTCCGCCGACCAACTCGCGGCGCTGCTGAAAGCGAAAGGCAAGGAGTTGCCGGGGTGAGGTTGTGAATGTGTCGCGAGGGTGCGACAATGCGATGACGGTTTTCAACCGAACAGGAGGGCAGCGATGACCGCCACCGCGAATGAAACCCGCCTCGCCGAGTTAGCCCAACTGGGTGAGCAAATGTATTACAGCCGAGTGTTGCCCCTGCTTCGACCGGAAGACGACGAGAACTACGTCGCGATTGATGTTGATACGGGCGAATACGAAGTCGATCCGAGCGAACTGGCTGCCGCCAACCGGTTGCTCGCCCGGCTCCCGTCCGCGCGGGTGTGGATGATGCAAAAGGGGTACGACACGGCGCATCGCATCCGTACCCGTGGGGAGTTCATGTCGTGATTACCGAAACGGTCAACGGCCGCCGAGAAGCGACGATCCCGCTGACCCTGTGGGGACCGAACGGAGCCACGGCAACGGTTGTGGCGGTCATCGATACCGGCTACTCCGGCTTCCTCATCCTGCCGACCGACGTTGTCCAGCAACTGAGTTTGGTTAGCAAATCCGCCGGCCGTGCCACGCTGGCGGACGGTTCCGTCCGCGTCCACGACACCTACGCCGCGGATTTGGAGTGGGACGGGCAAATGCTGGCTATCCCGGTTTCAACAATCGGCCCCGACGTACTTGCTGGAATGCGACTCCTGGAGGGCCACCGTCTGACGGTGGATGTGTCGCCGGGCGGCGCGGTCGAAATCGTTCCGCTGTCGCCTCCTGCTCCCCCGCCCACCCTTTGAACGGTGCCCATGCCTTCGGTCTTCGTTTACGAGTTCGTCACCGCGCGGCGGTTGGGCGAGCAACCCGATTCGCCGCTCCACTCGTTGTTCGTCGAAGGGCGGGCCATGCGGGACGCCGTGTCCGCCGACTTCGCCGACGTGATCGGCGCGGAGGTGCTGCCCTTCCCCGACGGCGTGCCGGACGCTCAGCACGCGGCGCGCTTCCGTGAGTTGGCGAAGCGCGCGGATTGGACGCTCGTCATCGCCCCGGAGACCGGCGGGGAACTCGAACACCTCGCCCGCGAAGTGCTGAAAGCCGGCGGCAAACTGCTCGGCCCGTCGCCGGACGCCATCGCCCTGACGACGGACAAGTTGCACCTGTCCCGCCACTGGACGAAGCACCGCGTCCCGCAGATTTTCACCGCCCCCGCCGACGACCGCCCCACGGTCTATCCGGCCGTGTTGAAACCCCGCGACGGGGCCGGCTCGGAGGACATGCACCTGCTGAAGTCCGTCGAGGACTACGAGGACGCGGTGCGGTTGGTGGAAGGGACCGGCTTCCGCATCGTGCAGCCGTTCGCGCCGGGGTTGGCGTGCAGCGTGGCGTTCCTCGTCGGCCCGCCGCTGAAGGACTCGAACGGCAAAGGGTTACCCCCGGCGCTAGTTCCGCTGCGGCCCACGCTTCAACGCCTGTCGGACGACGGCCGCTTCAAGTACCTGGGCGGGGGTCTGCAGTTGCCCGAACCGCTCGCGGAGCGGGCGGTTCGTCTGGCCACGAAAGCGGTGACGTGCGTGCGCGGGCTGTTCGGGTTCGTCGGCGTCGATCTGATTTTGGGCGAAGCGGAAACCGGGGCGGACGATGTCGCGGTGGAAATCAACCCCCGGCTGACGACCTCCTATGTCGGGCTTCGGGCGACCGTCGAAGGCAACCTCGCCGGAATGCTTTTGAATTTAGTCAGCGGAATTGCCGCCCCACTACCGGCCTGGAAGCCGATGCCGCTGACGTGGACTGCCGACGGTACCGTCCTGCCAGCCTGACAGGGACTCCGGCGCGGATGCGCGAAATGGCGGCTCGCCGGGCGGCGAAAGTGGGCGTGACACGCGGCGTAACATGAACTACCATTGGGCTTTATAGCTCCGGCGAGGTCTTCACCCGCGCCGGCATTGGGTTTGCAACGCGAATGCCGCGAATGATTGCTTCCACGGGTCGGGACCGATCCGGGAGGTGAACGGTGACGACCGAAACGCCCACGACCCAGAACCCACCCCCGCCGACCGCCCTGCCACCGGTGTCGCGGCTGGAGGTGTCGTTTTCCATCCTGGTGACGGACGACGACAAGGGCAGCCGGGACACCCTGGCCGGGCTGCTCAAGGATCGCGGGTTCTCCGCCCTCACCGCCAAAAGCGGCGAGGAGGCCATCGAGATCGTGCAGGTGGAGATGATCCACCTGGTGTTTCTCGATTTGCACATGCCGCGCATGACCGGGCTGGAAGCGCTCCAACAGGTGCGGCTGTTCAACGAACTGCTGCCGGCGATTCTGGTGACGGCCGACGCCACCCGTGAGGTGCTTCGGCAGGCGCTTCAGGCCCAGGTGTACAGCGTCATCCCGAAGCCGGTGAACAAGAGTCTGCTGCTGCACACCCTCACTCGCGCGCTGGCGCAAGTGTACGGCCAACCTGCCGCCCCGGACCCGACGATCCCACCGGAGTAGGACACCCCTGCTTCCCGTTTACCCCCTTCGGAGTTGTTACCGATGAAGCTGGTTCCACTGAACGACAAGATCGTGGTCGAGCGCCTGGAAGCCGAGGACAAATCGGCCGGCGGCATCATCTTGCCGGATGCGGCCAAGGAGAAGCCGAAGCAAGGCAAGATTCTGGCCGTGGGCGAAGGGAAAGCGTTGGAAAACGGCAAGCGAGCCACCTTCCAGGTGAAGGTGAATGACCGGGTGCTGTTCACCAGCTACAGCGGCAGCGAAGTGACCGTGGACGGCAAGGAATACCTCATCATGACCGAGGACGACGTCCTCGCCGTCGTCGGGTGAGTGGGTCGATCCGCTTTCCCGATTTTCCGTAAGGAATCGGGGCGCGAGTCCGACTACAATCGCAGTGCGGTCTGTGTCCCTTCCTCCTAAGGTGTGTTCCCATGCTCGCGAAAATCCTGGTCGGGGTCGTGGCGGCGGTCGCGGTGACGGGGGTCGGCGTCTACTACGCCATGCCCGACTACTACGGTGCGGCGACGTGCCCCGGCCAAAAGGCCGCCGTGGCGGAAGGTCTGCCGGTGTCCGAAGGCGCGAGCTGCTGCGCCGCCATGTGCCCGGCGGAAGCCGCCACGGTCGAACCGGCCAGTTGCTGTGCCGCCCAGGCCAAGACCGACTCCCTCGCCGCGTGCGTCGGTGGCATGGCCCTCACCTCGACCAAGATGGCCGCCAGTGCGAAGGCTCCCGCCCACTGCTGCGAAGAGTAACCCGCCCGCGTCGGACAACTCGAATCGCGGGCGACAGTCGCCCGCGATTTTTTCATGCCCGGAGCGTGCGTCGTGGCCCGATTCGTCGTCCTCGATCACGACTGGCCGAAACCTCACTTCGATTTATTCGTCGAACGCGACGGCGTGTTGAAAGCGTGGCGGCTACCGCCCGACTTCGATCCCGACTCCCCGACGGTGGCCGTCGCCAACGCCGATCATCGCCTTCACTACCTGGACCACGAAGGGCGGGTGTCCGGCGACCGTGGCACCGTCGCCCGCTGGGACGCCGGGGAAGTCGAGTGGGAATGCGTCGAGCCGGAGCGGGTCGCGGTGCGGTTCGGCGGATCGCGGCTGACTGGGCGATACGAGTTCGTCCGACGGGAAGAAGGGACGTGGGTGTTGCAACCACGGAAATAGGTTATGTCAGGCCCTCACCCCCATCCATCCTCCTGCGCGCGAGGGCTGGGAATCCGGGAGAGGTGGCCGCGCAGCGACCGGCATTGGTCCAAACCACATCCGGCCACAGTCCGCGTCCATTGGGTCTGGCAAATCTTTCCGGCGGTCGGAAGTTCTGGCACAGCCGGAGGTTTGCAAGACCTCACCCCCCGGCCCCCTCTCCGTCCCGGAGAGGGGGTGTTCAACCCGCACCGGTGGAACGGCCTCCGGCGTGGGCACCGGAGCCACTCAGGAAAACCAAGCCCGAAATGCGGAAGATCGACAACTTACCCCTTTTGAACACCCCCTCTCCGGGGCGGAGAGGGGCCGGGGGTGAGGTCTTCGCCACCTCCGCATCCTCCAATACCTACCCGTGACAGGCGGGGGTGAGGTCTTCCGGCTTGCCAGAAACTTTTGCCAGTCCGCGCCCATTCCCACGCGGTTCTTCCGTTGCTGGACACTCCGCCGCCGGCTAGAGTGTCCGGAAGACGCCCCGCCTCCGCATACAACGGTAGCACTCGCGCCACACTCACGAGAGGGGAATTCATGGACAGCCAGGACCGCCAGCGACTCGCCACCCCGTCGCGGGTGCAGATCAAGTACGACGTGGAGACGGAAGGGGAAGAACCGATCCTCGAACTGCCGTTCGTGGTCGGGGTGATGGCCGACCTGTCCGCCGGCGGGGTGAAGCCGAAGGCGATGAAGGACCGCAAGTTCGCCGCCATCACGGCCGAGAACTTCACGTCGGTGATGGGGGCGGTCGCGCCCCGCGTGGCCCTGCGGGTGCCGAACCGGCTCACCGGCGAGGCGGACTCGGAGTTGAACGTCGAGTTGTTCTTCAAGTCGCTGGCCGACTTCGACCCCGGCCGGGTGGCCGAACGGGTGCCCGCCCTGAACGAACTGCTCACCATGCGGCGGCAACTGAACGGCCTGCTCCAGAAGCTCGACGGCAACGACGAGTTGGAGAAGCTGCTGAAGGACGTCATCGACAGCACGGACAAGCTGCAGGCGGTGGCCGCCGCCAAGGGCGCGCCCGCCCCGGCCGCGTGAGGCAGGGACTTGGCGAGCCGCCCGTGTGAACGGGCGGGTTCCGGTATACCCGCCCGTGTGAACGGGCGGCTCGCCAAGTCCACCGACTTCGGACTATTCCCATCACCACCCCAACACGGGTTTCCCTCATGGCCGCCGAAGAAACTGCTCCCGCCGCCGGAGCGACCACCACCTTCGCCGCTGACACCTGGTTCGACAGCGCCGTCGGCCGCTTGAAGCCGTCGGACGCCGCCGCCAAGACGCAGGCGGAGGGCGCGATTCAGGCGTTCATCGCCGCCGCACTCAAGCCCGGCCAGACGGTCAGCAAGAACCTGATCGCCACCATCAAGGCGTGGATCGGCCGGCTCGACCAGACACTCTCGGCGCAGGTGAACGACATCATCCACGACCCGGCCTTCCAGGGGGTGGAATCGACGTGGCGCGGGCTGCACCATCTGGTGGACAAGACGATGACCGGCCCGCTCATGAAAATCAAGGTGCTGAACCTCACCAAGGACGAGTTGCAGGCCGACTTGGAGGAAGCCGGGGACGCCGTCCACGAGTCGGCCATTTACAAGAAGATCAACGACGAGGGGTACGGCATCCTCGGCGGCGAACCCTACGGGATGCTCGTCGGCGACATGCAGTTCGATTGTAAGAACACCATGGACGTGGCGCTGGTGCGGGGGATCGCCCGCGTGGCGGCGGTGGCCCACGCCCCGTTCGTGGCGGCCGTGAACGCGCAAGCGTTCGGCATGGACCGGTTCACCGACATGGTGAAGCGGCGGAGCCTGGCCGCCCCGTTCAACGACGCGGACAACGTGGAGTACGCCGAGTGGCGGGCCTTCCGCGAGAGCGCCGACTCGCGGTACGTCGCCCTGACGCTGCCCCGCGTGCTCGGCCGGCAGGTGTACGGGGCCAAGTTCCGCCCGGTCACGGCCTTCCAGTTCGAGGAACAAGTCGATGGCACCGACCACGACCGCTACCTCTGGATGAACGCCGCGTGGGCGTATGCGGTGCGGGTGACGGACGCTTACACCCGAAGCGGCTGGATGTCGGCGACGCGGGGCGTCGAGGGCGGCGGGCTGGTGGAAGGGCTGCCCGTCCACACGTTCCCGACCGAGGACGGCGAAGTCGCCATGAAGTGCCCGTCCGAGGTGGCCATCACGGACGTGCGGGAGAAGGAGTTCGACGGGCTGGGGTTCATCGCCCTGGTGCATTACAAGAACACCGGCAAGGCGGCCTTCCTGAGCGGGGCCAGTTGCCAGAAGCCGATGAAGTACGCCGGCCCGAACGCGAACGCCAACGCCATCCTGTCGGCCAAGTTCAACCTGATGCTGTGCGTGTCGCGGTTCGCCCACTTCCTGAAAGTGATCGTGCGGAACAAGGTCGGGTCGTTCATGGAGCAGGGCGACCTGGAGAAGAAGCTGAACGGGTGGATTTTGAACTACGTCGAGCCGAACCCGGAGTCGGCCACCAACGAGCAGAAGGCGAAGAAGCCACTCAAGTGGGCGCAAGTGAAGGTGGAGCGGGTGCCCGGCCAGCCGGGGGTGTACAACGCCGTCGCCCACCTGTGCCCGCACACGCAACTGGAAGGGCTGGACCTGTCCATGCGGCTGGTGGCCGACCCGACGAAGAAGGGTTGAAAAATCGCCCGCGAATCGTGTCCGCCGACCGGCGGCCGTTCGCATCAAGATGGCGGACACGGGCCGAACACACGCGGCCCATCACACCGACACGAGGAGAACAGTCATGGCCGTGGACTTCTTCCTGGAAATCGACGGGATCAAGGGCGAGAGCGGGGACAACAAGCTGAAGGAGACGATCGAGGTCGAGTCGTTCAGTTGGGGCTGCACGAACGCCGGCTCTCACGCGGGCGGCAGCGGCGGCGGGGCCGGCAAGGTGAGCTACCAGGACGTTCACTTCACCACCCACGTGAACAAGGCCAGCCCGCTGCTGATGCTGGCGTGCGCCACCGGCCAGCACATCAAGAAGGCGGTGCTGCATGTGCGCAAGCAGGGGGGTGACCAGCAGGAGTATTACACGGTGAAGATGGAAGACCTGCTGGTGTCCAGCTACCAGTCCGGCGGGCACACCGGCAGCGGGGTGCCGACCGACCAGTTCGCGCTGAACTTCACCAAGATCGAGTTCGACTACAAGCCGCAGAAGGCGGACGGCACCCTGGAAGCGGCCGCCCACGGCGGCTGGGACTTGAAGAAGAACGCGAAGGTGTAACCCCGGCCTCTCGCGGCCCGCGGCCCGGCCTGACCCGCCGGGTTTTCGCGTTGGCCGAGAAAGATTCGCCCGCCGGGAGCCGGAATACTCCCACCCGTTTTCCCGGAGCGCGACCACGATGACCGCCAACGAACTCTTCCAGGCCGGCAAACTGGCCGACGCCACCGCCGCGCAGATCGCCAAGGTGAAGGCGAACCCGACCGACAACCGCGCCCGCATGTTCCTGTTCGAGCTGTTCCTGTTCGCCGGCGACCTGGACCGCGCCATCAAGCAACTCGGTGCCCTTCAGTACGACAAGCAGGAGCAACTGGCGGCCGTCGCCCACTTCCGGCAGACGGTGGACGCCGAGGCCAAGCGGCGGGCGGTGTTCGCCGGCACCGCCGACCCGGACAGCCTGTCCGCCCCGCCCGAACACGTGTTGAAGCGGTTGGCCGGGGTGAAGGCGCTCGCCGCCGGCGACGCCGCCGGGGCCGGCAAACTGTTCGCCGAAGCGGCCGCCTGCACGCCCGTCGTGACCGCCTCCGTGAACGACCAGCCGGCCGCGCCGCTGACCGACGCCGACGAGCGATTCGGTACGGTGCTGGAGGTGTTCGGCTCAGGCGGCGCTTACGCCTGGGTGCCGCTGGAGACCGTCGCCAGCATCACCCTGGCCCCGCCCGCCGGCCCCCGCGACATCTTCTGGCGGCCCGCCCGCATCGTCACCAAAGAGGGCGTGGACGGCGACGTGCTACTCGCCGGCCTGTATCCGAACGCGCACCTGTCGGCCGACGAGGAATTGAAGCTCGGCCGCGCCACCGACTGGCTGCCGGACAGCCCGGACCTGACCGTCGGCCTCGGCGGCCGGCTGTACCTGAGCGGCGGCAACTCGCTGCCCTTCGTCACCATCACCGACATCGAAGCCACGGATTGAGCGGGATTGGGAGTGTCTTGTGCCGCGAGCTTGCGACCGGCACACTCTCGCCGCGCAAACCCCACCCATGACCCACACCGACGAGCCGGTTCCCGGCCTTCAGCCGTCCGTCTTCGACCGCCTACTCGACCCCCAGTCGGGCGGCACGGCGGCGGCTCCGGGGTATTCCGTCCGCCAACTCATGGCGTCGGTGCTGCGGGATTTGAACGACCTGCTGAACACCGTCTGCCCGATCCGTTCGTTGCCCACCCGTTACCCGGAGACGGCCCGTTCGGTGGCCGCTTACGGCGTCGCCGATCTGGTGTCCGCCGAGGCCGACACGAAGGAACAACGAACCGTCATCGGGCAAGTCATCAAGGCGGCCATCGAGCGGTTCGAGCCGCGACTGAAGAACGTCCGCGTCGTCATGTTGTCCGAAAAGCCGGACGCGCGGATGGCCGTCATGTACCGCATCGACGCGCGAATCGCCGCCGACCCGGCCCCGGCGGTGGCCTTCGAGACCCTGTTGGAGTTGAATACCGGTAAGTGCGTGGTGACGACGCCGGGGGCCACATGACCGACGACCTGCTGCCGTATTACGAATCCGAACTCGTCTTCATCCGCAAGCTGGCGCAGGAGTTCGCCGCCGCGCACCCGCAGGCGGCCGCGCGGCTGAAACTGGAACCGACCCGCGCGGCCGACCCGCACGTCGAGCGGCTGATCGAGGCGTTCGCCCTGCTGTCCGGGCGGGTGCGGCGGAAACTGGACGACGAGTTCCCCGAACTGACCGACGCCATCCTGTCTGTGGTGTACCCGCACGCCCTCGCCCCGGTGCCGTCCCTGGCCACGGCGCAATTCGAAGTGATGCCGTCGCACGTCAAACCCGGCGGGGTGACGATTCCCGCCGGGGCACCGTTGCACACCGGCCGCGTGGACGGGCAATACTGCAAGTATCGCACCTGTTACCCGGTGACGGTCTGGCCGGTGACGGTGGCCGAGGCGGTGTTGCATCCGCCGCCCTTCCCCGCCGGGCTGAACCCGCCCGCGCGGGCCGTCGCAGCTTTGCGATTGCGGCTTCAAGCGACTGCCGACCCGCCCCTGTCCGCGCTCGGCTTCGACACCCTCCGGTTCCACTTGCTCGGCGACGCCGGGTTCACCGCGCGGCTGTATGAACTGCTGTTCCACCACGCCTTGGAAGTGGCCTTCGTGGACCCGGAGCGGCCGAAGGGGGCCGTCACGTTCGCCGCGTCGGAGGTACTTCGCCCGGTCGGGTTCGACGCCGATCAAGGGCTGCTGCCGTACCCGCCGACGGTGTTCCCCGGCTACCGGCTGCTGACCGAATACTTCGCGTACCCGGCGAAGTTCCTGTACGTCGATGTCGGCCGCTGGAACGAAGTCCGCGCGCGGCTCACCCCCGGCAAGCAGATTGATGTGATCGTCTTCCTCGACCGCACGAACCCGCGCGTTGAACAGTTGATGGAGCCGGCCGCGTTCCGCCTCGGCTGCACCCCGGCGGTGAATCTGTTTGAATTGCACGCCGAGCCGATCTCGCTGACGCACACCAAAACCGAGTACAAAATCGTACCGGTGCTGGCCCAGGACGGCGGGCACGAAGTGTTTCAGGTGACGGGCGTGACGGCCACGCCGCCGCGCGGCCCGGCCCGCGAGTACCAGCCGTTCTACCAGTCCCGGCACGGCGACCGGCCCGACGCCCCTGCCTTCTGGTACGCCAGCCGCCGGCCGAGTTTGTCCGCCGGGGACAAGGGCACGGACGTATATTTACACCTCGTGGACACGGCCTTCCGCCCGGCCGAAGCGACGGATGAAGTGGTGGTGGTGAAGGCGCTTTGCACGAACCGCGACCTGCCGTCGCGGTTGCCCCGGACCCGCGACCGGGTGCGGATGGAGCCGGGCTTCGCCGGGGCCGGGCTGTCTGTCCAGTGCGTCCGCAACCCGACCGCCTCGCTCCGCCCCGGCACCGCGAAGGGCCGCTACTGGCACCTCGTTTCGCACTTGAATTTGAACCATTTGCCGCTGGCCTCCGACGGCGGGTTGGACGCGATCAAGGGGCTATTGCGGCTGTACGACCTGAACGACTCGGCCGCCGATCCGGGGTCCGCCGCCGCCGCGCGCGGGGCCATCGACGGCATCCTCGCCATCGCGCACCGGCGGGCGGTGTCGTGGCTGGACGGGGACGACGCGGCCGGGCTGATTCGCGGCATCGAGGTGGAACTGACGCTCGACGAGGACAAGTACGCCACCACCAGCGGGCTTTTGTTCGCGGCCGTGCTGGAGCGGTTCTTCGCGCTCGCCGTGTCGTTGAACTCGTTCAGCCGGCTGACGGTAACGTACAACAAGGACGCCGAGCCGAGTTACCGTGGCCCGCCCCGCGCCGGCGACCGCACGTTGCTGTGAAGCGGATTGTGGCGTAAGAGAGGTGAGGTGGGGGGTTGCGACCCAGTGCGAGTTGCACGATTGCTGATGCCCCCCACCCGCTCCTCGCCTACGGCTCGGATCGACCTCCCCCACGAGGGGGGAGGTGGGGCGTGGTTGGTCTCATCTCCCTTGTGCGAGAAGGGAAAAGGCGCCACCTCCCCCCTCGCGGGGGAGGTCGGCGCGGTGAGCGAAGCGAACCCGACGGGTGGGGGGGGGACACTTCCCGTTCTTGCACCCCGATTGCGTAACTCGCATTGCTGTGAACCCCATGACCCCCCGCACTGTCCTCGACCGACTGACTTCGGCCCCGTGGGAGTTCGACTTCT
>Ga0105046_10011984_pt1 | contig 13455 bp, 12 predicted proteins | sample MAT03_FD_78385 | JGI IMG/M metagenome (GOLD analysis project Ga0105046, IMG submission 78385) | Freshwater microbial communities from Lake Fryxell liftoff mats and glacier meltwater in Antarctica - MAT-03 (megahit assembly) | ecosystem: Environmental > Aquatic > Freshwater > Ice > Liftoff... | reverse complement strand
CCTGGGCGCGGATACGATCATGATACGGACGATAAAGCCTCCGTCCGCGAAGATGGCTACGACGGGTTTAACGCCCTATGGGCTGACCCGTGAAGATTTCGACATGCTCGTTTCCACGGTGCCAACCATTCGAAGCGCCCTTCCGATTCGTGAAATGCGACGCCAGTTTCAATTCAAGGATCGAAAGCTCGACGGACGTTTAGTCGGCTGCACCCCAGAATACGCGGATGTCACCCGACTCAAGCTTCGGTCCGGGCACTTCATCACGGATGCAGAGAATTTTGCCATGGACACTCACTGCGTCATCGCAGCCAAAGTCGCAGAGCGTTTGTTTCCTTACGAAGACCCAATAGGACAACGCATCTACCTGCCCGAGAACAAGAACTACTACCTCGTTGTGGGAGTGCTCGAACCAAAAGGCGCGACTGCAGCCATCGGTGGTTCCATGGCAGCGCAGGATTTTTCGAACGATGTCTACATACCCATCAGGACGTTACAGCAGCGTATCGGGGATGTGGTCATGAGTTTTAGCGCCAGTTCACGCGAGGGTGAAAGCATTGAACTCAATCAAGTGACACTCCGAGTCAGAGAGGTGTCTGATGTAAAGAGGACGGCAGAAATGGTTGAAGATGCCCTCTCAGGTCATGACAAGATGGAAGACATAGCTGTCGTGGTTCCTCTCGAGTTGTTGGAACAGGCCCGAACAACCCGCGCGATGTTCATGGTGTTTATGGGTATGATTGCTGCCATCTCTCTCCTGGTCGGCGGAATCGGAATTATGAATATCATGCTAGCGACTGTAACGGAACGAACTCGAGAGATCGGAATTCGCCGAGCGCTCGGCGCAAAACGTCGCGACATTATTCGTCAGTTCTTGGTCGAGACAAGCGTACTGAGTTTAGCCGGAGGAATTTCCGGAATCTTGTTTGGACTGCTTTGTGGTCCAGCAGTTAATGGTGCTCGCGTGTTAGCGAACCTTTGGTTTGCGAAGCAGATGGCTGGCCTGCCGGATGTTGTGCGAACGGTTCAGCCAGCAGTGGTACCGGAGAGTATTCCTGGAGCCTTCTTTATCTCCTTGGCAGTGGGCTTAGTCTTTGGAATCTATCCAGCGATGCGAGCTGCAAAGATGAACCCCATCGAAGCACTGCGGCACGAGTAGTCTACGTTTGGGATTAGCTGAGAAGAAAGTACCCATCACACTCCGTGTGATGTCCGCAGTTCAAAAACCTATGGTTTTTGATGTGTCATCACACGGAGTGTGATGGGTACTATAAAATCACGACTCGAAGAGCCGAGCAACTAAGTTTGCCAACCCAAGCTTTCCTGAAAACACATTGCAAAGACATAAACGCGTCAGTTTTATTCCTCTCCAGAGCTTCCGGAGGCAGCGCCAACATCCAGCTTCTTCCATTTCTTGCTAGCTAGTTTCTTGAGCCCTTCGGCAGTCACGGAGCCATTCTCCTTGAACGTAAGTGTCTCAAGCTTTGGCATCGCAAGAAGCTTCGCAATGGCGGCATCGGTGACAGCCGTCGAGCGGATCGATAGCTCCTTTAGATTTGGTAATGAAGCGATCACATCGAGTGTCGCGTCCGTCATCTGTGGGATGCTCCAGATATCGAGCAACTCCAACGCCTTAACGGATTTCAAGTTCTTAAGGCCGGTGTCGCTGACGCCGCTAATTTCGTGAAGGTAAAACTTCTTCAGTTTTGGCAACTCTTTCAATACCTCGAGTGCGGAATCATCAATCGTTGGCAAGTCTCTCAAAGTTAACCGTTGCAGATTGAGACCCTTCAGAGCCAGAACGCCTTCGCTACCGAAACCTTGGCAGCGGAAGATCTCCAACTGAGATAGTTTCTGAAGTTTTGCCAAATGCTGACCAGATTGACCTGTTATCGCAAAGTCTTGGATCAATAGATTTTCGATCGAGCCATTGCGAGACAGTAGTTCCATTCCATAGTCGGAGACGGCGGTGCTTCGATGCTTGAGCGCCTTTAGTTTCGGAAGTGCGGCAACCACTTCGAGCGTCATATCACCAGCCTCCATGTTTCCTCGGAGATCTAGGACCCGCAGGTCTTGCAACTTGGACAGTCGGCGAGTTCCAAGTTCGTTGAATCGGTTTTGCACCAGAATCAATTGTTGCAGATTCTTGAGTTCAGAGATTGCCTTTAAGACTTGGCCTGACATATTTGCGTTCGAAGACAGATCTAGAACGGTCAGCTTTGGAAACGACTTCACGATGGTATCAACAGCTGCGTCATCGATCACAGTGTTGGTTATGGCTAACGTTGTGAGTTCCTTAAGTCCACTAAGTTTGGCAACCATTTCCGAATTGAGCGTTCGGCAGTTAAAGATTTGTAGTTTCTGCAAATCTGTCAATCGCCCGAACAAAGCCAAATCCTCTGCGGTTAGGATCGAACCATCTGAGATAAGGATCTCAGTGAGTTTGAGCCCATCCATGGTTAGCTTGGCTGTCGCCCCAAAGGTTTCAAGCCTCTTTTTTGCAGCCGCGACATCGTCGGTTTTGGCCGTGGCGGTCGCATCGGATTTTTGAACGTAAACAAAGGGTGGTTTTGCGGAAACGAAGCCGGCAGAAAAGACGATTGCGACCAAACCATTCCCAACAACTTGCCAAACTTGGCTAAAACGCATCACGGTACCCCTTCACTCAGAATAAGAAAAAGTAGGGGAGTAGCGAACTACTCCCCTCCGGTTTGTTTTACGATTGTGTATCTAACCCATAAGGATCCGATAAATTAGTCCAATCGGTAACCGTCACGATACTTAGGTTTGATCAGATCGGCAACGTTCGGCGTCTTGAGGGAGGATAGATTGGTGACGACAAGATTCTTGGCATCCCATTCGACCTTCTCGCCCCACTCACCCATTTCTCCATCTTTTCCACCTGTAGCAGCTGCCCAAACGGCAAGATTTCCAAGCAGAATGGTTTCTGTCAGTGGACCGGCGCGATCGATGAAGTTCGACTTGCAGATCTTCGGGTCACCGGCCATCTTGGCACGGAACAACTCGTACATATTGTTGGTGTCGTTGTCCCCTTTGTTTTCTGCCTTTTCGTAATCGACGTTAACCTTGTCCACGCCCTTGAGTTCATACTTTCCGCAATAGTCGTCGGAACTGTAGAACGCACCCTTTTCGCCGACAATCAAAACACCGCTATCAGCGACCTTGTTGATGCCCCACTTTTCAAAGACAGCTGCTGGTGGCTTGTTTCCCTTGCGATCGTACCACCAGAATGGAATAGCTGGGCGCTGTTTGGTTTCAGGGAATTCAAACTTGATTACGGAACTTGCAGGGAAGCTATCGAAGTCATGTCCGCTCGTTTTTGCAACGACGGAGATAGGGTCTCGCAATCCGCAGGACGCGAATGGGACGGTCAACTGGTGGCAAGCCATATCGCCAAGAGCACCGGTTCCGAAATCCCACCAACCTCGGAACTGGAAGCTATGGTAGAGGCCTGGCCAGTATTCGCGGTCTTCGGCGACACCGATCCAGCTCTTCCAGTCCAATCGCTCAAGTGTGCGAATGATCTCCTTATGCTTCGATCCGACCAGCTTCGCGCCATCTGCAGCGTCCTCTTTCATCGCTTCGGTTGCGAACTTCTCCATGTTCATGCGACGTCCGGGGCCCTGAGCCCAAACAGGCCGATTTGACCAAGCGTAAACTTCTTTCAGCGTTCCAAGAACACCAGAACCCAATTGCGCGATGGCTTCGCGCGACGAATCGAGAGCTGTACCTTGGTTTCCCATCTGAGTGCAAACGCCTGTTTCTTTGGCGACGTTTGCGAGCAACCGAGCTTCGTAAATCGTGCGTGTCAGCGGCTTTTGCGTGTAGCAGCTTGCGCCCAGTCGCATGGCTTCGAGGGTAACCGGACCGTGCATGTGATCAGGGCAACTGACGGTAACAATGTCAATGTTCTTGCCGTACTTTGCAAAGAGTTCGCGGTAGTCCGTAAACTTTTCGGCGCTCTTGAACTCGGGGGAATTCGCTTTGCCCTCCAACGTGTTTCGGTCGACGTCACAAATGGCAATGACGTTGCCAAACTTGGCTGCATTGCTAGAGTCGCTGCCTCCTTTGCCACCGACGCCGATACAAGCAACGTTAAGTTTTTCGTTGGCTGATCGGCTGATGGCTGAAGTTGCACCGGCGGACACGAAGTAACCCGTGGCACCAACGGCTGACGTATTTTGAATAAACTGACGGCGAGTGGTTCTCGACATGGGGTGTTCCCGTTATTGGAGGATGTGAAAGGTTAGGAAGGGTCGTGGTACGGAAGGCAAGTCATGTCCAATAGCATGGCCGGCTTCAGAAACACACGATGCGATGGTTGGGCGTCGAGCGGTGATTTGCGATAAAACACCACTACAGAACGATTGGGTTCAACTGCGCCCCATTCAATCTGAGCGGACAGTATACTCGGATGATTCGTGGGGGGCAACAAGTCGTAACGGGGGTTCAGGCTCTACCGTTTATACGGATTTCTCGAATCAGGATCAAAACGAGGTGTAGGTCTTAGAAATGTTAACAAAAAAGCGGATTCAAGGTCCGGATTGGAAAGTGAATTGGCCGAAAGGAAAGAGCGGGGAAATGGCATGCTGAATTTGCTTTTTTATCGTGACTCAAATTAGGTGTACGAATGTTGATTCGTCCAAATACCATGTGGCGAGCTTTTTTTTGTGCGATTGGAATTGTTCTTATCATTGTGGGGATCGAATGCCTCCTGATCGATAGCGCGGTTTTGGTTGCCGGTGTTCTGGACGATCCTGGCCAACCTGCCCAACAGCAGACAGGCGGACTGTTTTCCGCACCTGTTCCGATGAACGTCGACAGAGTCTTTAAACCTTCCGAGTGGTTTCCCTGGTCGTTGCTTGCAACCGGTTCAATCGTGCTATTGTACTCTATTTCTCTTAAGAAGAATGGCGAGTAGCTACATCGTGGTGTACGGAGCATCCTCGCCGCGGAGTTGGGACAATGCATTTCCTGCCGCGCGCTGTTCGGCTTCTTTTTTGTTACGGCCCCATGCTGGCGCAAAGCGTCGGCCACCAATATCTGCGGCGATTTGAAAGTGTTTGCTGTGGTCTGGTCCGCATTCATCCACCAATCGATAGACGGGAGTGCCTTTCAGATCGCGTTGAGCCAATTGCTGCAGAAGGGATTTGTAATTTCCGCCTCCGTGGCCATCTGCCGCCAACCGAATCTCCGGTTCCATGTGTTCCAAAATAAACTTTCCCACCATTTCGACGCCGCTATCTAAGAAAATCGCGGCAACGATGGATTCGAAAACATCGCTCAATAAAGATCGCGGCATTCCGGTACGAAGCATGCCTCGACCAACGATTAAGCAGCTATCGAGACCTAACTGACGGGAAATCTTTGCACAAACACGTCGGGATACAACCACCGATTTGATTTTGGTCAATTCTCCCTCAAGGTATTCCGGGTACGATCGAAACAGTCTTTCGCATACGATCATTCCTAGAATGGAATCGCCCAAAAACTCCATCCTCTCGTTGGATTCTGTTCGGGTAGAAGCGACGCTCGAATGCGTCAAAGCCGAGAGCAGAATCGAAGGGTCCCGAAAGCGATATCCAATTATGGTCTGACAGTGCTCTACTTTTTCGTCCACGCTGAGTGTGTCATCGGGTGGAGTTAGGTCATTCATGGCCGCGAGTTGAGATCCAGATTGCATCTGTTGAGAGTTTCGATTTTTTCAGTTATCGCAGGTTGTGGGACTTAAGACCAGCCCGTGCATAAAAATCTTCGAACGCCGTGCTTCGAAATCAATTTTGCTGGTTTGCATGACCGATTAACTTCAGAAAGGTGAGAATACTAGAGCCGGAAAACAACCGACCAAATTGATAATTCAAGGCGAATGTATGGAGCCAACCCTAATCGTTATTATCCTCTTAACATTCCTTCTGTCGTGTGTGATAGTTAAGACTGTTTGGGGTGCTGTATCGGATTCATTGCAAAACAGATGCACAAACAAACAACTTCTTGCTGCAGAGCATTCTGACAATCTCCAGCTCACTAACACGCTCAAGCAGACTTACACTGTCCTGTCGTTGAATAAGCGTCAGGCCAGATGGCGCGACGTCATGGTCGTCAAGGTTGTACAGGAGTCTGCGGATATTCGCTCATTTTATCTTACGGACCAAGAACACGAACCTTTGCCAGCTTCTCTGCCAGGCCAACACATTTTGGTTAAAAGCGCGAGCGCTGGTGACTCTAACGGGACAAGTCGGTGCTATTCCCTTTCGGACGATTGCTCAGCGGGCCACTGGCGAATCTCGGTAAAAAAACATTCGGACCAACCTCAAAGCGTGAGTCGATGGCTGCACGCGGAGGTGGCGGCAGGAGATGTGCTCCAAGTGCGAGGTCCATCCGGCGCATTTTATCTTAAAACAGCGCCCGATCGGAATGTCGTTTTGGTCAGCGCCGGTGTTGGTATTACACCCATGCTGCCAATGTTAATGGAGTCACTCCGCAGATCCTGCAGGTCCATTGTTTGTCATCTGCAGTTTCGCGACGTAGCGCATATGCCCTTTGCGGATTCTCTTTTGAGTCTGGCTCAGAAACGCCCAGACGTCGCAATGAATATCTGGATTAGTCGTTTTCCAGAAGGGGTTACCCAGTCCTCGCAGGGGTTGTTTCACGAAGGCAAGTTTCAAGCTGCGGATCTGATTCTACATCCGGGTGCTATTGAATTAAGCGACTTCTACATTTGCGGTCCTCAGGCATGGCAAGATCGCATTCGAAGGGATTTGTTGTCGTTAGGCGTGCCGCCTGAGTTCATTCGTTACGAACTGTTTCAACAATCTGATTTGCCTTCTACGGCCAACAGCTCTGATAAATCGGTCCAACACTCCATTCATTTTAAGCAGTCCAGAGCAAACGCCCAATTTCAAGCGAGCCACCCCAGTCTTTTGGCCTGTGCAGGTCAGCACAACGTGGCACTGGAAAGCGGTTGTCGAACGGGGGCGTGCGGAACCTGCGCGATTAGGTTGATGAGTGGAAGGGTTCGCTATACGCGAGAACCGCAATTCCAGACCCAAGCGAACGAAATTCTCCCATGTGTCTGTGTGCCCGAAAGCGATTTGGAACTAGACGTGTAAGTTGCAAAAGACTGCAATCATCGCGTAAAACTTAACTTTTTCGACAGTTCTCGGCTAACGCCACAAGTAAAGTTTCTCGTTCCCAGGCGGAGCCTCGGAATGAGGGTAATCTGGTATCATATTTTCCCCCCCAAAGCGATCATTGAACATTGCTCGGAGTTGAAACATGTCGTTGCAAATACTGTTAAATAAATCCACATGCCGGCCTGGTGAACTTTTGAAGTGGTCCGTGGAATGGGAATTCTTCTCAACTCCTTCGAAAATCAACGTAAACATTTCCTGGAGGACATCAGGAAAAGGGACAGATGACTCCGAAAAGGTCTTCACCGAAGACTGGACGCCTGATTCAACCGCCAGTCAACGAAGTTTTGAGTACCAACTGCCCCGAGGCCCTATCAGTGTTCAAGGCAACCTTGTATCGATCGATTGGCAAGTAGAATGCACGTGCAATGATCCTAGAGCCCACGACAAAGAGCCATTTGTGCTCTCGCACATAGACAAGCCGGTTCAGTTGAGTTCGTCAATCAGTTGACTCATTTCGTTAGCGGAACGGCGAAAGCCGTCCGATGAGTGCCTAATCAGCACATCGAAACCGGAGGGCTCGCGCCGCCGGAGCGCACTGAGGAGGCACGTGCCAACGGATTCGCTTACGCGGCCTGACGTTCGAAAGCAGGATCACCAACGTGTTTCCAATGCTCACAATTGATGAATCGGTCGTCCAGTGTGTTCGTATGGTACCAACTCTTTGGTGCGTAGACGGTGCGGTCCTTACGCTCGCCAAGGTATGCTCCCCACCAACTGAATGTACTGTTGGCGATGACCATTGAATCCGCAGCGGTCATGAGCCAGAGATCTTCATGCGCGGTCGCAATGTCCGTATGATCAACGAAGTGAACCGGGCATGGGAGATCAAGGTTGTCCTGGCACCAAGGTATGTCATTTGAGAAAACGTAAACCTCGCTGTCGGGTCGCTTCTCAAGCTGCGACAAGACGCAGGTTTGGTAATAGCTTGGACTCAAATTCCGAATGGCCATGGGCTTGTCTGTTATGTAGTCGCCACGTCGAAGATGAATGGCAATACTGGATGCGTTTAGCATCTCCTCTCGAAGTCGAGCCGACTCCAGGCTCATCGGACCGCAGGGGCGAAACTGGGTTCGAATGTTGGACTCAACACTAGGAAAGTACCGCTCGCTTTGCCAATATCCCACCAAAAAACTATCGTCTGAAGCCAAGAAATATTTTTCCGCAAACCCGAACGGTCGTTCGCGTAGTCGACGAAGTTCTTTTCTTCCAAGGGAAATCATCGGGAAAATGGACCGTCGGTCGCTTTGGTATCGAGCCGGGATGCGTTTTCGTTCCTGAGGACTGAGCTCGCGTGCCGTAACTGAGAAGCGGTCCAGCAAATAGCCATGTTGCGGTTGGCTGGCGTAACTTGAAAGGTCCAGGACGAGTTCCGTAGCGTGAATCTTTGCCAGCTGCGTTCCAAAGGCATACTGAAAAAGCTGGTTTCCAAGTCCACCCTCGATGCGAGCAACAATCATTCCAACGATCCAATGCCAATAAGTTCCAGTGCTGCAATTAAACGATCAACGCGTTCATCCTTTTTCGGCAACTTACAATCGTTAACTTCTGCCTAACCGGCAAAATTTAGCAAAAAAGCCACGCCCTCCCATGGTCTTGGAGGGCAGGTCAACACGTTGCATTTTTGTATCCTAGACTCAAATAGCGCTCTCAAAAGACTTAAACCTCGTACGGCTGCTTCATCATAAGCTGACCCAACATGCGCAACAATTCGTCGTTTTCATCGTCATACTCGGAACAATCGGAGCCAAAAGACGTTTCGATTTTGGCAATCCTCTTTTTTGCGGTGGTGGGTGCAGCAATTGGGCATTGCTGGTGGGTCGGAGATCATGTTGCCACTGGAACAACCGCAATCATTGGGCTGGGTGGGGCCGTCGGATACTGGTACGGAATATGGCGGACCATCGGATCCAGTGTTGGTCTCTATGTGGGGTACCAATACGCGGCCCCAGTCGCAGTGCAGGTTGTCCCGATGCTCGAAAAACAAATCGGCCAATCGATCCCGGTCACTTCATCGCTATTGATTTCGGGTGCCTTGGTTGGAATTTGCGTCACGCTCGTCTTCTTTGTCGTTGGAGCCTTGATATTTCGAAGAAGCCAAACGTTGAAACAGTACGATAGGAAAGTAGGCCTTGTATTTGGTCTCCTTAACTCTACGACGTTCGTTGCGTTAACTCTTTGGGGGTTGCTCGCTGCAGAACCCAAAATACAAGAACTCCAGCAGATGCAGGCTGGGCAAAAAAACCAACAAACAAATTCGCTCGCATCGAAGCTCGATTCCGCTTTGATCGCGACGAAAAAGAGTTACGTAATGTTCGCGTTGCGGGAGTGGAACCCATTCAACGAAGTCGCTTATCTCAAGAGTGCGAAAGAGCAACTAGAAGGTTTGATCGCTGAAAGCCAATCAAGCGAAAATCGCAATGCAGGGCCGGTTGAGACGAATAGGCCGACTCAGGGCGATGATATGCAAAAATTGATTCAATCGTTATTCCATGGCAATAACGACAAAATCAAGTAATGCGTCGCAAAACACGGGTGGCACGCCCAGAGGCTGTGATTTTATAGTACCAATCACACTCCGTGTGATTTCCGCGGTTCAAAAACCTTTGTTTTTGAGACAACATCAAACGGAGTGTGATGGGTACTATCTTCGGATTCAGGAAATCACAGCCTCTTAGAGCGATGGGCGTGGGAAGCTCGGCAAAAGGCTCTAGCGACTCACGCCCTTCGTGCCTCAGGGCGTGTCGCCCATGCCCATATGGAGCTTTGGCAGTTAGCTCGACGCGATTACGGTTATTACCAAGCCGATGAACGCCAGTACCCATGCAACTAAGTTCAAAATCCCAAGCCACATTCCGATCAACACGATCGCTTTATCTTTGCTCGGTCGTTCACCATTTCGCATTTTCGCTAATTCAATCGTCGCAAAGTAGATGGCTAGAATACCGCAGACCCAGGAACCTATCCCGGTTGGGCAGAGCAGCCAACTGACGAGACCGAGAACCAGCACTACATTTCCGTTGCCGGCTTTCGGATAGCCTGTAGATTGGATGGATGATACGGGGATGGATCCAAACGCATTTGCATTTTGGAAGGACGGGTTCGCAATTGGGTTTTGCACTTTGCGAGTCTGAAATCGCCAAGCCGCCATACCGATCCATTGCTCAGCTGTTTCCTCCCGTATATGACATGTGTCGTCAAGGCGACCTTGAGCAATCCAATCCAGTACGGACTCGCGATCAGAAGGACCATACACCATCGTGTTCGGTGTTCGAACGAAATACATGACCGGTGCAACGGGCTCCAAAATCTGCTGAACCGATGTTTCGATACTGGACGGAATCGGTTGCGCGAGAGGCGGTTTTTCTGTTGGGAGGGAGGACCACGAGTCGGCGTTCTGCTGCCCAGTCGCCCTGGATGAATCACTTTGGGGTGCGTAAGAAGTCTCCGCAATCGAAGGCTCCGACGCGATTTGGCCACCACCGACCACGTAGACATAGCCGCATAACGGGCAACGGGCTTTTCGGCCAACGAACTCATCGTTAACTCTTAGGGTCTTACCACATCCGGTACATTGTGAGTCAATAGGCATCGTCGTTTTCCAACCTTTACGTCAATGGATGTTTGTCTGGATGAAGATAGACAAACGACTTACCTAATCTTCCACCGTAATTTCCAGCTCGAATCTTTTGAAGACCTTGTACCGGCAACGCCGCTTCGATGGCAGCGTAGGTTGCTTGTGCGACATGCTCAAGGTCGGAGCCGTTGATGATGATTTCCATGATTGAAACCACGCCCTCGGGGACCAAGGATCTGTCACCCAGCTTCGATTTGAGAGTTGGACAATACTCGGCGTAAGTGCTCGCGATCAAAAACTTGTAGCTGCTTCCCGCCTTGCTCGCGCTGGCAGCGACGCCACCTGGAAAGGTTGTAATGACACCTGGCATCGCATCCGCGGCGATGGCAGCCCGTTCCGCAGCTTCGATGGCCGCCTCCTCGGAATAGCCTAGGAACCAGAGGTTTCCGCCCATGATCCCATCTGCGTAACCAAAGCGTCGCGTTAAAAAGAACTCGCCACCCAAAGTTGGAATGGTCCAGCCTTTATGCCCGAACATCTCTGTCCGAGTCTGATGTCCGTCGCCAAAAAAAGCAATCTTTCGACCGAGTTTGAAGTACGGATCCGTATCGAGGACGTTGAAACAACGCGTGGTTGGGCAAGTCAGAACGTTTTGACTCAATCTGGCCAAGAGAACCTTTTCTAGATGCTGTACACGATCTTTTCGAAAGCGTGGCACGTGGAATTGGAGGATCGCTCCAACTCGACCATCTGGCGTTTCCTGGCCCGGCGACTTGCCGTCCAAAATCTGTTCAATCCCTGCTTCACAGTCACACAGGATCGTGCTGCTGGCGTGGCCGGTGGCAGCTTGGCAGGCCGCCATAAGCCATTTTGGGTCGCGAGCGGTAACCTGGACAGAAGCATAAATACTTTTAAACGCTTCGGCGTAAGTGTCTTCGACAAGAAGCTCCCATTGTGGGTTATTGATCCACGGCCTCATATTGCGTGCCTCAAATGCGGAAAGTGCGAGGAAATAATACGACGGCATCCAAAATGATCCATCCATCGACTTCGTTCGACATTGTAACGGCTTGGTCCTTGACAGAAAGACAGAATAACCAATCATTTCGCTTGTCATTTTTTGCCGGCAGAGTTTGAGAAACCCGGTGTTGCCACCAACGAGAAATCCCTGATGAAAATTCACGAATACCAAGCAAAAGATCTCTTCCGTAAAGCTCAAGTGCCTGTGTTGCAGGGGTTTGTCGCAAAAACCCCAGAAGAAGCCAAAGCGGCTTTTGAAAAACTTGGCGGCCCAATCGCTGTTGTAAAAGCGCAAGTGCACGCTGGCGGTCGTGGCAAAGGGACTGTGATCGAGGTTCCAACACAACGGGGTGTGCAACTGGTCAAGAGCGGTGATGAAGCTGCCGCTGTCGCCAAGAACCTGATCAACAACCGGTTGGTCACCATTCAAACCGGCCCCAGCGGCAGCAAGGTGAATCAGGTTTTCGTCGAAGAAGGATGCAAAATCGCCCGTGAATTGTACCTAGCCGTGGTCGTTGACCGTGGTAGCTCAATGCCGTTGCTGATGGTGAGCAGCGAAGGCGGGATGGACATCGAGAAAGTCGCCGAAGAATCCCCTGAAAAGATCCTGAAGGAATCATTTGATCCCGCTTATGGCTTACAAGGATTCCAAGTCCGAAAGCTATGCAAGAAGCTTGGCATTTCCGGCGATGCGGCAAAACATGCAGACTTTTTTATGAAAAAGATCTGTAAGCTCTTCGTGGATCTGGATTGCTCGATGGTTGAGATTAACCCTCTCGTTATCACCGCAGACAACACGTTGATCGCACTCGATGGCAAGGTCACTTTTGATGACAATGCCATGTTCCGACATGCGGACCTCAAGTTGCTGCGCGACCTGAACGAAGAGGAGCCTGCAGAAACTCGAGCTGGAAACACTGGTCTCAGATACGTCAAACTCGAGGGCAATATCGGTTGCCTCGTTAACGGTGCCGGGCTCGCCATGGCGACCATGGACATTATCAAGCACCATGGCGGTGCTCCTGCGAATTTCCTTGATGTTGGGGGTGGTGCAAACACGCAACAGGTAACCGAAGCTTTCCGGATCATTTTGTCCGATCCAAACGTCAAAGCCATTCTTGTCAATATTTTCGGTGGAATTGCGAGATGCACCACGATTGCCCAAGCCATCATCGAAGCGTCCAAAGAAGTTGGCTTCACCGTGCCGCTCGTCGTTCGACTTGAGGGTACCGAAGTCAACGAAGGAAAGAAGATGCTCAAGGACAGTGGCCTCGCTATCATCTCCGCAGACGACCTAACCGACGCTGCGAAAAAAGTCGTTGCATCGATCGCTTAACGCTTCTGTTCATTTTCCCAAATCGCCATCAAACCCACATCCAACGATCCCAGAATCAATAAACTATGAGTATTCTCGTAAATCGCGAAACGCGAGTCATTTGCCAAGGTATTACCGGTAAAGCCGGAGCGTTCCACACCAAAGGTTGCAAAGAGTATGGCACCAAGATGGTAGGAGGAGTAACCCCGGGCAAATCCGGTGAGACAGTCGAGGGACTACCGGTCTTCGACACGGTCGAGGAAGCCGTAAAGCAAACGGGCGCTAACGCGTCGATGATTTTCGTTCCACCTGCTTTTACCGCGGACGCGATT
>Ga0105046_10011982_pt1 | contig 13456 bp, 10 predicted proteins | sample MAT03_FD_78385 | JGI IMG/M metagenome (GOLD analysis project Ga0105046, IMG submission 78385) | Freshwater microbial communities from Lake Fryxell liftoff mats and glacier meltwater in Antarctica - MAT-03 (megahit assembly) | ecosystem: Environmental > Aquatic > Freshwater > Ice > Liftoff... | reverse complement strand
CTACGCGGTCGGCTAACTCTGATTCCTCTGATTCGTCGTTTTCACCTGCTTCGCCGCCTTTTGTCAATGCGCCGTCACCGCGGGTCAGGTCGTCGATGTCCTCGCAATCCCCAGCCAAGTCGCCGGGCTGACCGTGGCTGGCTGGGCCCCTGTCGCCCCCGCTGGCGGGTGGAAATCTTCGAAACAACTGCTGCACAAGCACAGGCTCCACGTCGGCTACCGCCAAGCCGTTAGAGAGTGCCGGGGAATCGCCGGGGGTGTCCAGAAGTGAATTCAAGGTCGGATTCAAGGTTTCGGTTGGAACTACCGCACGACAGCGGACGGCTGCACGACCGCTAACGCAAACAACATGCGAACTTCGCGGGCTGCCCGGCCACCATCACAAACATGAATTCAAGGCGGCAATTCCCGATCCACAGGAGGGTAGATTCCAAAGTTGGACAACTTGGCCCACCTGCGGCCAGTCCTTGACCTCAATCGTCCACAGGCCAAGTCAAGCACTGATGATGGGACGGATGGCAAACAGCGTCCGCTCGCTACCGTACCAAACCACGTACCAAACCACGTACCAAACCACGCACCAAACCACGCACCAAATGGCGCACCGAAACTCGCATCAAACGCGAAGGGGCAGCCGGGATTTTTTCGACAGGGGGGCGCAGGGCACCCGGCGGCCTTTCAGCCGCAGCCAGACATCATCTGCTTGCGGATGTTCTGTCCGGTCACGGTCAGGCGCAGGCTGCCGCCGTTCCATTCCATCCAGTTCAGGTTCACATACCCGTCGATGTAGCCCTCTTCGATCTCGCTGCACCGTCGCCGCTCGATCAGCATGGCGGTATTCGGCAGCGCACCCATCAAAACTTGACGGGACACGGCGGTCCTCGATCCGGCAATCAGGTTCAAAGTTTGATCTCCTCGCGAGCAAGCTCGACGGCAGGTCACCATAGCACCAGCCGGTGACGGTCGACATTGGTACCTTCTGCCGCTGCAACACCTATTCGCGGGGGGGCAAGTGCCAGCCGGATACGGTGCCCACAATCGACCATGCGTTCACCACCCGCCAGCCCCGAAGCTGCTGCTCCCGAAGATGCGGTCGCCAAGGCTTTGCCCAACCGGCCCAGGCTGAAAACAGCCGCCGCCGACCTGCGTGGCGCGGCACGCCTGGCGATGGATGCGACGGCCGGCCTGACCGACCTCGTCGAGGCCATGCACCAGCGCATCGGCAGCCTGCCGGGCGGCACGGCCGCAGATGGCCGCACCAGCGGCATCACCGGGCTGGTGTATCGCAGCATCCGCGGTGTGACGCGACTGGTCGGCGGCAGCGTGGACGGGTTGCTGAGCGCTGTACAAACGCTGTTGCCCGCGCTTTCGCAAGCCACCGAGCCTGCGCAACACGGGCCACAGCGTGAAGCCTTGGTCGCTGCGCTGAACGGCGTGTTGGGCGACCACCTCGCGGCGACGCAAAACCCTTTGGCCACGTCAATGACGCTGCGCCAATCAGGGCGCGCGCTGTTGCTGGAACGCCAAGCTCTGCAAGCGCAGTTTTCGGCTCCAGCCCCCGTGCGCGGCACACGCCTGTTGGTGATGATTCACGGCTTGTGCATGAACGACCGGCAATGGCTGCGGGAAGGCCATGACCACGGTGCCGCCTTGGAGCGGGACGCCGGCTACACGCCCGTCTACCTGCACTACAACTCCGGGCGCGGCATCGTTGACAACGGCCGCGAGTTCGCGGCGCTGATGCAGCAACTGCTTAACACCTGGCCGCACCCCATCGAGCGCCTGGTGTTGCTGGGCCACAGCATGGGCGGGCTGGTCGCGCGCAGCGCGCTGCATCAGGGCGCGCAGGCCAGTCAGCCCTGGGTTTCTCGGGTGGACGGCCTGGTTTGCCTGGGCACACCACACCACGGCGCGCCGCTGGAACGCGCCGGGCATGGCCTCGACATCCTGCTTAGCGCAGCCCCTTACGCAGCCCCGCTGGCCCGCTTGGGCAAGCTGCGCAGCGTGGGCATCGCCGACCTGCGCCACGGCACGGTGCGCACTGAAGACCCGGCAAAGCAAACGCAAACGCAAACGCACGCGCACACGCGAACGCCCCTGCCCAAGCCATTGCCCACGCCCACACCATTGCCCGAGTCGGTGCGCTGTTATGCCGTGGCCGGCACGCTGGGCGCAGACGCGGCCCGGCTGGGCGCGCGCCTGGCCACCCGGCTGGGTGGCGACGGCCTGGTGCCAGTGGCCAGCGCCTTGGGCCGACACAAGACGGCGCTGCGGACACTGCTGTTTCCGCCCGAACGGCAATGGGTGGCGCAGGGTGTGGGCCATATGGCGCTGCTCAGCGATGCCGGGGTCTACCGCCAGTTGATCGGCTGGCTGCGCGACTGAACACAGCCGCAGCAAAGCATTCACCGTCGGCCGACAATGCGCGGCCGCCCACACCGATCACCATGTCCGCAAGTCCCCGCCCCGCGCCGCGTGTGCTGTCGCTCATCCCGCCGATGACGCAGCTGAACACGCCCTACCCCAGCACCGCTTACCTCACCGGTTTTCTGCGTTCGCGCGGTTTTTCTGCCGTGCAGGACGACCTGGCCCTGGCCCTGGCCTTGCGGCTGCTGTCGCGTGAAGGTCTGGACGCCGTCAAGGCCGAAATCGACGCCGCGCCGAAGGCTTTGAAGCGCGGCAGCAGCCCGGTGGTGCAAGGCTTCGTCGAACATTTTGCGCAGTACCGAAGCACCATCGCGCCCGTCATCGCCTTTTTGCAGGGGCAGGACAGCACGGTGGCCCACCGAATCGCCAGCCGCGCCTTCCTGCCCGAAGGCCCGCGTTTCGCGTCGCTGGATGTTTACGTTGACGAGGACGGTGGCCACCAAGGCGACAGCCTGGCCTGGGCCTTCGGCGCCTTGGGCGTGAACGACCGCGCCCGCCATCTGGCCACGCTGTACCTGAACGACCTGGCCGACGTGCTGCGCGACGCCATCGACCCGCGTTTCGAATTCGTGCGCTATGCCGAAAGCCTGGCGCTGAGCCAGCCCACTTTCGACCCGCTGGCCAGCGCCCTGGCCGCGCCGTTGAACCTGATGGACCGCACGCTGCGCGAGTTGGCGCTGGCGGCCATCGAAAAGCACCAGCCCACGGTGCTGCTGCTGTCGGTGCCCTTCCCTGGCGCGGTGTACGCGGCCTTCCGTATTGCGCAGGCCGTGAAGGCGGCGCACCCGCACATCACGACCGTGCTGGGCGGCGGTTACGTCAACACCGAACTGCGCGAACTGGCCGAGCCACGGGTGTTCGATTGCTTCGACTACCTGACGCTGGACGCCGGCGAACGCCCGCTTCTGGCCCTGCTGGACCACCTGCAAGGCGGCCGTTCCGTGCAGCGCCTGGTGCGCACTTTCCACCGCAACATCGACACCCTAGGCGACAAGCCCGATTCGGTGAAGTACACCAACTTCGCCGAGCCCGATGTGCCCTTCGACGACGTGGGCACGCCGACCTGGGACGGCTTGCCGCTGCAGCGCTACCTGTCGTTGCTGGACATGCTCAACCCCATGCACCGGCTGTGGAGCGACGGGCGCTGGAACAAGCTGACGGTGGCGCATGGCTGCTACTGGAAGAAGTGCAGCTTTTGCGACGTCAGCCTGGACTACATCAGCCGCTTTGATGCCGCCACCGCCGAAACGCTGGTCGACCGCGTGCAGGCCATCGTGACCGAGACCGGGCAAACGGGCTTTCATCTGGTCGATGAAGCCGCACCGCCCAAATCGCTGAAGGCCTTCGCGGCCGAGCTGCAACGGCGCGAAGTGGCCATCAGCTGGTGGGGCAACATCCGTTTCGAAAAAACCTTCACGCCCGAGCTGTGCCTGCAATTGGCCGACAGCGGCTGCATCGCTATCAGCGGTGGCTTGGAAGTGGCTTCAGACCGCTTGCTGACGCTGATGAAAAAGGGCGTCAGCGTCGACCAGGTGGCGCGCGTGACCAAGGGCTTTGCCGACGCCGGCATCCTGGTGCACGCCTACCTGATGTACGGCTTCCCCACGCAGACCGTGCAAGACACCGTGGACGCGCTGGAACTGGTGCGGCAGTTGTTTGCCGAAGGTTGCATCCAGTCGGGGTTTTTCCACCGCTTCGCGTGCACCGTGCATTCGCCGGTGGGCCTGGACCCGGCCGCTTACGGCGTGAGTTTGCTGCCGCTGAACGATGGCCAACCCGTCAGCTTCGCGCGCAACGACGTGGGCTTCATCGACCCCACCGGCGTGGACCACGACGCCCTGGGCGTGGGCCTGAAGAAGGCAATCTACAACTACATGCACGGCATCGGCCTGGACACCGATGTGCGGCAGTGGTTCGACTTCACTGTGCCCAAGACCAAGGTGGCGCGGCAGCGTATCGCCAAGGCGTTGACGCTTTCGGCCAAATGATCGGCTTGATCGGCTTGATCGGCCTGGCCGACCTGGGGCAAACACCCCGCCCCGTGTTTGCGAGCACCTGGATACGGGATTGATCAGTTGGCACAGTCCGGAAATGATGCAGCCATGAAGCCAGAACACCCCCCCCGCGAACTGCCCCCCATCACCGCCCGTGCGGCCCAGCAGTTGCAAGACTGGGAACGCCTGCGCGAGCAGATGCAGATCCTGCACGCCGAGCTGGAATACCTGCGCCTGATGCTGAAGATGAATGCCGGCACCAAGTAAAACAGCTCGAGCCGTCTTGGGCGCAATCTTCAGCGCGGCGGCGGCAGCACCTTTCCGCCCATGCGCTGCCACAGCCAAGGCAGCGCGCGGTCCAGCGGCGGTCGCATGCTCAACTGCACCGACTGCGGCAGCGGCACCCAGGCATCACCCTGTCGGCGGGCCAGCTCGAAGCGGAACGTGAAGTGCGGTGCCTGGCCCATGCGCAAGTCGGTGATGTGCAGCTTATCGTCCTTCACATCCAGCGCATAGAAGCCGTGGGTGAAGGCCGCGATGCGACGCGCACCGTCAAGCTGCTCCACCACGGGCCACAGATCGTTGCCTCGGTCAAACCTGTCAGCAGGATCGAAGTGGATGCGGGGTTCTGGGTCCAGCAGGGAATAGAAGCCTTCCAGATACGCACCGTCAGCCACCGCCACCACCCGCCACAGCACGGTGCTGAAGGGTGCAGGCGTCACCAGCAGATGCTGCACGCCCACACCTTGTGCAGCCAGCGAGGCCCGTGCCACCGCCGTCACCTGCTGCTGCGCCCAGGCACTCCACCCCAGGTAGGCGGTGCTGATGAGCAGTCCGGCCAGGTTGGCCTGCAAGCCCCGCCGCGCACCCCGCGAACTCAGCGCCCACACCGTGCCCACCAGCAAGGGCAGCGTATACAGCGGGTCGATGATGAACATGCTGCCCACGCCGTAGGGGTGGTTCGTGAAGGGCAGCAGCAGTTGCGTGCCGTAGACCGTCATCGCGTCCAGCAAGGGGTGCGTGAAAAGCGCGCCCCACATCGCCAAGCACCAGCGTCGCCACTGCGCCCATTCACCGTTCAAACGCGCCACGGCAGCGCCCAGCGGCAGCGAGAACAGCGTCAGCCAGAGCAGCGCATGCGACTCGGCGCGGTGCAGCACCATGTTGCGGATCGGGTCGCCATGGTCCAGCACCACATCCAGATCGGGCAAGGTGCCCGCGACCGCGCCCCACAGAGCCGATTTCCACACTGCAGTGCGCCGACCCATGACGGCCACACCCACGGCTGCACCCAGCGCCAGTTGCGACAGCGAATCCATGCCTGCGCCGGACTACCTGGCCCGGACCTTGAAGTCGCCAAAGGGCTTCAGCTGCGCCAGGACAGCCGGGTCACCCACCACCACGATGCTCAGGTTCTCGGGTGCCAGGTACTTGCGAGCCACCGCCTGCACCTGTGCGGCCGTCACCTTGCGAACCTGCGGCACGTAGTCCGTCAGGAATTCCGGCGGCAGACCCAGCATCCAGTTGCGAGCCAGCGTGCCGGCCACCGCCGCTTGCGACTGCAAGCCCACCAGGTAGCTGCCGGTCAGGTAGCGCTGGGTGTCCTGCAACTCCTGGCGCGGCACGGGCTGGCTGCTGATGCGCTTGAGCTCGGCCTCGAATTCCTTCAGCGCGGCACCTGTCACCTCGTTGCGCACATCGGCACCGCCGACCATGGCACCGCCGGCGCGCAGGCTGCGCGCACGCATCGAAGCGCCGTAGGTGTAGCCCTTCTCTTCGCGCAGATTCATGTTGATGCGGCTGCTGAAGCCGTCGCCCACCACGGTGGTGGCCACCCGCAACGGCACCTGGTCTGCATGCGACGCCGCAATGCCCGCACGCCCCAGGCGCAACGTGGCCTGCACGCTGCCCGGGCGCTCAAGCAACACCCGCACGGGCGCAATCTGGCGCGGCGCGGCGGGCGTGTCGGGCAAGGCAGCGCCGGTGGCCTTCCAGTCGCCGAATGCGGCGTCAGCCAGCTTCAGCGCCTGGGCGGGGTCGACACGGCCGGTAATGATCAGTAGCGCGCGGTCGGGCCGAAAACGCAGTGCGTGGGCAGTCCGCAGCGCCGCAGGCGTGGTGGCTTCGATGGCTTCTTCAGTGGGCTGCCCGTTGGCGTAAGGATGCGTGCCAAACAGCGCCTTGCTCATCGCCCCCTCGGCGCGAAAGCCCGGCGTGGCGCTGTTGGCCTTCAGCTCTTGCAAGGCGTTGGATTTGGCCAGCTTCACCTCGCCTTCGGCAAATGCCGGCTGGCGTGCCACTTCGGCCAGCAACTGCAGCAGCGGCCCGGCCTGCGAAGCCAGGGCCTGTGCCACCAGCGTGATGCCGTCGGCCGAGGGCGCGGCGCTTAGGCTGCCGCCCAAGGCTTGCACGTCTTGCGCCAAGGTGAGGGCATCGCGCTGCGCGGTGCCTTCGGTCAACAAACCCGCCAGCATGGCGGTGAAGCCGGCCTGCTGCGCCGTATCGGCTGCCGAACCGGCACCACGAATGGCCAGCACGGCGTCCACCCGCGGCAGACCCTGGTTGGGCACCACCCACACCGCCAGGCCGTTGGGCAGCGTGTGGCGCTGGATCTTCAGTGTCGGCAATGCTGGGTCGGCACCAAAGGCCGGCAAGTCGCGCGGCAAAGCCGGCGCTGCACAGGCGGCGAAGGCGGCGAACAAGGCGCAAGCTGTGACAGTGGCTCGCAGGCATGGGCCAAACCGCGTCTCAGCAGGCCCGGAACGGTGCAGGAATGTGTTCATCGCAGACCTCATCAAGGCTTGACTGCAGCCGCTGCGGGGGCGGCGGCTGAAGCCGGTACCGGTACCGGACGCCGGTCGATGACCGAGCGGTTGGCCTTCGTCAGATAGGTGGCTGCAACGCGCTGGATCTGCGCCGAAGTGACGCCGTCGATCCACTGCGGAATCTGGCTGACCACCTGCGCATCACCCCACAGCGCCTGCAGGCGGGCCAGCATGTCGGCGCGGCTCAAGAAGCTTTCCAGCCCGTTGTACCAATCGGCCTTCATGCGCGTCTTCACGCGCTTCAGCGTCGCGTCGTCCACGCCCTCGCGCACAACCTTGGCGACCTCTTCGTCCACCGCGGCCAGCACGGCGTCGGCGCTGGTGGTGGGCTTGTACAAAGCGAACAGCGTGAACAACGTCGGGCCGTCGTATTCCCAAGGCCCGGCCAGGCCCCACAGGCTTTCCAGGTTGATGGCCAATTCACGCCCCTTCACCACGCCCTGGTACAGGCGCGACGCATTGCCGCCGGCCAGCACCTCGCCCAACACCACCATGGGCGCGTGGTCGGCGCTGCCACGCACCGGCATCTTCCAGGCCGCGGCGATGGCGGGTACTTCGGCCAGCGGGTCGGCCTGCACCAGGCGGCGTTCGGCCGTGTTCAGCGGCTCGCTGAAGTCGGTCATGGCCGGCGTAGCGCGCTTCGGGATCTTGCCAAAGTGCTGCTGCACCAGCGCCAGCGCGCGGGCAGGTGTCACGTCACCGGCAATCGCCAGCACGGCGTTGTTGGGGCCGTAGTAGTCGCGGTGGAAAGCACGCACGTCGTTCAGGTTGGCATTTTCCAGGTCCTCGAAACTGCCGTAGCCGTCGTGTTTGTTGGCCCACTTGTCGAAGGCCAGCGCGCCGATGTCAATCCACATGAAGCCGCCATAGGGCGAGTTCTTCACGTTTACACGAATCTCTTCTTTCACCACGTCTTGCTGGTTTTTCAGCGTGGCGGGGTTGAAGTCCAGCGTCTTCATGCGGTCGGCTTCCAGCCACAGCATGGTGTTCAGCGCCGACACCGGCACCCGTTCGATGTAGTTGGTGAAGTCGGCCCGCGTGCTGCCGTTGTTGTCGCCACCGCCAGCGGTGGTGACACGGTCGAACACGCCCTTGGGGGCCTTGGGTGTGCCCTGGAACATCAGGTGTTCGAACAGATGCGCAAACCCGGTGCGGCCCTGCGGTTCACGCCGCATGCCCACCTTGTAAACCACGCTGATGCCCACCGTGGGCGAGCTGTGGTCGGGGCTGACGACCAGCGTCAGGCCATTGGGCAGGGTGGTGACGGTGACAGGTACGTGCCAGGCGTCGATGGCTGCATCAGCAGAAACAGGAGCAGCAGCGGTGGCGGCAGCAGGCTTGGCAGCCGTTGCAACCTGGGCGAACAAGGCAGCAAAGCCGACCAGGCTGGTGACCAGGAAAGTGGTGGAAAAACGCATGGGCGAGCCCCGCTGTGAACAGAGTGCGGAGTGTGCCGCAGGGGCCATGCCCCCGCCCTGCCCGCTCACATCAAGCGTGCCTTCACACTTTTGCCCTTCACCTTCCCGCCCGACAGCCGCTGCAGCACCGCCGGCGCAATGCTGCGTTCAACGGCCACGTAGGTGCTGAATTCATTCACGCTGATCTTGCCGATCTGCGTGCCGGCAAAACCCAGGTCCTTGGTCAGCGCCCCCAGGACATCGCCAGGGCGGATCTTCTCCTTGCGGCCGCCCAGGATCTGAATCGTCTGCATCGGCGGACGCAGCGGCTGTGAACTGGTGGACGTCAGGCTGGCCAGGGGCTGCCAGTCACTGGTCATGCCCATGGCCTGCTCGATGCGGCCCACGGGGCCCATTTCGTCCAGGCTGGCCAGGCTGAAGGCCCAGCCTTCTTCGTCGGCGCGGCCGGTGCGGCCGATGCGGTGGGTGTGGGTGTCGGCGTCGGGCGTGATGTCGACGTTGATCACCGCTTCCAGCTGCGTGATGTCCAGCCCGCGCGCCGCAATGTCGGTGGCCACCAGCACGCTGGCACTGCGGTTGGCGAACTGCACCAACACCTGGTCGCGGTCGCGTTGGTCCAGGTCGCCGTGCAGTTCCAGCGCCTCGTAACCCTGGCCACGCAGCACGTCTACCAAATCGCGGCATTGCTGCTTGGTGTTGCAAAAGGCCAGGGTGCTGACCGGGCGGTAATGCGCCAGCAACAGGCCCACGGCGTTCAGGCGCTGGTCTTCGGTGACTTCATAAAAGCGCTGGCGGATCTTGCCGGGCACGTGGGCAGCAGCCACCTTCACGGTTTGCGGGTCGCGCATGAAAGCGGCGGCCAGCTTGACGATGCCTTCGGGGTAGGTGGCGCTGAACAGCAGGGTCTGGCGCTGCCTGGGGCACTGCTTGGCAACGGTGGCGATGTCGTCGAAGAAGCCCATGTCCAGCATGCGATCGGCTTCGTCCAGCACCAGCGTGTTCAGTGCTTCCAGGTTCAGGCTGCCACGTTCCAGGTGGTCCATCAGGCGGCCGGGTGTGCCCACCACCACGTGCGCGCCGTGTTCCAGGCTGACGGCCTGCGGCGCAATGGGCGCGCCGCCGCACAGGGTCAGCACCTTCACGTTGTCTTCAGCGGCGGCCAGGCGGCGCAATTCCTGCGTCACTTGTTCGGCCAATTCCCGCGTGGGGCACAGCACGAGCGCTTGAACGGCGAAGCGGCGCGGGTTCAGGTTGGCCAGCAGGGCCAGCGCAAAAGCGGCCGTCTTGCCGCTGCCGGTTTTGGCCTGGGCGATGAGGTCCTTGCCCGCCAGCGCCAGCGGCAGACTGGCGGCCTGGATCGGCGTCATGCGGGTGTAGCCCAGGCGGTCCAGGTTCTGCCGCACGTGGGGTGCCAAGGACAGGCGGGCGAAGCTGTCGGCGGCGGGCGGGGCCGCGTTGGACGCGTCAACCAGGTCGGTTGGGGCGGAATTCGGGGTGGTTTCGTTCATGAGCGATTATCGGAGCCTCGTGGTTTGCCCTGAACATCCTTTTCGGGCGAGCCCTGCCACCTTGAATCCATGCCCGAAAACACCCCCAACAAGCCCGCCACCGAGTCCTTCAACCTGCCGCGCACGCAACACGCCAAGCGCGTTCCGCCGCACGTCATCAAGTCGCAAATGGCGCGGGTGCGCCAGGCCGCTTATGTGCTGCCGCAGGTCGTCAAACCGGCCGATTTCGTGCCCGAAGGCAGCCCCGGCCAGGAAGAGCACCTGGACAAGCTGGGCTACATCCTGCTGCAAAAAGCGGTGTCCGGCGCACGGCCCAGCCGCTGGATCGCGCCCGACTCGATCGACGCCGCGCTGGCCCACCTGGATGCCATCGGCACGGGGCCTGAATCACGCCCCTTGATGATGGAACGCGGCAATGTGCTGCAAGGCCTGGGCATTGCACGCCAAGGCGCGAACTGGACGCGCACCATCAGCCACGCGCTGACGCTGACCGAGATCGACTGGCGCGTGCCGGTGATCTTCCGCGTGCCGCTGCCGGCTGAGCTGATCTGGGCCTGGTACCGCAGTGGCGACGAAGCCGCGCTGCGCGCCAGCGTGGGCGCGCCCGTGGGTTATCCGCAAGCGACTGAGCTGATCGCCCAACTGAACGGCCTTGTGGCGCGCAGCCAAGGCCACAAGCCCAAGCACCTGGCCAGCCTGTTGCCGCGCCTGCAAAGCGAATGCGCCCTGCCCCAGCCCCATGCCGATTTGATAGCCGCTTGCGGCCGTGCACAGGAACGCTGGGAACATGCGTCCAACGAGCTCGACACGTTGGAGGGCTTGAACACCGAACTGGCCTTCCAGGGCTACCCCGACACGTTCCAAAAGGCCCGCCGCCTGGACCGCCAAGTGACGCTGTACGTGGGCCCGCCCAACAGCGGCAAAACGTACGCCGCCTTCCAGCGCCTGGCCCAGGCTTTGGACGGTGCTTACCTGGCCCCGCTGCGTTTGTTGGCGCTGGAAGGGCGCGACCGCCTGGTGGCCAACGGCGTGCCCTGCAGCCTGCTGACGGGCGAAGAGAACGTGCCGGCCGCTGGCGCGCGCGTGGTCAGCAGCACGATCGAGATGGTGGGCACCAACACGCCGATCGACGTGGCCGTGATCGACGAAGCGCAGATGATTTTCGATCACTCGCGCGGCTGGGCCTGGACGCAGGCCATCGTGGCCGTGCCGGCCAAGGAAGTCATCATCATCTGCAGCGCTTTTGCGGTGCCGGCGATCGAGAACCTGCTCGGGCTGTGCGGTGAACGCTGCACGGTCAAACACTTCGAACGCAAGCAGCACGTGCAGTTGATGAACCAGCCGGTGCCCATCACCGCGCTGAAACTGGGCGACGCCGTGGTGGCCTTCAGCCGCCGCGACGTGCTGATGCTGCGCGACCAGATTGCCGCCGGCGGCCACCCCGTCAGCGTGATCTACGGTGCCTTGCCGCCGGAAGTGCGCCGCCGCGAGGCCGAGCGTTTTGCCAGCGGCGAAAGCCATGTGCTGGTGGCCACCGACGCCATCGGCATGGGCCTGAACCTGCCGATTCGCCGTGTGATGTTCAGCACCTTGACGAAGTTCGACGGCCAGGCCGACCGCCGCCTGGACGTCAGCGAGGTGCACCAGATTGCCGGCCGCGCCGGACGTTTCGGCATGCATGACGAAGGTTTTTGCGGCGTGCTGGCCGAAGCCGAACCCACGGCGCTGCGCATCTTGAAAGACCTGCTGCCGCGCCAACCGCAAGCCCCGCAAGACTTCAAGGCCCCGGTGGCACCCAACGGCTGGCACGTCGACACCATTTCGCAGCGCCTGGGCAAGACCCGCCTGCGCGAGGTGCTGGGCGTGTTCATGGACCAGCTGAAACTGGACGACGCCCACTTCGCCGTGGCCGAGTTGGAACAGATGCTGGAGCTGGCCGAAGAACTGGACAAGAGCGCCGGCAAGCTGAGCCTGAAGGAGCGTTTCACCTACGCCCAAGCGCCGGTCGACATGCGCACCGACGGGCAGGTGCAGGAATTCCTGAGCTGGACCCACAACCACGCCGTCGCCGGCCACGCCGGCAAGCCCTGGTTCCTGGATGCGGTGGACGGCCACAGCCGCCTGGACCGCATGGAGCAAGCCCTGCGCGCCTGCACCCTTTGGCTGTGGCTGGACCTGCGCTTCCCGAACGTCTACGGCTATTTGGACGAGGTGCTGGTCTTGCGCAGCAGCTTGAACGACGGCATTGAGCGGCAGCTGAAGGGCAAGCGGCCGCTGGCGCAGATGCGGCGCGGGAAGCGCTAGTTCGCGTTGGCTTGAAGCTTCAGGCGCGCCCGAGCTCACCCGAGCGCGCCGCGTAGGCTGACGCCATGAAAGTGGCTGAGGTTCTTCGTTGGCTGCAACAAGATGTGTGGGCCTTGGTCGCTCAGAGGGGCAGTCATCGCCAGTTCAAGCACGCTTCGAAGGCCGGGCGCGTCACCGTTGCTGGCAAGCCCGGCGATGATCTGGCACCCGGCACCCTGAATGGCAGCCTCCAACCGGCCAGTCTCAAGTGAAGAGGTCCACCATGAAGTACGCCGTCGTTATCGAACAGGCACCAGGCAATTTTTCAGCCTACGTGCCTGACTTGCCAGGTTGCGTGGCTACAGGTACCACCGCGCAAGAGGTTGAGCCCGAAATTCGCGCGGCCATCGCTTTTCACATTGAAGGCTCGCGTGAAGACGGACAAGTGCCGCCTGCGCCCACGAGCCGGGTTGAGTACATCGAATTCGCGGCTTAGGCCCCGGCCCTAGCCAAGGCCGCGCAAGCGTTTTCGCGCGGACACTGGCGGCCAGCACCCGGTCGGCCAGCGCCATGTCGCCATGCCCAGCGAGCAAGCCTTCGAAGGCGATGTCTTCGTCAAGCGCTTCGCAATGAATGCCCATCGTGCTGGGCTCGAGCCCCTCAGCAGCAGGTGGCCGGTCCGCCACACACCCCCCGCTTCAGGAGTTCGCCATGTCCACCACCCTTCGCGCTTTGGGCGCCATCACCCTTGCCCTGGCTGCCGGCGCGGCCCAGGCCCAATTGCGTTTCACCGAAGTGGCACCTTGGTCGAGCGGCAATTCGCCGGTAGCGGCCGACTGGTTCGAGATCACCAACTTCGGCGGCAGCGCGGTCGAGATCACCGGCTTCAAGGTCGACGACAGCTCCAACCTGTTCACTTCATCGGCGGCCCTGGCCGGCCTGACGGGCGTGACGCTGAGCACCCTGAGCATGCTGGGCGTCAACGGCGCCTTCGCGTCTTT
>Ga0105046_10011980_pt1 | contig 13459 bp, 10 predicted proteins | sample MAT03_FD_78385 | JGI IMG/M metagenome (GOLD analysis project Ga0105046, IMG submission 78385) | Freshwater microbial communities from Lake Fryxell liftoff mats and glacier meltwater in Antarctica - MAT-03 (megahit assembly) | ecosystem: Environmental > Aquatic > Freshwater > Ice > Liftoff... | reverse complement strand
GGGAGGAGGTAAATTATATTATAGTAATATCTGTTTACCTTCTCCCCTTTTATTATTTATCTTACATAAGTTGTGTAAATAAATGGGGAGGAGGTAAATTATATTATAGTAATATCTGTTTACCTCCTCCCCATTTATTTATAGACCTTGATTATACATATTTTAATATATATATAATCACACATGGAACGTGATTAAGTTATATCTATGTGTGATTGTATATCTATGTGTGATTGTATATCTTATGTGTGATTGTATATCTGTGTGATTGTATATCTATGTGTGATTGTATATCTTATGTGTGATTGTATATCTATGTGTGATTGTATATCTATGTGTGATTGTATATCTATATGTGTGATTGTATATCTGTGTGATTGTATATCTATGTGTGATTGTATATAACTTGGATGTATTATCTAAGTTATTTGTCCCATATTATTAATATAACGTGGATCTATTATCTAAGTTATATACTTTGTTTGATCGTTATTTTATTTATTCGGTACTTTGTTTGATATCTAGTTTGATTGTAGATATTGTTATTCCCTTCTCTTGTAACAAATCATAGATCTCCTTAGGGAAAGAGATTGTAGCATAAAATTCGATATCTTTGTCGAGCACAGGTGGAAGACCTGGCTCCACCCATATAGAATAATCTTTACCATCAGAAGGTGAATCTATAATAGTAGATCCATCATTGGTGCGTGTGCTGATAAAATATAATAGATTAGCTTTTGTATTTCCATCGTCAAATTGAGTTAATTGTTTAGCTTGTTCCCAATAAGTTGGTTTATCGATAATAGCACCAGAAGCTATTAAGAAACCCTTCCAGGCCTGAGACATGGTGGCACTAACTCTGGCTAGAAAAACAGGAACAGCATCTTTCAACCAGACTTTTAATAGAACCTCTTCCATTATAGGAGTTGTGGGTATCTTCTGTATACCTGAAATTTTCTCAACTTCGGGACCAAACCAAGTAAGGAAATCAACCTTAGAAGCCCAAAGAACACCAACCACCTTATTAGAAGCAAAAGGTTCAGCATAGATAGATGTATCCATAATATGCCAATACTTAATAGAAGATCTTATCTCAGATGCTAGTAATATTCTACCCCAATTTGCCAAATTCTGATCTCTGAGGGCCAAACCTAACAAATAAATAGCATAATACCCATTAATCGCTTCAGAAGTTGATTCCTGATTCTTAGAATCTCCAAAGAAATCTAATCCATTAGCCCATGAATGACCATCATACCAATCTTTATGACGAGCAATTGGAAAATAACTATCCGTGGGATCAGAACATGCAATATCCCTTACAATTTGGATAATTTTATCCTTATAAGTAGCTAAGAATGCTGCGTCAAAACGACCACAAACCGCAATTGCGTAGATTATATAACCATAATGATAATGATGATCATTATATTGACCATTTCCAAAATCATCTGTTTTATCGATAAGTCCATCTTTAGAACATATACCTCCCCATCCCGTTTCATATCTTAACGGATTTATATTGACAGAGTCCAACCATTGAATCAAATAAGGCTTCAAAATTTCCATCATTGTTGTTATAACAGGAGTATTACCTACAGCCTTGGCTATAAGAATAAGCCTTGATATCTTAGCAAGATACTTAGGATCAAAATATGAATCATCTTGAACATTAGGTGGTATAGTCTGACTTTGAAGTGCTGCTTTGACATCATTGATTTTATCACTATCGATAGGTCGGGGTGCATCCCACTGAATTTTGGTTAATGCTTCTTGTAATACCCAAGTATCTCCAGTCACTCCCTTTATGATTCCTTTGATAGTCTTATATATAAGACCAGTAACCACTGAGCTTACAGCTAGCGATTCAATATGATGAGGAAGTGCGCACAATAATAATGAACCATTACCTACTCCTCTAAGTCGTTCGGTCTTCCATTTATATGTTAATGCAGCACTGTTACCTTCGACAGCATATGAGATGTTAGCACTGACTGGGACCCAATCAGCATAATCATCCATATTTATTCCATGACTTACTTCGGCTATTCGGAATGTACCGGTATATGGAGTTTTAGTATAGATACCAGCACTAGTTCTGACTATAGTAACACTAGATCCGAACCACAAATGCCATATCTGTCCATTGTTTAATATGAAGATAAACTTAGTTCCGGTTCCTTCACCTGAAACAAATGCTCCTGTAGATGTTACAAGACTTGTAATTGCATGTTGTGATCCGAACTGAACGGGAACACCTACTGATTTACCTGTGATAAATGGACTTCCTCGTGCCAATATAAATTCTAAAGAAGTGCCATTAGGTTTACTCCACAATAGATCAGCTGTCAAAAGATCATATCTATCGATTACTGGAACAACACCTGTCAAGCTATTTGACTTAATAGAAAAATTTCTCAAAAAAGTGGCCATAACAGATGTGTTAGAAGTTGTTAACTTATCATATGAAATATCAAGCCCATTTGTTGTCGAATTCTTCATTACATCATATGGTAGTGGAACAGCTCTTAATGAACCAGGAAAGGCAAGATTGATCCACCATGCCCCCGTGGGAAAAGCCTTTGTTTGTAGATTAGCTGATAGAAGCGCTGTACTTCTGGGTTGGCTATGGACCATAGCGGGAAATGTTGGGGGAGTAGTGGGCGTCTTATAAATTGGAGATAACGAGAGATCTGCTTGCATTTACACAATATAAAAAATGTTTTATTGTAAATTTTACCATATATTAAATATCTATTCCTTATACCTGAAATAATACACTGAATCGTATGTATTATTTCAGGTATAAGGAATAGATAAACATAGAATGATTTATAATTCTGACATTGCTCTCAAGAACATTATTATATACATAAGCTCTAAACATATGAAACTTACCATCGGAGGTCTAATGAAATATGATGCAACCGTTAATCTTATATAATTCCACATCCATTATTGAAGAAGAAATTTCATGAACGTAAATATGTAATATTTTTTGTGTTCCTCCAGATATATATTTTGGTTCTTAGATACGATATTATAAAATTCGAAATTTTTGCTGTGATGAACCAGATATAATTAATTAAAAATTATCCATATAGATATGGATAATCATTATATGTAATTTTATTACCATCCTGTTTTTATTAGAGACCATATATATTTTATAATATCACATCTTAACCAGGCCCCTCGTACAATATTTATTACTATATTACTAGCCGCTCTATTATTAATTGGAGTTTCTCCATTAGTTTCAACATCATGAGCTTCTCTAATAAGTTGCTCGATCTTAGGTAAATCATCTACTAACCACATCATAGACCATAGACTATATAAACGAATATCATTAGTAACAGCATCAAAGAAAGATTTATCACACATCAATGATACCATAAAACAATAAAAATCGAAAGATCCGGCATATAGTGGGAATCCAATATGTCTCATCGCATTATATATTTCCATTGTATTATTGGTAAGTTTATATATAACTGCGCGTTCTGGTTTACATATCGCATCTATACTGTTATCAGCTATTTCAACTTGATTCTTTTGTGGTCTATCATAACAATGTGCCATTGAAATCGACCTAGTAACAATTTCAGGCACAAACATATTTCGTTCTATATACATAGATGACTTAACACTCTTTGGAAAATAATGGATACCATTAAAAGTTGCAGATGCGTTCCAAAAATCTGTTAATTGGAAGGTAATAGGTCCTTCTACATGTACTCCATCATACATATAAGAGACAGGATCTTTGGTGAATATAATTCCATGAATAGATGGTGTTCCATGTGAAAAATATATACTAGATAATTCTGATAAAGCCACTAATAATTGTATAATAATTGTACGTGCGATACTTGCCTTAAGCGGTGTATATGCAAAATGTTGCGATTTCATACTTCTACCATCTCTAGAATTCAATGGATCTATATTGTGATATGCTTCGATTTTATGCAGTTCTGACATTGTTCCTATACTGGGCATATCATAGAGGGAATATCCAGTATTATGACAAATAAAGGCAGTATGCATAAGAGGACAATGTGGTAAGCTTTTATCTGAGAAAATTTTATAGATCATCCACATTATTAGTGTACGAGTTGTGAATGAGTCACCTGTTATACACTGACGTCCATCACTATCATTAGAATTAGGAGTTCCACACATAGTAAGATTGCGATATTGTTGGATATAATTAGTGGCACGACGGGCAGAATCATCATCATAGGTTAAAAATGGTGATATTACGTGATTGCTGGAAACGATTAAGTTTCTGCCTGCTAGATCGCCACATTCAACTTTAAATGGTTTATCAACACCGCCCAATCTAAAATCCATGAGACGGCGTAGATTTTTACATTGTGCACAGGCAAATGTACTTCTTATCTCACCACTTCCCATTTGACATTTACATCCATTATCTATGGCAAGAGGACTATCTTGTTTCCAGATGGTTTTAATGAGGGTATCTGGATCATTATATATCAGGGATGTTATTTCTTCCCGATCTTGTTTATAACGTGATAATAATATATCAATGCCGCGAGTCCATTCACAACATTCTATATTATGATATTTATCTGTAACGGCTTCTTTTGGTTCTATAGATATGGTTGCACGTTTTACTCCACAACTAGAAATAGATTCTCTTGCATTCATAGAAGATCCAGTAGTGTTGGTTTTAACATTCATGAGTATTTATTATATAATTCTTTTTCGAATGTATATTATATTTATGTCTGTCAATCGATTATTATCACTATTAATGTTTCTAATCATTAGATATATTAATAGACTGATCTATATAAATCTTCCATTCAATCAGAATAAATCAAACAAAGTGTGGCTTATCTTGATCAAAAATTCATAAAAATAATATATTATGGATTCTGATGATGATTTTGATTTGGATTTGAATTAATGAGCAAGAACCTACTCCTATTCGACCTTCCAAAGATGATCACATTACCAAAGATATTTATAAAGAATGGATACGTGAGAGAAAAAGCAAAGGGATCAAACGATTTGAACGAAAGAATAGAGCCGTAAGTAAGAGGATTAACATACATTAATATAGGTAATTATAGTTACTTATATTAGTTATAAAGATATCTGATGAAAGTAGAAATATTTGATGAACGATAATAATTTAACATCTGATACACATAATTCATATCCTATTCTAATTTTAGAAGATAATACTCATATTATTCAAGAGAGCACTGATGATAATATTGACACTGTCCAGACTATATCTGAATCTCTCATAGAGGCACCACATGATGAAGTCACAGTAGACATAAATACTCCCATTTTATATGCACCTATTCAATTTAGAGGAGAAAAAGGTGATAAGGGAGATCCAGGCACAGATGGAATGAACGGAAGAGATGGACATCATGGCCCAATGGGCGCAATGGGCGCAATGGGCGCAATGGGCGCTCGTGGTATCGATGGAATAGGTACTACAGGACCACCTGGGCCTCCAGGTCTATCATGTGATAAATGTGGAACACTTGTCAAATGTATGTCCAGTGTAGTGAATACAACATTATTTAAAGTATTATCATGTAACACAATGTTCTATTTTCCAATAGTATGTGGATCAATAGAATATTGTATTACTAATGCCAATGATCCAAAATGCGATGCTATTAATGCATGGAAAGATAAGGTAACTAAACAGGATAAGCACTCTATCATATTCAAACAACCATTTTTTGTAAATATTCAAGCTAAAATTATCGACACAGATCATGATATATCTGTGGTTATGCAAAATAGTTCGGAAAGCTGTTTTTGTGATAGAGGAACAGGTAGATTAATAAATTTACAATGGATGGGTCCAGTTATGAAGAATGAAACATGTAATTTAATCAGTGATACTATTGGTGAAAATAGCAATGGCTATCTCTGTGTAACTATATTGTAATATATTATAATAAATCATGACATTGTTATGTTATGATTATACTTGGTTTTTTTATTAATTAATCAAGTCAGAATATTTAACTGTGTAAATGTGTCGCTGTATGAGTCGGGACAATATTCGGTGTTTGAATAGGGAAAATAGTCGTGAAACGTGGAGTAGGAATAATAGGAATACTGATGTTCGGGGATGCATTCTTTGTCTGTGGTATTAATACTGATAGTGGTGTACTCGTGGTTGGTGGTACTAATAACAATGTATTCTTGATTGGTGGTATTAATACTGATGGTGATATATTCTTTGGTTGTGGTATTAATACTGATGGTGATACACCCTTGATTGATGATATTAATACTGATGGTGATACACCCTTAATTGGTGATATTAATACTGATGGTGATATATTCTTTGGTTGTGGTATTAATACTGATGGTGATATATTCTTTGGTTGTGGTATTAATACTGATGGTGATATACCCTTAATTGGTGATATTAATATTGATGGTGGCATACCTTGTATCTGTGGTGATTGTAAGATACCTAACTTTGGTTGAGGATATGTAATTATCGGAGATACAGGTACAGTATATGTATTTGTCAATAATTCTGAACTAATTTGTTGATCTTTTGATGAACAACGTGGAGTATTAACAAAAGGTAAAACCTTGGAATGTATTAATGGTGATATTAAATGTTGTTCAGGGGGTTGTGTCATGATTATTTGATGATGTTGTGATGAACCGAGTTGCTGATAATGTACTAACATTATGGGTCGGGATGATTCTGGTGTTATATAAGTAATACCACTTATAATACTTGTCGATTGAGGCAACATTATTATATTAGGTGATTGTGTGTCAATATTATGTGTGCCTGGTATTAAAGTTGCCAAAAATGTTTGTGCCAACGAACTTCCAGACATCATCTTAATTGGCTGTAATATCATCATACCTTGGTTCAATTTCAGAAATTGTCCGCTTGTTACCTGTGGTGATTGAATTGGTATTTGGGGATGAGTCTCATGTAATTGTTCAACTATTATCTGTGGTGGCTGAATCGTTACTTGTGGTTGTTCAACTATTATCTTTGGTGACTGAGTTGTTGCTTGTGGTTGTTCAACTATTATCTTTGGTGACTGATTCGTTGTTTGTTGTGATTTGTCTGATGTACGCACACGACGAACCGGTGATATTTTAGTTTCTGGTTTAATAACACGTTGTCTGACAGGAGTTGGTTGCTTGGCAGATTTTAATGTTGACTTTGTTGATAATTCTCTTGATCGCTTGATCTTATTCATCTCTAATTGTATTATATATTATTGTAACAGTCTAACACTATTGACATTTAGGCAATTATTTTTGTCTGTTGTACTTGTTCAGTTGGTTGTAACAATAGTATATTTTCTCTTATATGTCTGTTATAATTTAACTGATATATTTTATTATACTAGATATTATCTGGTATATGGTTGTGAAATTAATGTAGGTGTACTTATCTGTGGAAGATTAAATGTAGAAACATTTGTCGGATACTGTCCTGATACACCAGTATATTGGTTTGAATATTGTTGGGGTATACCAGTATATTGTTTTGGCACACTCACATATGGTTGTGACATACCAGTATATTGTTTTGGCAGACCCACATATGGTTGTGGTATACCAGTATATGGTTGTGGTATACCAGTATATGGTTGTGGTATACCAGTATATGGTTGTGGTATACCAGTATATGCTTGTGGTATACCAGTATATGGTTGTGGTATACCAGTATATTGTTTTGGCATACCCGTATATTGTTGGGGCGTACCAGTATATTGTTGGGGCGTACCAGTATATTGTTGTGGCGCACCAGTATATTGTTGGGGCGTACCAGTATATTGTTGGGGCGTACCAGTATATTGTTGGGGCGTACCAGTATATTGTTGGGGCGCAGCAGTATATTGTTGGGGCATACCAGTATATTGTTGGGACATACCAGTATATTGTCCTAGGTTTCCTTGTGAGTATTGATTATAAGGTTGTGGTGGTATTGGTGTTGGAACAATAATGGCCTGTGGTGTTTGATTTGAATATGATTGATCACCACCTGATTGGCCATAATCATACTGATCATCATATGATTGATCATTGTATGATTGGTCATCATATGATTGATCATCATATGGATATGGATATGGATATGGATATGGTTGTTGTACTACGGTAGTACCACCTCCAGAATTCAATGCTGATCCAAGAGCAATTCCCGATGCCAAACCAAGTGTTGTTCCTAAAAATACTCCACCTGCACCATATCCACCGTATCCACCATCAACATTTACATTTACATCTTTGCTGACTGAATTTGAACCCCCTCGCTGTGGAGATTGCGGTCTCGTACCTTGTTGAGGTCTTTGTCCTGTACCTTGTTGAGGTCTTTGTCCTGTACCTTGTTGAGGTCTTTGTCCTGTACCTTGTTGAGGTCTTTGTCCTGTACCTTGTTGAGGTCTCTGTCCTGTACCTTGTTGAGGTCTTTGTCTCGTACCTTGTTGTGGAGATTGTGGTCGTGTACCTTGCTGTGGAGATTGTGGTCGTGTACCTTGTTGTGGCATTCTTTGTGATGTGGGGGCTCTTTGAGGGGATTGTTGTCTTGTACTTTGTTGTGGCATTCTTTGTGAAGATTGTGTTCGTGTTCCTTGTTGTGGCATTCTTTGCGACGTTTGGGCTCTTTGAGGGGATTGTGATCTTTGGGGAGATTGTGATCTTTGAGGAGATTGTGTCTTTCGCGATGATCCTTGATGTGAAGAAGATCGAGGACTGCCAGAGCGATTAGATCCACCGCCACTATTACGCATTTATAATTATAAAAGAAAAAACATATAATAATATTATATGACATTATGCTCCAGTAGATCCCGGATACATTATACCATACATGAATGATACCGCGAACGCAATGATCACTATACCATCAAGTCCTATCATAGGACCTAATAACTCCCAGGGTTCTGGTACTTCTTGATTACCACCTAAAGTAGAGAAAGAATCCATTGAATAAATGAATGCTGATTTAAAATTAGGAAATATACCAAGGAGCATTATTGTGATTGCCCATAATGCGACATCAATCACAAGTGCTATTATCGTGATATAAAGTAGCACTATCATTAATAATGTGATTTGAAATTGGAAATTAAATTTTCTCAGAGCATCACCCACAAATTGCATTATAGTGTTCGCTATAGATTGTACAATTATAGTTATAGTTATCAATAAAACATATATGACAACAGGCTCCGGCATATATTTAAAACAATAATTAAAAATACAGTCCTATATTGTTGTGTCCACAAATTTGTCATCAACCACACATTAAAATTTACTCCAATCTTAATAGGTTAAAATATAGATGCTGTTCGAAAATATATTATCTTAAATTGTATATATATTCGATGCCAATAATAAAATATCACTTCGTGTCTAAATGCAGACACCCATCTCGACAACACCTCGGCCCATAATAGTTCCAAATGCTGCCATTCCGTTTGTGATTACAAAACCAAATCCTACAACACCCAGTATTCCAAAAGTAATTAATGTTGCTATACCAATAGTTACTCGACCAACTGGTATTACACCCCTTGTTTTACGGCCAACTGATCAACAGATAAACATTATCACACCAACCATTACTGTTCCAAGATCTACGGCTATTACACCTCCTATTTTACGACCAACTATGTTACAAACAAATATTATCACGCCATTAGCACCTCGACCAACTATTTCACAACCATTGGTAATTAGGCCAATTATCACACAACCAAATCCTGCCGCACTAAATGTTCCACGATCTATCACAATTGCACAACCAATTCTACAGTCAATAATTCCAAGATCTACTGCCATTACACCACCAGTCTTACAACCGATAGTTCCAAGATCTACTGCCATTACACCACCAGTCTTACAACCGATAGTTCCAAGATCTACTGCCATTACACCACCAGTCTTACAACCGATAGTTCCAAGATCTATCGCATCAACAATTCCAAGATCTACTGCCATTACACCACCAGTATTACAGCCAACGATTCCAAGATCTATTGCCATTACATCTACTATCTCGAAACCATTTACTATTACACTTAATGCTTCGACAATTAATATTCCACCAACAAATATGCCAGTAGTGCCAAGAACTACCCCTCTGACAATGAAGAATACATATCAACCAGTTATGCCCCAAACTGTAGATGTAGTAAATTATACACCTGAGATGATATATAGATTAATGGAGGATGATGCTATTATAGAGTTCAGTAACAAACTTGATCGAACACACTTTAACACTTTCTTGAAATATTTATCGGATAATTATCACAATGATCAAGCATTAATTGATGATGAGATGTATGATGAATTAGTTGATATTTATGAAGCAAAGTATGGGCCCTATGATCTTGTTGGTGCCGAACCAACAGGAGAAAGAGTCGATCTACCATATTATTTGGGAAGTCTACGAAAACTTAAGAAAGATAAAGAACTTATATTATGGTTAGAACAATTTCCAGGTCCCTATTTGATAGAAGACAAAATAGATGGTCTTACATTATTATTAACATCCAAAGTTGTTCAAGGTCGTAGAATCAGTAAATTATATACTCGTGGTGGTGGTTATCGTGGTGTAGATGTATCACATCTTTTAAGCCATCTTAACTTACCTGGATGGCTAAATATAGCTGATACTAACCCAATGACTCAAAACATTTCAGTCAGAGGAGAAATTGTAATGACTAAAGAAACATTCACACGTGTGGGAACTGGATTCAAGAATGCACGTAATTTAGTATCAGGAATAGTTAATGCTAAGAAACAATTCAATCCAGCAATGGCACGTGAACTCTCGTTCTATCCATATCGTATCATGGACACTAATATGACACCTGAACAAGAAATCACCACATTACAAACTTTAGGATTTTTAGTACCCAACCCTGTAATATCTAATACTCTTAATCGTGAAATGTTGCAGAATTATTTTAATCTCAGAAAGAAGGAGGCTCCATATGAAATGGATGGTCTTGTAATATATCAAAATCAAGCCGTAGCATACCCACACGGAGGACCTCCTCGTCATGTTGTAGCATTTAAGACCGAAACTGATAACGCAGTTACTACAGTTATCGATGTCATATGGGAAGCATCCAAAGATAGATTACTCAAACCTGTTATTCACTATGAGACTATAAATTTATCGGGAGCAGATTTACAAAATGCCAGTGGGTATAATGCTCGATTTATTGTGACAAATAATATTGGACCAGGAGCCAAAATAGTTGTCACTCGTAGTGGAGATGTCATTCCACGAGTGATATCTATACCGTTGGGTGCTCCAAATGGGCCTGCATATCCAGATATGAATGTACATGGTAAATATGGATGGAATGAAAATCAGGTTGAATTCGTTCTCTCAGAGGACAATGATCAAGTTATCGCTAACAAATTACGACATTTATTGGAAACTCTACGTGTCAAGAACTTTGGACCAGGTAGAGTCAAATCAATAGTTGAAGCGGGTATTAGAAGTATTCATGATCTTCTAACAGTTACACCGAATCAACTAATGTCGATTCCGGGTATCGGAACAACTCTCGCTAATCAAATATATGACGATCTACATGATAAAACAACAGATGTACCATTAGCAAGGATTATGGATGCAAGCGGTATATTCCCCCACATTGGTGAACGTAGATTTGATGCAATTATTGAAGTATATCCTAATCTTCTTAATTGGGCATATGAGGATACTAATTCGATTGCAGAGGCAATTAGGCATGTACGAGGATTTAATGCATTAGCTGATGAAATAGCAAATAAATTACATATATTTGCCGATTGGCTTGGTAATCATCCTATGATCTCAGTACAGCGACCAAGAGTACATGTGGTTAAATTAACAGTCGAAACACAACCTACTACTCTTACAACTAATACTCCAGTCCAACAAATAAATAATCAAACACTAAATGGATTAACTGTAGTATTTAGCGGATTTCGTGATAGGGATATGGAAGATAGAATTAGAGGAAGAGGAGGTAAAGTTACTAAAGATGTGTCTCGAAATACTAGCTTTCTTATCCTGAAACATTTAAACTATCTTAAAGGCAAGGGAATGAAAGCACAAGAATTAGGCGTTCGAACAATAACCAAGGATGATTTCTCAAATCAATATCTTAATTAAAAAATTATCATTATATACTTGATATAATGATGCAATTAATATACATATAATATCACATAGTAATTATATTCATGAATAATATATTACATGGTTATTCTAATATCGAATATGTTAAATAATATTATGTATCAGTATATAACTTATTGAATTCATTAATATATGTGTGATTAATGATATTGAAATAATTGTCGTTTATGACTATACCTAAGACTATTAGATGGGCAGTTTGGAGAGTATATTGGAAGAAAATATGATGGTAATTGTTTTGTTTGTCATCGTGGTATTAGTGTTGAGATGTGGGAATGCGGTCATATATCATCACATACCAATGGAGGGAGACCAATTGCAGAAAATCTTAGACCAATATGTTCAGTATGTAATAGAAGTATGGGATCTAGAAACATGTTTGAATATATGGAAACTCATGATACTAAATCACAAATTGTAACTTCTCATGATAGTAAATTACTAAGTACATCCCCTTCTGGTAATAAATTATCGGTGTTAACATCTTCTACTGATAATAAATTACCAAATGCACCTTCTTCTGATAATTTATTAAGTATACCCTCTTCTGATAATTTATTACTAAGCATATCTTCTTCTGATAATTTATTACTAAGTACACCTTCTTCTGATAATTTATTACTAAGCATATCTTCTTCTGATAATTTATTACTAAGCATATCTTCTTCTGATAATTTATTATTAAGTACACCTTCTTCTGATAATTTATTACTAAGCATATCCTCTTCTGATAATAAATTATCAAGTACATCTCCTTCTGATAATTTATTACTAAGCATATCTTCTTCTGATAATATCTTTTGTTGATAATTTATTACTAAGCATATCTTCTTCTGATAATAAATTATCAAGTACATCTCCTACTGATAATAAATTACCAAGTACATCCCTTACTGATAATAAATTATCAATGTTAACATCTTTTGTTGATAATTTATTACTAAGCATATCTTCTTCTGATAATAAATTACTAATGTTAACATCTTTTGTTGATAACCCAGAAATTGTGACCCCTACCATTACTGGGTTATCAGCAATGACATCTACAAAGATTAGACTTATTGAGATGGGACAGCCACAATCCATAATGTTTGAACGAGAGTTTTTTATTGATGGCAATGCCTCAATTGATGAAATGTTTGTTCATGTTTTGGATCACAGACCATTCATTACTGTGGAGGATTTACATGAGATCTATAAACGATGGTTTACTGCTAATTGTCCCAATGGTAAAATGCGAACTAAAGAAGTTCTTTC
>Ga0105046_10011979_pt1 | contig 13459 bp, 13 predicted proteins | sample MAT03_FD_78385 | JGI IMG/M metagenome (GOLD analysis project Ga0105046, IMG submission 78385) | Freshwater microbial communities from Lake Fryxell liftoff mats and glacier meltwater in Antarctica - MAT-03 (megahit assembly) | ecosystem: Environmental > Aquatic > Freshwater > Ice > Liftoff... | reverse complement strand
GCGGTGACGGCGCACCGGTGGCTGCACTCGCCGCGCCCGACGGCACGAGCGCGCGGCGCGACGGAGGACTGGGTGGCTGCCGAGTTTCAGCGGCCCGAATTACCGGGCACGCTGTAGCTAAGGTTCGATCGTCGCTGCGAGCGCTCGGATATTCGGCTGCTGTTTGTCTAGCTGCGTCTGATTCACCATGACGTCCTTGCCGAGAACGGAGTGCATGCCCGACTTGAGCTCCACGATCGGAATCCCGACCGCGCTGGACACTACAGAGGCCGTGTTGGCATCTGCGACTTCGTACTGAAACATGTGTCGAAACGCCAGCCGGCTTGTGGGCGGTGGTCCGCCAGTGGGATGTACATAAAAGTCAGCGGCGTTAGTATTCCACGCTTGCCAGATCGCGGTTCCGATTTCTGTGACGACCGCCTTGAAGGCTGTAGCTGACGAAAAGTTTGCCTGCGTTAGTCGATTGCCAACGTAGCAGTATATTCTAGGCACCGAAAGTCGAAAACGTTTCGAGTTGATATGAAACTCGGATTGTTGGCCGCCTGTCCGCACCACTCCATACAGCAGGGACAAGACCGCACCCACGGCACGTGCGGACGATCCGTCCGCCGAGAACGGGATCACGAGTCGATCGGCGGCCGACATAGCGAGCTCGGTATAAATGCCGAAGCTCGGATTGCAATCTATAAAAGTCGTTATCGAGGTAACGTTCCAGCTCGCCGTAACGTCATGGATGAGATCGCTTAGCCAAAGATGAACTTTTGACCACGCATCATCAGGCCCGGGAGATGTTGCACTGCCGACTCGAGACCCAAGGACCTCCAGTTCGTCATCTCCTGCAACGAGATAGAGATTGGGCGGGACAAATGGGTTTGTAGAGTAAACCTGTTGTAGATACTTGGCGCCGTTGCCGGGGTTGTGATACGGGCTCGAGATTCTTTCGCGGATATAACCAGCGATTGTGAGTCGAGGGTTTGTTGTGCCCAGCTGGATGAGGGTGGATTCCCCTTTGCTCATGCCTCCAAAAAACATGCTTGAAGAGTTCGCCTGGGGGCAAACGTCCAGAACTAGCACTTTCTGGTCGGGGTGTGTGCGGGCGAACTCGCAAGCGATCTGAAACGTCAGATAGCTTTTGCCAACTCCGCCTTTGTTGTTCCAGAGTGCGTAGGTTGCCATGGTGCCTTTATAGTTCCGCGGCGTAGACGCCCGCAAGTGATCGAATTGGCGCTTACCGGATCGTTGACAGTCGGCTCCGACCGCCGCCACCGCCACCGCCACCGCCACCGCCACCACCGCCACCGCCACCGCCACGTCCGCGCCCGCCGCTGCGCCGGGCCTCGAGCGCGGCCAGGAGCGCGTCGTCCTCGCCGGCCAGCGCGTCGCCGGCCTCGGCGAACAGGGCGTCCTCGCGCGCGGCGTGGTCGCGATAGCGGGCCGCGACCGCGTCGGCCGCGACCGCGAACATCGTGGCCTCGCCCGACTCGGGCACCCGCTCGTCCCAGCGCTGGGCCCGCTCGCCCAGCGCGGCGAAGGCGGCCAGGATCGGCGCGTGCTCGTCGGTGAGCGCGGCCAGGACTTCGGCGGTCGCGGGTCGGGCCCGGGCCAGCGCCGGGAACACCACGTCGTCCTCGTCGCCAAAGTGCCGGGTCGTCGAGCGCGCGAAGAACGCGGCGGCGTCGAGGATCTCCTCGACCTCGGCCATGCCGCCCAGGCCGGCGGCGAGTCGGGTGGCGGCGCCGGTGAGCCCCTCGAGGCGCTCGTCGTGGCGGCGATGCGAGGAGTCGAGCTGAGCCAGCGCGGTCCGAGGACGTTCACGATCCATGGCCGCGATTGCAGCACAGGATCCCGGCCAGCGGGGTTTCCCCGCCGCCCGGCCCGGTTACACTGCCGCGCCATGGTTGATCCCGTCGTCATCATCGGAAGCGGTCCCGCGGCGCACACCGCCGCGATCTACGCCGCGCGCGCCAATCTCCACCCGATCCTGTTCGAAGGCTGGATGGCGGGCGGCATCGCGGCCGGCGGTCAGCTCACCACCACCACCGACGTGGAGAACTTCCCGGGCTTCCCCGACGGCATCATGGGGCCCGAGCTGACCGACCGCTTCCGCGCCCAGTCGTCGCGCTTCGGCACGGTCATCCACACCGAGACGATCACCAAGGTCGACCTCTCGCAGCGGCCGTTCCATTACGTCAGCGAGGGCCGCGAGGGCCACGCTCACACGCTCATCATCTCGACCGGCGCCACCGCCAAGCGCGACGACGTGCCCGGCACCCGCGACGGTGAGCTGTGGCAGCGCGGGGTGTCGGCCTGCGCGGTGTGCGACGGCGCGCTGCCGGTGTTCCGTGGCAAGCCGCTGTTCGTCATCGGCGGCGGCGACTCGGCAATGGAGGAGGCCGGCTTCCTCAGCAAGTTCGCCAGCAAGGTCTACCTGGTCCACCGCCGCGACGAGTTTCGCGCCTCGGCGATCATGCAGGACCGCGCGCGCGCCAACAGCAAGATCGAGTTCCTGCTGTCGCACCAGGTCACCAACGTCGGCGGCGACGGCACCGTGCAGCAGGTCCGCGTGCGCGACCTCAAGAGCGGCGAGGAGCGCGAGATCGCCGCGGCCGGCCTGTTCTTCGCGATCGGGCACATCCCCAACTCGGCGTTCCTCGACGGGCAGGTCACCTGCGACGAGCAGGGCTACATCCTCACCACGCCGGGCTCGACGGTCACCAACGTGCCCGGCGTGTTCGCCGCCGGCGACGTGCAGGACAAGAAGTACCGCCAGGCCATCACCGCGGCTGGCTCGGGCTGCATGGCCGCGCTCGAGGCCGAGCACTACCTGGCCGCCCACGACCTAGATCTCTGAAGTTCTTGTCAGTCCGGTGACTTGCGGCCGAGGCTGAGCCCGCGGCCGAACGCGGCGAGCTCGGCCATGGTGGCCACGACGTACGCCCCGCGGACCTGGTGGGCCAGCTCGTGGCGGCGGCGGCCCCCGATGACCAGGGTGGCACCGCGCGGCTCGAGCTCGCGGGCGATGGCGGCTAGCTCCTCGCCGAGAGCCGGCGTGGTCGGCGACGACACGCTCAGCCACACCAGCCGCGGGTCGTGGTGGGCGATGGCGTGCCGCAGCGACGCGGTCGGCGTGTCAGGCCCCAGGTTCACCGCGCGCACGCCCTCGCTGGCCAGGACCGTCGACGCCATCAGCGTCGGCAAGATGTAGGGATCGCCGGTCGGCGCGCCGCCGACCGCGACCGGGCCGTCGTCGGGCGCTTCGAACAGCGCGCGCAGCTGCGCCGTCGCCTGTAGGCAGGTGTCGGTGGCGCGGTGCTCGAGGAACACGCCGGTCGCGTCGTGCTCCCACAGCTCGCCCATGCGCGCCATCGCCGCCTGGACTGGCCCGTCGAAGATGCTGGCGAGCGTCATGCCACGCAAATACAGGCCCATGAGCAGGCCGCGTGCCTCGCGACCGTTGCCGGCGGCCAGCTGGGCGAACAGGGCGTTGGTAGCGTCGCCGTCGTCGACCGCGCCGGCCGCGATCTCGGCCAGGCCCAGCATCTCGGGCCGCAGGAGCTGCGCGCCTGACGCGCGGATGAAGCGCACCGCCTCGGTGAGCGGGATTCGGCGGTGGCCGCCCTCGGTGCGGACCACCGCGATCTTGCCGGCGTCGACCCAGCGCTTGAGCGACGACTCGCTCACGCCGATGGCGGTGGCCAGGTCTCGGGGCGAGAGGGCGCGTCTCACCCGGGTTGGATGCCGAACGATTAGAACGGTTACACAAGGTGACAAGCTCCAGAAGTCGGCTAGCATGAACGTTATGAACGTTTTCGACCAGCGCGCGCCTGACCAGGTGTCTTTCACCGTCGACGACCGTGACTTCGTCTTCGCGGTGGCCCGGCGAATCGTCCATGACGAGGACGACGCGGCCGATGTCGCCCAGGAGGCGTTGCTGACCGCGTTTCGCCACCGCGACTCGTTTCGCGGCGCGTCACGCTACCGGACCTGGCTCTACCGGATCGCGATGACCGCCGCGCTGTCGCACCTGCGGCGCCGCCGCCAGCGCCGGGTCGACGCCACCCGAAGCCTCGATAGCGTCGACGACGCGTTCGACCTGCCGACGTCCCAGCCCAGCCCCGAGGCCGAGCTGGCCCTCGCCGAGGTCGCCGCGATCGCGCGGGTCCACCTCGACCAGCTCGACCCCAAGTACGCCTCGGTGCTGCGGCTGCGCCTCGACGACGATCTGGGCGAGGCCGAGGTCGCGCGGGCGCTCGGGCTGTCGGTCGCGACCGTCAAGATCCGCGGCTACCGGGCCCGGGCGTCGCTGCGCTCGTCGCTCGCCGCCGCGCTGTAGCGACCGCGGGGCGCCGTGTCATGCTGCGGCCGATGGCAAACCCGGCCGACGCCCCCTCCGACTCGTCCGTGCTGACCAAGGTGCTGGCGGTGTTGCTGCTGCTGGTGGCGGGGGCGCTGGTGTTCACCGTCGTGAAGATGCGGCGCCAGGCTCCCGAGGTGGTCTACGAGCAGCGGCCCATCGCGCTCACCGAGGGCGACCTCGGCGCCGACGAGAAGTCGACGATCGCGGTGTTCAAGCAGGTCTCGCCCTCGGTCGTGCACATCACCAACATCGGCGCCCAGCGCAACGTCATCACCGATACCGTCGACGAAGTGCCCCAGGGCACCGGCTCCGGCTTCGTGTGGGACGAGCACGGCCACATCGTCACCAACTTCCACGTCGTCGACGGGGCCCGCTCGACCGAGGTCACGCTGTCGGACGGCTCGACCTACGAGGGCAAGATCATCGGCACCGCGCGCGACAAGGACATCGCGGTCATCAAGATCGACGCGCCGCCCTCGAAGCTGTCGAAGATCATGGTCGGCACCTCGGCCGACCTGCAGGTCGGGCAGAGCGTCCTCGCGATCGGCAACCCGTTCGGCCTCGACCAGACCCTCACCACCGGCGTCATCAGCGGCCTGGGCCGCGAGATCACCTCGAAGAGCCAGCGCAAGATCTACGACGTCGTGCAGACCGACGCGCCGATCAACCCCGGCAACAGCGGCGGGCCGCTCCTCGACAGCCACGGTCGCCTCATCGGGATCAACACGGCGATCTACAGCCCGTCGGGGGCCAGCGCCGGCATCGGCTTCGCGGTGCCAGTCGACACCGTCAACCTCATCGTCCCGCAGATCCTCAACCTCAAGGGCGAGGTCCGCCCGGTGCTGGGCATCAACATCATCAGCGACGGGGACATGCGGCAGATGGGCGTCACCGGCGTCGGCATCCGCAACGTGACCCGGGGCGGGCCGGCCGACCGGGCCGGGATCGCCGGGCTGGTGCAGGGCACCCAGGGCCTCGAGTTGGGCGACGTCGTCACCAAGGTCGACGGCACGCCGGTGGCCAAGACCTCCGACCTGTTCAAGATCCTCGACCGCCGCGGCATCGGCGACGTGATCGAGCTGGAGCTCACCCGCAACGGCTCGCGCCGCACCACCAAGCTGACGCTCGAGCCGGCGCGCTAGTCGGGGCTATCGTTCGACGAGCATGCCGTTGGCGACCTTGAACCCGGCGGCCGGGCCGTGCAGGTGGGTCGCGACGGCGGGGCCGCGATCACCGAGCGGGAACTTGTGGGCGGCCAAGATCTCGGCGATGCGGCGGCGAAACCGGCCGCTCTCCTCCTCGGGGCGGAGGAAGGCCTCGACCAAGGCCTCGCCGGTGAGCGCGATGTCCGACTCGCCGATGGCATCGGCCGCGGTCACGCGCACGTTCTGATCGAAGTCCTTGATGTACGGCACGATGCGCTTGGTCGCGTCGCTGCCGCCGTCTTTCCACTCGGCGAGCCAGCGGATCACGTCCATGCGGCGCTCGGGATCGCGGGTGTAGCCCGGCTTCTCGTCGGCGAGCAGCTCGTCGGCGATCTCCAGCATCTGGGCGCGGTCGGCGATCGCGGTCACGGCCTTGAGCGCGTGCGAGAGCTTGGGCGCGCCCTTCATGTAGCGCCGCATCGGCGGCAGCACCGACGCCCCCTTGTTGCTCAGCGCCTCGACCACCCAGGACTTCTCTTGCTGATCTTCGACGTTGTTGTTGCTGGTGATTCCCCAGCGCTTGCACAGGCCGAAGATCGCGTCGTCGCTGCCGTCCTCGCGGAGCTTCTCGAGGGCACCCCAGCGGTCGGCTTGCTGGGCGAGCTTGTTGGTGGCGCGCTCGATCGTGCGCTGCAGCGACTTTTCCTTGGAGAACAGACCGAAGACCATGGCGCGCAAACTAGCACCGCGTCGGTCCGTACACTACCTGTCCGAGCTACTGGCCCATCCCGGTGACGGTGATGGGCCGCGGCCCGCCGGGAGTCGCGTTGAGCGTCAACGTCGCCGATTGAGTCCCGGGCGCGGTCGGCGCGAACTGCACCGTCACGTCGCAGCTGTCGCCGGCCGCCACGGTCGTGGTCACGCACGCGTCGGTGGTGATCGTGAACTCGCCGGTCGGCGCGGTGGTGGTGATGGTGCCGGTGGTCGCGCCGCCGACGTTGGACAGGGTCAAGGTCAAGCTCGCCATCTGGCCCACCGTGATCGGCCCGAAGTTCAGCCCGCCCGGCGACGACACCAGCGACGCGGTGCTCGCGCCGGTCAGGTTGCTCGACACCGTCCCGCCGGCGGCCGCGCTCGCCGACGCCACGCCGGTCGCGGAGCCCACGCCGGTCGGCGCGTAGCGCACGTCGAAGCTGCAGTCGGTCGACGGAGCGAGGGTCTGGCCGGTGCAGGTGTCGCTGGCGCCGGTCACCCGCGTGAACGAGGTGCCGGTCACCGCGACGGTCAGCGCCGTCGTGGGGCCGCCGCCGCCGTTGCGGACCGTGACCGTCGACGTCGTCGAGGTGGTCTGCGCGATCGAGCCGAAGTCGAGCGGGTTGGGCGTGGTGATGGTCAGCATCGCGCCGGCGGCGTCGATCGGGGCGTCGGTGGGGGCATCGGTGGGGGCATCGGTGGGCGCATCGATCGCGGCCGCATCCACGCCAGCATCGACCGGGCGGCCGTCCTCGGGCGCGTCGAGGTCGCTGGCGTCGATCGAGCCGTCGGGAGCGGGGCCGTCGACGACCGAGGCGTCGTTCACCGTCGGGTCGCACACCAAGCCGTCGGCGACCCCGTCGGCCTTGCACCAGCCGTCGCTGGCGCAAAAGTAGCTCGACGGGCACGAGTTGTCGTTGCCGCACAGGAACGCGCATGGCGGGCGCGGCGTCTCGTAGCAGGCCGCGAACGCGAAGAGACCGAGGACGAAACTACCGGACCAGCGCACGCTAGAACTCCCATCCGACGGCGACACCGCCACCGTGGCGGCCGACGGTCGGCGTGATGCGCGCGGTCTGGGCCGGGCGCTCGGATCCCCCGCGATCGAGGATGAACATGGTCACCGCGACGACCGCGGTCACGCCGGCGCCGGCGAACGCGATGGTCGCCAGCTTGTCGAAGCGCTTGCCGTCGCTCTCGAGGCTGGTGTACTGGGCGGCGACCTCGTCGAAGCGGACCGGGCGGCCCGCGTTGCGGAAGTCGACGAGCGAGCGCAGATCGTCCTCGCTGCCCTCGGCCGACATCGCCATCACCACGCCGGCCGCGACCAGGCCGACGGTGAGCCCAGTCGCGACCCAGGCGGTCTTGCGCTTCCAGGTGCTCGGGGTGTCGGTGAACGACGGACCGGCGTCGCCCAGGCCGGTGCCCGATCCCGACTCCAACCCGGCGCCGTCGTCGGGCCGGGGCTCACCGACCGCAGTCCCGTCGGCCGGCGTGGCCTCGACCGGGACCGCGTCGGCCGGCGCCGAGCACACCGCGATGCGCTCGGTGGTGAGCCGCTGGTAGTCGTCGCTGGGGTTGCCCTCGCGCAGGTAGCGGTTGTAGTAGGTCAGCGCGACCGGACACTTGCCGGCGCGCTCGTTGGCCTGGCCGATCTTGAAGAACAGGATCGGGTCCTTCGTGATGTCGAAGGCGATGCCGTACTCGAGGGCGGCGGCGTTGAAGTCGCCGGTCGTCATGGCGGTCTCCGCAGCCTTGTAGTGGGCCGCGGCGGACTGGAAATCGGGCTGGTTTTGCGCGGCTGCCGTCGCTGCCAGCGCGGCCAGGGTCACGCAGACCGCGGCCAGGACACGTGGGATCATCGCGAGCGAATGTAACTGAAAGCGCCCGCGGCTGCGACGTCTTCGACCCGTGCTATAGAGCGCGCGCCATGGCGAAGATCGATCAGGTCCGCAACATCGGCGTGGTCGCCCACATCGACGCCGGGAAGACGACCGTCTCCGAGCGCTTCCTGTTCCACTCCGGCAAGATCCACCGGGCCGGCGAGGTCCACGACGGTGAGACCCAGATGGACTGGATGCCGCAGGAGCGCGAGCGCGGCATCACGATCACGTCGGCCGCCACCACCTTCGAGTGGGGCAAGCACGAGATCCACCTGATCGACACCCCCGGCCACGTCGACTTCACGATCGAGGTCGAGCGCTCGCTGCGCGTGCTCGACGGCGCGGTCGTGGTGTTCTGCGCGGTCGGTGGCGTCCAGCCCCAGTCGGAGACGGTCTGGCACCAGGCCGACAAGTTCCACGTGCCGCGCCTGGCGTTCATCAACAAGATCGACCGGGTCGGCGCGTCCTTCGACAACGTCGTCGCCGAGATCAAAGACCGCCTGGGCGCCAACCCGGTGCCGATCCAGCTGGCGATCGGCAACGAGGACGGCTTCGAGGGCGTGGTCGATCTGCTGTCGCAGCAGGCGCTCTACTTCTCGGGCGAGCTCGACGATCGGCCCGAGATCAAGCCGGTCCCCGAGGAGCTGGCCGCCGCGGTCGCCGAGGCCCGCGACCGCCTGGTCGCCGCCATCGCCGATCAGGACGACGCCATCGCCGAGCAGTACCTCGAGGGCGCCGAGATCCCGCTCGCCGATCTCAAGGCCGCGCTGCGCCGCGCCGTCATCGCGGTGAAGATCGTACCGGTGCTGGTCGGCACCGCGCTGCGCAACAAGGGCATCCATCCGCTCCTCGACGCGGTCGTCGACTATCTGCCGGCGCCCACCGATCTGCCGCCGGTCACCGGCGTCGATCCCCGCGCGACCACCGAGAAGCTGACCCGGGCGCCCAGCAACAACGAGCCGTTGGCCGCCCTCGCGTTCAAGATCGCGATGGACGAGGGCCGTAAGGTCGTGTTCCTGCGCATCTTCTCGGGCTCTTTCGCGCCCGGTGACGAGCTGCTCAACGCTCGCACCGGTAAGAAGGAGAAGGTCGCCCGGCTGTTCCGTATCCACGCCGACAAGCGCGAGAAGCTCGACCGCGCCGGCGCCGGCGAGATCGTCGCGGCGGCCGGCCTCAAAGACGCCACCACCGGCGACACGATGTGCGATCCCAAGTCGCCCATCCTCCTCGAGCGCATCGACACCTACGAGCCGGTGATCTCGCAGGCGATCGAGGCCGAGAACAACGCGGCCAAGGAGCGCCTCGACTTCGCGCTCGCCAAGATGACCGACGAGGATCCCACCTTCCGCGTGAAGGAAGACGCTGACACCGGCCAGACCATCATCTGGGGCATGGGCGAGCTGCACCTCGAGGTGGTCGTCGATCGCATGCGCCGCGAGTACGGCGTGGCGGCCAACGTCGGCAAGCCGCAGGTCGTGTACCGCGAGACCGTGCTGGGCGAGGCCGATGGTCACGCGGTGTTCGAGCGCGAGCTCAAAGAGCAGCGGATCTACGGCGAGGCGCGCTGCCACGTGAGGTCGCTGCCGCGCGGCTCGGGCGTCACCTTCGGCAAGGCGCTGGTCGACGTGGTCGCGGTGCCCGAGGCGGTCATCGAGGCGGCGCTGCAAGGGCTGCGCGACGCCGCGTCGTCAGGCGCCGACGGCTTCCCGCTCGAGGACGTCGAGGTCACGCTCACCGGCGTCGGCATCGCCGAGGGCGCCGATGCGCTGATCGGCGTGCGCGCCGCCGCGGCCGAGGCGTTCCGGCGCGCGACCGCGGCGGCCCACCCCACTCGCCTCGAGCCCATCATGAACGTCGAGGTCACCGTCGACGACGAGTACGTCGGCGCGATCATCGGCGACCTCAACCAGCGGCGCGGCCAGATCCAGGACGTCGCGGTGCGCGGCGTCAAGCAGGTCGTGACCGCCCTGGTCCCGCTGCGCGCGATGTTCGGCTACTCGACGCGCATGCGCTCGCTGTCCGAAGGCCGCGCGACCTTTGTCATGAAGTTCGCCTCGTACGACACCCTCGCCGGATAGGCTCGCCGCCGCGCGGATCTTTCACTCTCCGCGACCCGAGGTTGGCGAGAAGCTCGACCTCTTGCTCGCGCTGTGGTCGCCTACGCCTTGAGCCGGGTGTGCAGCAGCTCGGCGAGCGCGGTCATGCCGTCGACGGTCGTGAAGATGCCGACCACCTTGTGGTTCTGCTCGACCACCACCGAGCCGGCCTTGCGCTCGGCCATGAGGGTCGCGACCTCGTCGAGGGGCGCGTCGGGGCTCACCGTGAGTACGTCCTGGGTCATGGCGTCCTCGACGAGGATCAGGTTGGGATCGACGCCGTCGAGGGCGCCGATCATCGCGACGTCGCGCTCCGACACGATGCCGACCAGCTGGTTGGCGCGCAGCACCGGGAGGTGGCGAATGCCGAGCTCGCGCATCATCTCATGGGCGCGGGTGAGCGACTGTTCGGCGCCGATGGTCTGCGGCGTCGGGGTCATGTAGCGCTGGATGGTCGGGATCGCTTTCATGCCCGCTGGCTTTGCAGGCGTCGTGCCGCGCGGTGTGGTCCGGGTCGACCCGATCCCGCGCGCGTCCGCGCAAGGCTTGCGTCGGCGCGCAACGCTTTCGCGCTCTGGTCAGCCGGCCGGCTGCCAGCACACGATGGTCACGCCCTCGCTTCGCTCGTCGGTCAGCGCGGCCAGATGCCGAGGTCGCCACGGCTCGCCGCGGCTTCGCGTTCTTCTTCGAGACGCGCGACGAACAGCGCCGCCAGCTCGGGATCGAACTGTGAGCCGGCGCAGCGGTCGATCTCGCCGACCGCGACCTCGTGGGGCAGGGCGCGACGGTAGGCGCGATCAGACGTCATCGCGTCGTAGGCATCGGCGATGGCGATGACGCGCCCGACCAGCGGGATCTGCTGCCCGGCCAGGCCGCGCGGATAGCCGGCACCATCCCACCACTCGTGATGGCACCAGCAGCCGTCGATGAGACCGTGCAGGCACGGCACCGGCTCGAGGATGCGCTTGCCCTTCTCGGGATGCTGACGGAAAACCCGGACCTCCTCGGCGGTGAGCTTGCCCGGCTTGTTGAGCATGTCGTAGCGCACGCCCAGCTTGCCGATGTCGTGCATGACGCCGGCCTGGACGATGCGATCGACCTCCTCGGGACCGAGGGTGAGCCCGCGCGCCAACAGCTCGGCGTAGGTCGCGACTCGCTCGGAGTGGCCGCGGGTGTAGAGGTCGGTCTCCTCGAGGGCTTGGGCGAAGCCGGCGACCGTCGAGCGGAAGGTGTCTTCCAGGGTCGCGTTGGCCTTGCGGAGGTCTTCGTTGCGGATCCGCAGGTCACCGTAGAGCCGCGCGTTGTCGATGGCGCCGGCCGCGCGCGACGACAGCACCGTGAGCATCTTGCGGTGGCCCTCGTCGAACTTCTTGCCGCGCGTGAAGCTGTAGACGTTGACCACGCCCGAGACGTGGGACCCGATCTGCACCGGCACCGACAGGAACGACACCAGCTCGCGCTCGCCGCCAGCCAGCAGGCCCGCGAAGAAGCGCGTCGCGCTGTCGCCGTGCGAGACCACGGTCTGGCCGCGATCGAAGCGATCGGTGAGCGCGTCGAAAGACGGCGTCGGCGCGTCGGTGACCGACGAGTGCTCGCCGATCATCTTGAGCCGCTCCTCGTAGCGCCCGCTGACCCGGTCGCGCAGGTGCAACGTGGCCACGTCGCAGCCGGTCTCCTTGACCGCGGCGCGCAGGATGGTGTCGAGAATGTGGTCGAGATCGATCGACGTCGCGAGCGCCTCGCTCACCTGGTAGATCGTGAGCGCCTCGCGCAGGCGGATGTTCTCGGCCTGGAGCTGCTGTCGGTACAGCCCGCGCTGGACGACGTGGATGACCTCCTCGACCTTGAACGGCTTGAGGACGTAGTCGTAGGCGCCACGCTTCATCGCCTCGATCGCGGTCTCGACCGTGCCGAAGCCGGTCATGATCACGGTGAGGACGTTGATGTTCTCGGCGGTCAGCTTCTCGAGGAGCTGCAGCCCCGAGAGGCGCGGCATCTTGAGATCCGAGATGACGAGGTCGTAGGGCCGGAGCCGGAGCTCGTCGAGGGCCTTCTGGCCGTCCTCGCAGGTCTTGACCTGATAGCCCTCGAGCTCGAGGAACTCCGCCAGGATCTCGCGGATCACCTTCTCGTCGTCGACGACGAGGATGCGCGCGGCCTCGGGACCGCTGCGCGCGGATTGACTCACGGTGTCGCTGGAGAAGGGGGCGCTCAAGACTTCGAGCCTAACCGACTACTGTCCGTTGTTTGTCGCGGGATCGTCGGCGGTAGGCACGCCGCTGTCGGACGAGGCGCCGCCGCCGCCACCGATGGTCATGCCGCCCGAGCCCATCGTGGGGTCGTCACCCATCGGTCGGGGCGACGCCATCGGATCGGGGAACTCGCTCTTCTTGCCGAGGATCTTGTCGGCCTCGCCCTGGATCGCGACCCAGCGCTGGCGAGCGGCGACGGCCTTGTTCTTGGCGTCGTCGGCGCGGCCGCGGTAGGTCTCGGTCTTCTTGTTGCGCTGCGCCTCCTGCTGGACGTACGCGTCGTAGTTGAAACCCGCGGGCGCGATGCTGTTCTTCTGGGCCAGGCGGGCCTTGGCGAGCTCGTACTGCGACTCACGCCAGTAGGTGTTCTCGGCGGTGTAGCGGGACAGCGCCTTGAGCCAGTCCTGGTAGGCCTGGTAGTACTTCACGCGCTCGTCGGCGGCGGTGCGCGACAGCTGCGCGGCCTGCTGCTCCTTCTCCGACTCCTTGATGCGGTTCTGGTCGGCCGACTTGCGGGCGGCGTCGACGCGGCTCTTGGCCGACGACTCGTCGAGCTTGGCGGACTTGGCCTCGTTGCGCGCGACGTCGAGCGTGACCTTGGCCTCGCGCTGGTCGGCGTCGGCCTTGGCCTGCTCGCGCTTGGCGACCGAGTACGCGGTCTCGGTGCTGGTGATCTCGCCCTGCTGGTCGACGGAGATCGACGCGATGTACGTGTCTTGGAAGTGCGTGGACAGCGGGCGCGGACCAGGGTCACCGCCACCACCGCAGGCCGCGGTGGCCAGCACGAGACTCAGGAAGATTGCAGACGTGCGCATGGTCCTCATCGCCGGCAACACTACACCGCTCCGGCCCTTAGGGCCCGCGAGTGGACAAGTCGATCGATGATCGCGGTCGAGGCGCCCGGAGGGCAAGGCGACGGTGAGGACCGCAGGGGAGCATCCTCGACGGAGGTGACCCGAGGACCGGAACCGGC
>Ga0105046_10011978_pt1 | contig 13461 bp, 13 predicted proteins | sample MAT03_FD_78385 | JGI IMG/M metagenome (GOLD analysis project Ga0105046, IMG submission 78385) | Freshwater microbial communities from Lake Fryxell liftoff mats and glacier meltwater in Antarctica - MAT-03 (megahit assembly) | ecosystem: Environmental > Aquatic > Freshwater > Ice > Liftoff... | reverse complement strand
GCCAAGTGGATCATCCCCGACGTGAAGCCCGCCGCGGATCCGCTCCCCGCCCCAATTCTCGAGACGACTGCGAGTGAACTCTAATAATGGACCGCGCGGTCGGGATCAACCAGTACGGTCTTGTCGCCTACATAGATGGAAAGCTCGGAGACTTCCTCCTCAAGATCCGCCAGGAAATCGTCACCGGCTGCCAGCTCCGGTCCCACGTATCCATCCTGCCTCCTCGTCCTCTGGCCGGGACCGAGACCGAAGCAGCCCAGTTCATCCAAGCCGCCAGTCGCCGTCACGCCGCTTTCCAGGTTGACCTCAACGAGATCGAAGTCTTTCCCGTGACGAGCGTGATTTACATCGCCTTGGCTTCCGGCGTCGCCGACCTCCACGCGATGCACGCCCAGTTCAACGCCAACGCCCTGCACTACGTTGAACCTTTTCCCTTCCACCCGCACATTACCCTTGCGCAGGGACTCTCCGAAGTCGAACACCCCGCGGCACTCCAACTCTGCCAGGCCCGTTGGAAGGAATACGCCGGCCCCCGCCACTTCCCGGTCGAGACCCTGACCTTCGTCCAGAACACCGCGGCCTGCGGCTGGCTCGACTTGGCCGAAGCCCGTCTGGAAATGGCCGGCTCCCGTCTCTAACCGTCCCCGGTCCACGAGCGCGGTCGGCTAGCTCCGCATCCTCGTCATCGCATAGAGCCCCGCCAGCAGGAAAACCACATTAGGACTCCACGCCGCCACCGTCGGCGGCAGTTGATTCAGGTAGCCCACCTGCTCAAAAAGCTGGTTCACCGCAAGGTAGGCGATCGCGATCACGAAGCTCGCCCCGATAGCGGCCATCGCCCCCCGGTTCCCCACCCAGAACGAGAACGGCACCGCGATTAGGGCCAAAATGAAGGGGAAAAATGGCGCCGAAAACTTCCGGTGATACTGGACCCGCAGCCGGATCGTGTCGAATCCGCTCTGCCCCAATTCGCGAATGTAATCGGCCAACTGGTGGAAGTTCAGTTGCTTATACTGCTTCTCTTCCGGCAGGAAATGCTCCGGCGTTTCCGTCAACTCCGCGAATGTCGTAGCCTGCCAGGTATGGTAGTCGCGGACATTGTCCACGTCCCGCGACCATCCGTTCTGGAAGATCCAGTTCCCGATCCCCGGCTGCCATTGCGCCCGTTCCGCATAGATGTGCCGCCTCAACCGGAACTCCTTCGGGTCCAGTTCGTAGACGTGGACGCCCGCCATCACCTGCTCTGCCGGGTCAAAGTGCTTGTAGTGGAAAATCCGCGAACCCTTCCCGTAGATCCATTGCCGGTCCGGACGCAGAAAGCTCCGCACCGCCCGCCCTTTGATCTCGTTCCGGATCTCATCCTGGATCAGGTTCGCGTCCGGCACCACGTAATAGTCGAAGGCGAACAGGGCCCCCGATAGCGCCAGGCTCGCCAGCAGGACCGGCAGCGCCAGGCGGTAAAGGCTTACCCCGCAGGCCTTGAAAGCGGTCACCTCATTCTGTTTGGAAAGCACGGCAAACGTGATCAGTACGGCCACCATCGCCGAAATCGGGGTGTAGTCGTAGATCAGCTTTGGTGTCAGAAACAGGTGGTAAGTGGCCACTTTGTTCATCGGAATGTTGTTCCGTAGAATGTCGCTCAATAGCTCGAAAAAGGTGAAAACCTGGGTCAACATGACAAAGCTGGTGAGCCAGAAAGCCAGGTTAAAGAAGAAGGTTCCCAACAGATAGGTGTCGATCACCTGCGGCAGTATCCGGAACGGCGCCGCGCCTTCCCGCCGCATCGTTCGCGCCGTCTCGCGCCGCTGCCAGCGCGAGGTGATCCCCCGGAACGTTCTGAAAATCCAGCCGCGCACGCCCCCGATCCAGTCCGCGTCGCCGGGCACTTCCAACCGCAGCAGCAGCACCAAGCCGATCAGAGCGAACGCCGCATTGGGCGCCCACGCCGCCACCACCGGTTCCATCCGGCCCTGCTTCGCCAAACCAATCAGGCTCACTTGCGCCATGAAGTAGAGGAACGCCAGAAACACCGTCGTCACGAAAGCCGCCGATTTGCCCGACTTCCTCGACGAGACGCCCAATGGCAGACCCACCAAGGCCAACAGCAGGCACGCCAGCGGCAATGAAAACCGGCGTTGCAACTCGATGTCGGCGTCCCGTGATTTCTTCGCCTCTTCCCGCAACGGCCCGGTGTCCAGTCCCGTGAACGCCTTCGCCCGCTGCTCCTCCGGCGCCTTGGCTTCCAGCAGTTGATCCAGCGATGGGAACCGGATATTGAAGTAGCGCTCAAGGTCCTTCCCAACCTCATGGGAACTTCCATTGAGGAGGCGCAATTGAATGGAATTATGCTCTGAATCCGGCACCGCCAGCGCCTCGGTGGCGACGGTGATTCGCGGCGCATCGCTCGAAGCTTCCTGCGTCGTCCGCTTGCGCTGTGCCGGCGGGGTCATATCCGCTATGAACACGTTTCGCCAACGGATCACCGGCCCTGAAATCACGTCCCCGACGTAGAGGGTCTTATTCGGAAACTGCTCGGCAAACACCCGCGGCTGGATCTCCGCCGTCATCTGGTCGGCGGCAATCTGATTCAGAACCCGAATGGTCTCGCGCACCGCCCAGGGACTCAGCCACAACGAACACGCCCCCGTCATCGCCGTGCCGATCAACGCGAAGACCACCACCGGCGTCATCAACCGCCGCGTCGACACCCCGGCGGCGCGCAGCGCGATGATCTCTCCGTCGCTCGACATTCGGCTAAGCCCCAACAGCACGCCCACCAGGACGCCCACGGGAATTGTGAAGGTCAGGACGAAGGGCAGCACCAGCAGGAACAGATACCCCACCGTCGCCGCGGGCGCGGCGCCGCGCACCAACTGTTCAAACAGAAACCTCGCCCGCTCCAGGAACAGAACGAAGGTGAACAGGAACGTACCGACCGCCGCGCCGGCCACAATCTCGCGGAACACCGACCGCGCTAACAGGCCCATTGCTTGTTATGCGCCACTATCCAAGGGCGGGGGCGCAACCACCGGCGGGCGCGGCCTCTCCTCCTGCGGACGCTCCATATCTAACTCGTCGAACAGCAACGATGGGCTGACGACCGAGGCGCCTACGACGTAGCCGCCGGCGCCCATAAGCGCTAGCGGCGCTGTGTTCAGCATGTATTCCACCGGCTCCGGATCGTTCCCGGCGGCCAGGATGTCGCGGAGCAGCCGGACGTTGATTCCGCGGAATCGCACTCCGCGTATCAGTTCTTCCCGCCCGTCCGGATACACCCGGAAGATCTCCAACGGCGAACTCAATGGCTTGGACGCGCCGGACCCCTGCATCGCCTGGGCCAGCCGCCGCAGTTCCACCATGCTCGCACTGGAGGGATAATCCATCCGCCGCACCAGAATCCCGTATGCCTTGTTCCGCTGCTTCACCAGCTCCAGCAATTTCTTCTTGAGGTCGGCTCGCGGCACACCATCGCGGCACTGCACCATCAGGTTTGTCGGCACCACCGCCGCCGCGCCAAACGCTCCCGGCAACCTTCCGCGCCCATTCGATCCCTCGTGCCCGCGCACCGGCTGGCGCGAGTAGAGCATCGACTTCATCGTGCCCTTCTCCACCAGAGTCAGTTTCTCCGGCGCCACGCCCTCGTAGTCCGTTTCGTTGCTGCCGAACAGCGGACGACCGTTCCAATTCGCGGCCGGGTCGTCGATGACATCGATGAAGTCCGGAAGAACCCGCCCGTTCATCCGGCTTTCGAGTTCCGATGGCGGCAGGTTCACCGGCCGCCCCGGCACCGAAACCGGATCTCGCGGCGACTGCAACTGGCTCCCGAAAACCTGAGCGAAAAGCTGTCCGGCGGCAATTGATTCAAACAGCACTGGTCCGGTATACGCTTCTCCGACCGGCGCATCCGCGAGGGCCGTCAGATTGCGCGCCATGACCTCCAGTTCCTGCTTGATCACCGCCTCGGCCGGCAGATCCTCTAACCGGAAGGCATGAAAGAAGCGATGGTTGCGGATAATCGCGCCATCCGCCGCGAATGCCTCCGCGCGCGCCCGGATACCGCACACCATCTCGGGAGTACGTACGCGCGTCCCTTCGCTGTTGGCGAAATAGAACGTAGAGACAGAATCCTCGACCTCAACGCGTGAATCCAAAACCTTGGGAAAGGCCGAGAACACGGCCGACAGGCGCCGCGCGATGTCGCCCCACTTCTTCTCGTCCGCCCTTGGCTTCGCGGGCGGCATCAGCTTCACCAGCGGCGCCTGCTTCGCGAAATCGTTGATTTTTTCGGAAAGCGTAATGTTTTGCAGGGCCGATTTCTTCAACGTGATTTCCTGCACAGCGGCCTTGTACGCCCGGTCGGTCGCCAGCCACAGATCCTGTTGGATCTGCTGGCGGCTGAACTCGAGCGGCCAGCGGTTGCTGTCATAGCGCGCGCCCCGAATCTGGCCCGTATACACAGCGTTCGTATTGTCGAACTCATAGCTGCCTACGCGCACGACGACTCGCGGCAGCCGGTAAGGAGAAACGGCCGAATTCAGCAATCCGCCGAGGGTCGCCTGGCAATTGAAGTTTACGCCGTCCTCGATCATGTACTCAATGTAATAGGGCGTCTCGCCCGCGATTGACAGCCGGAGCGACCGCGTCAGTTCCGCGACCATCGCCTCCAGGAATGGGTCGTCAATCTTCGGCTGGCCCCGGAGAGCCACGCCGAGTACCGGCAGCGTCAACAACGTCCGCCGGTTCACTCCGCACCTCCCATGTTCACAGGGCGCGGCAGCAGCGGCGGACGATCCTGTGAGCGGTTCTTCCGCTGGACCTCAATTTCGCTAACAAGCAGCGCGGGAGACGAAGCCGAGACAGGAACGCTTCCCGACTCCGCGCCACAATACCCGTTGAAGACTTCCAGCTTGTCCGACGTCGCCAGGATCTTCGCAAAACTTGCCAGCGGTGTGCCGACGATGTCGGCTCCCCTAACCAGTTCATCCGGCCGCCCATCCGGAAACACCCGGTAAACCACCAGAGGAATGACAGTAAAGGCCTGCAACCCCTGGCTACGGGTCGTGGTGTACCCGCCCGTCACCGATTCAAAGAACAGCCCATAAGGCTTGCCCTGCCGTTTGATCTCCTCGACCAGCATCTGCCGCAATTCGGCGGTGGGCACCTTCTTCCCGGATTCCACAACCAGATTCGACTGTCGCGCGACGATCTCGGCTCCGGCCTGGCGTCGCCCATGACCATTCGACTCGGGAAACCCGGCGATCGGCGAACGCGACAGCAGAAAGGTCTTTAGGATGCCCTGTTCCACGACCGACACGCGGCGGGCTTTCACCCCTTCGTCGTCGTAGTCGTACCAGCCATACAGGTCTTCGTTCGCGTAGTTCTTCAGGGTCGGATCAAAGAACACGCTCAAGAAGGGCGGCAGCACCTCTTTGTTTACACGCTTGGTAAACGTCTGTCCCTCGGACTCGTCCTTCTGGCGGTGTCCCTCGATCCGGTGGCCGAAGATTTCGTGGAAAAAGACGCCCGCAGCGCGTCCGGACAGGATCGCCGGGCCCACAAACGGGTCGACTTCAGGCGCTTTAAGCAGTCCCCGGAGGTCGGCGATAACCTTGTCGACGCGGGCCTCGACGACTTTCGAGTCCGGCAGCCGTCCCGGTTCTTCCGCCTCAATCGTGTCGGACGTCGCCAAGTCCATGCCGTCAAAGGCCTTCGCCCTGGCCACTATCAGAATCCGGGCGAAAGTGCGTCCGTGCTGCAGCCGGGTTCCTTCCGAATTAACGAAGGTCTTGACTTCCCGCTGCGCCTGAAACGACACCGTGGAGTTGAGAATCTCCGGGGCCTGCGAGAGCCTGCGCGACCAGGATCGCAGCCGGTCCGCCCACTGCTTCTCGTTCACTTTGTATTCGGTGACAGCGCGATACGACACCGAAGGCGGGGTCATCGAGAAATCGTCGGACTGGTCAACGGCGTCGACCTTTATCTGCGTATCAGATTTGATGTTTGTTAATCGCTGGGAAGCGGACCGGTAAACGGAATCCGTGTCGAGCCATAACCGCCGTTTCAGGGCGTTTGGGTTGTCGTCCAGCGAGACGGCGCTACCCAGGGTGAACTGAGCGATGTCTCGAGGCTGCCGCCGATAGTTGTCGAGCTTCGGCGACCCGACTCGAATCGTCACGTCGAGATTCCGGGAGTGCCGGGCGTCACGCGCCGCCAGGAGCCCGGACGTCGCATCCATGGAAACGATCTGGTTCTCGGTCACCGCATAAGCCGCGAAATAGGGCTTTGGGTCTGCCTTTTCTTTCAGCGTCTGAAAGTTCCGGTCAAGCTCGGAGGCCAGGATCTCTACGAGTTTAGGTACCTCCGCGGAGTGCAGGGCACTCGCCGCGAAGACGATGAAAATAAGCGATCTCCGAGCATTCCAAAACGAAGGCTGCGCGACTAGCGGCATATCCCTCCACCATATCATGCCGCTCCCGGCAGCCCGTTTAGATCCCTGAGCTAAAGCCTTTAATTTACGTGTTTTCCCGCGACTAGCTGGCCGGCGCCATTTCCAGCAGACCCTTATCCCGCATGACCGACAGCGCCAATCCATACCGGCCGCGGACGCCGGTCTTTTCGAAGATGTGTTTCAGGTGGATCTTCACCGTTCCGGGCCGGATTCCGAGTTCCCGAGCGATATCCTTGTTCTTCATCCCGTGCTCCACAAGTTCCAATACCTGCTGTTCGCGAGGCGTTAAGTCGCTGCGTGACTGACGTTCCATTCGATGGGAATCCCGGAACACCGAATCGGCCATCCAACTCGACCCTCCGGCAACGGCTTCCAGGCAAGCCATGACCGTCGCGACGTCTGATGTCTTGCGGAGAATGCCCTTCACCCCCGCCTGCAGGAAGCGCAATGCTTCGGCTTCCGTGATCGAAACACCCCAGACGACGACTTCGGTGGCATATTGCGACAACATCTTTGCCTGCGCGACCCAGTCCATGACGGCCTGAATCCCCAATGATTTGTCCACCAGACAAACGTCCGGCCGGAACTGCCGGATCAACTCACTGGCCGCGGGGAGGGATTCAGTCCGCCCCAGAAACGTCATACCGTTGCACTGATCTAGGATCGCGTGCAGACCCTCTGCCGTCACTGGCTGCGACTCGCATACCGCGATCGTTTTCTTACCGTAAATGTCCATTGCTTATTGCGCCTTCCTAAGGGCTATTACCCTCTGAGTTCGCATATCGGCTTGGGGGGAAGAGGTTTTAGAGAAGTTCCGGGTTTATCTTGCCCAGCCGAAGTTCCCCGCCTTATGTTTTTTTCCACCGCAGCCGATGAAGAGATTACGGGAGGTAGCCGCAATGCGGACACCGGACCGCTACAATCTAAAGAGGAGATCAGTTGGCAGCGGAATCGTGGCGCATTGTACTCGTTACGCCGGGGCGGAAAATCACTTCCGAACTGCTGCCACTCGTGTCGAGCGAGATCCCGTTAGCGCAAGTCATTGAGTTGCAAGGATATCCGCTCGACGGCAAGCTCGGCGACATCGGTCAGAGCGGAATGATCTGCTTCCTCGATTTGATTACGGATGAGGAGGCCGGGCTGACATCGCTGGCCAAGATTGTCGAGGTCATGCCGTCGGTTCCGGTTGTAAGTCTGGTTCGGGACAGCAACCCTCAGTTGATTCTTCAGGCGCTGCGCCTAGGCGCCAAGGATTTTCTCACCCAACCGTTCAACAGTGACCAGTTCCGCACGGTTATGGAGAAGTTGGCCCAACTGATCCCGGAACTTGCCGCGCAGCAGGGACGCGTTATCAGCATCATTCCAGCCAAGGGCGCCTGCGGGGCCAGCACGATCGCGTTCAATCTCGCGGCCCAACTGAAAAAGGCCGGGCCGGGCCGCACGCTGTTGGCGGACCTGGATCCCGTCACCGGGACGCAGGCATTCCAAATGAAGCTGAAGCCGCATTTCAGCTTCCTGGATATCCTAAACCAGGGCGGCGCCCTGGACGCCGACGTCTGGCGGGGCGTGGTCCAGAACTATTCCGGAATGGACATTTTGCTCTCCCCGGAAAGCCCAGTTGACGGCGCGCAAGAGATGGGCAGCACGCGTCCAATTCTCGAGTTTGCCCGCCGTCTTTATGATTTTGTCGTCGCCGATCTGGGCAATGCATACGGGGAATGGGCGCTGAGCGCCGCGCGCGCCTCCGACGACGTGTTCCTGGTGACGACTAACGAACTCCCCGCGCTCCAGGCAGCCCAGCGCGTGATGAACTACTACGAGCACAACGCCATTCCGCGACAACGGATCCACCTGATTATCAATCGCTTCAACCGGGATGTCGGCCTGACCAAGGACATGATCGAGACGGCGCTCCAGTCCGACATCTATCAGCTCATCGTCAGCGACTATGAAGGGGTTCAACGGGCGCTGCTGGAGGGCAAGCCGATTCAGTCGTCCACCTCCATCGGAAAACAGATTGCTCAGATCGCCGCGCGCATCCGGGGCATCGACGACGACAAGCAAAAGAAGAAGACAGAAAAGGCCGGTTCCGGCGGCACATTCTCCGGGCTCTTCGGCCTATTTTCGCGAAGCACCTGATATTCTCTTGCTTTGGCCGTGCTTCTAGTGGGTTTACGGAATATGAGCCAGGATAACGTTCGCCGGGGGCTACAGTGAGCGGTCCTGGGCCGAATGCGGCCTTTTTGCTGACCGTTGAGAATGCGCGGGAGTACCTTGCCGAGCGCGGCTGGGACGGCGCCCGGGAAGCCCAGATCGCTCCGCTTGGCGGCGGTGTTTCCAACACGGTCTTGCTGGCAGAATCGGATGCCGGACGCATCGTGTGCAAGCAGGCGCTGGAAAAACTCCGGGTGGAAGCCGAATGGCGCTCCCGGCCCGATCGTACGCTCCGTGAAGCCGATGCGATGGAGGCCCTGGCGCCGCTGCTTCCTCCAGGGGCAGTCCCGCGCATTGTCTTCATCGACCGGCCAAACTGCATCTATGCGATGGAGGCCGCTCCGGATTCGGCCACCGATTGGAAGACTGCCTTGCTGCAAGGCAAGGCCGATCCCGCGGTTGGCGCCGCGGCGGGGGGGATACTGAGCGGCATGATTCGCGCCACTTTTGGAAGCGAGGCGTGGGAGGCCCGATTCGGCGACCAGACAGTGTTCGACGAACTCCGTCTGGATCCGTATTACCGCTATACGGCCGCCCGGCACCCCGATTGCGCCTCCCACTTTGAGGCGCTCCTGGCGAGCCGCCGCGTCTCACTGGTACACGGTGATTGGAGTCCGAAGAACCTGTTGGTTGCAGAGGGCGGGGTAACCGCGATCGATTTCGAAGTCGTCCACTACGGCGACCCGTGTTTCGACACGGGCTTTCTGCTGTGCCACCTCTTGATGAAGTCGATCCACCTTCCTGCCCATGCATCGGATTTCCAGCGATGTGCCGACGCTTTTTGGAGCGCCCTGGACTTGCCGTGGGAGTGGATGTGGCCGGGAACGATGGCGCACCTTGGCGGGCTGCTGTTGGCCCGGGCCGACGGCAAGTCACCCGCCGAATACCTGACCGGCGCTGAGCGCGATCAGCTTCGCCGTTTGGCTAAACGGCTGATCTTTCAACCCGCCGAATCCATTGAAACACTCTGGAAATGCCTCTAAAAATCCAAGCCTTGCACGCCTGGGAAATCCTCGACTCCCGCGGCCGTCCGACCCTATCCGTCGAAGCTCTGCTCTCCGATGGCGCGACGGCAGTGGCTCAGGCGCCGTCCGGCGCATCCACCGGCACGCATGAAGCCGTTGAACTCCGGGACGGCGATCCGGCGCGTTACGGCGGGAGAGGGGTACTTGTCGCGGTGTCAAATGTGAACGGCGAGATCGCGCGGGCCGTCGCCGGACGCAACGCGGAGGACCAGGCCGGGCTTGACGGCGCATTGATCGCGCTGGATGGCACCGCGCAGAAATCGAGACTAGGCGCGAACGCGTTGCTGGGCGTGTCGTGCGCGGTGGCGAGGGCGGTGAGCGTATCGCGCGGCCAGCCGCTTTTTGAAACGCTCTCGCTGGGGAATCCCACGCTGCCGGTCCCGATGATAAACATCCTCTCCGGGGGACTGCATGCGGGAGCGAATATCGAATTCCAGGATTTCCTTATCATTCCGCATGGCTTCGACAGTTATGCCGAGGCGCTGGAGGCAACGGTGAAGATCCACGGCGTCGCTGGGGATTTGATTCGCAGGGCGGGCTATCTCCTCACCGGTGTTGCCGATGAGGGCGGCTGGGGCCCGTTGTTGCCGTCGAATCAGGCGGCGCTGGAGTTGCTTAATAACGCTATCGGTGAAGCTGGTTTTCAGCCCGGCGAGCAGGTCTCGATGGCGATTGATGTCGCGTCGTCCCATTTCTATCGCGCCGGCCGATACACGTTGAAAAGCGAGGGCCGGGAGTTGGGGAGCGAGGGGTTAGTGGAGTTGCTGGCCGAGTGGACCGAGCAGTTTCCTTTGGTGTCGATCGAAGACGGTTTGTTTGAAGATGACTGGGCTGGCTGGCGGCAACTCACGGAGCGGCTCGGCGGGTCCATACAACTTTTGGGCGATGACTTCTTTACGACGAATCGGGCGCGGCTTCAGCGCGGCATCGATGAAGGCTGCGCCAACGCGGTGCTGGTCAAGATGAACCAGATCGGCACTCTTACGGAGACTTTCGAGGTTTGCCGGCTGGCTCGGGCGAATGGGTACGCGGCGGTGGTTTCGGCGCGGTCGGGCGAGACCGAGGACTCGTTTTTGGCGGATCTGGCGACGGCTACCGGGGCGGGGCAGATTAAGATCGGCTCTATTACACGAGGAGAGCGATTGGCGAAGTATAACCGGCTGCTGGAACTGGAATCGAGACACCGGATGGCGTGGCGTGGGCGGGAGTTCGTTCGCGGGCGGGCGCCGGAATTACGGCTCGAAAATTGAGGCGACCGGAATGACGGCGTTGTACGAAGGAAGCTCAATGGCCGTGACCGCCGACAGATCTCCCCGGGTGTAACGGGAGAGCCTACGCACGGGCGGATCGGCCACGAAAATGTACTCCACTCCCGCCTGTTCGTAGTCAGCGAGCTTACTCATAAGCTCTTCGTAACGATCATCCGGCGATACAATTTCGACGACAACGTATGGCGGATCGCGCGGGATCAGTTCATCCTGATCTGAGAGGCTCTTGCAAAATTCCGGTAACCGACTCCCTAACGGTCGCGGCTCTGGAGGCTTGTGTTGATTCGATTCACTTTCCGAGCCGTGAGCGTGAGCGAGCGGTTACCGAACGGGCCGCAAAACCGAATTTTGCAAGAGCCTCCTGAGGTAAAGATGGAGAAGTCGACGATCCGAAAACGTTCCGGCGCAACTCGCAGACGAACCTCAGAAGCGCGGAACATCTGACGCCGGTCGTCCCAGGGCTTAAACGCATCCATCAAACGGCCTTGAACCCGGCTATGCAGATAGTTCGGCAGCGATCGCTCTACCAATTCTCCATCGACGTAGTCCGGCTCCGGACCATCGAAGCTGGTCCGGAGGTAATTTTCCTTGGAAAGCAGCGTGTTCGTCGCCATATGGTTGAGCGTAGCACGCCCCTACTCCTTCAAATTGATCGTGCCGCGGCATTCGGCAGTTCCGCATTTGCATTCCACGCGATCCACATCCTTGTCGAAACGGTAGTCAATGGTCAACTCTTCGCCGGGTTGGATAGCCCGCATGGATTTGTACAGAATGTGTTCCTTCACGATCTGGGAAAAGCAATTCGGTTGGCAGCAATGATTGATGTACTGAGCGCCGCTGCCGCCGACGGCGCCGTCGATGGTCCAATAGCTGTTCAGGGTGAAGAGGTAGTTCTCCTCACGCTGACCGTAGCGCCGCTTCGTTTCTTTGCGGCTGATCTTTTCGCCGGTGTATTCCATGATCTTCCGGCCCTTGGGAATCAACTCGACCGCGTAGATGCCCCACCGATGGATGGGGGAATACGCCAAACGCAGTTGAAAACAAGCGAACTTTGGATCGATTTCAGGAGTTGCGGCGTCAGTTTTCTTCACCCGCCGCGCAGGGACGCGTCCCGCCATTCCGCTCATGCAAATCCTCGTCTAGCGCCCGCCGCGCGGCATCAAAAATCGTCGTCGCCAGCCGGCTTCGAGCCCTTCGATTTGCGGCGCATAATGATGGCAACGATGCAGAGCACGGCAAGTATGCCGGCGACGATCTGGACTGTAGTCGTATCCATGGTCGGGTGGTGCCTCCGGGTGAGATTGGAACTTCATGATTATACGAAATTGGCCGGGCACAAGCAGCACCCGGCCAGTAGAAAACACGAGAAACTCGCGGGAGTTACTGTGCTTTTTGTTTCAAAACGTCCACCATCTCCTGCACGGAGGCCGCGCTCTTGGCCATGGCAACCTTTTCTTCGTCGGTTAGCTGCACTTCGTAGATCTTCTCGATGCCGCCGGCACCGAGCTTTACTGGCACGCCGAAGAAGATGCCGTTGAGGCCGTACTCGCCTTCGAGGAGAGCCGCGCAGGGGAGGACCTTCTTCTTGTCCTTGAGGATGGACTCGACCATTTCAATGGTCGCGGCGGAGGGCGCGTAGTAGGCGCTGCCGGTCTTGAGGTGTTTGACGATCTCGGCGCCGCCGTTTTGGGTGCGGGTGACGATGGCGCTGATGGTTTCAGCGTCGAGGAGTTCGGTCAACGGGATGCCGCTGACGTTGGTGAGGCGGGTGATGGGCACCATGGTGTCGCCGTGGCCGCCGAGGACGAGGGCCGAAATATTTTCCACCGATACCTGCAACGCTTCGCCGAGGAAGGTCTTGAAGCGGGCGGTGTCGAGGACGCCGGCCATACCGATGACGCGGTTCTTGGGGAGGCCGGAGACCTTCCAGGCGGCCCAGCACATGACGTCGAGCGGGTTGGTAACGAGGATAAAGATCGCGTTGGGCGAGTACTTTACAGCATTTTCGGCGGCCGTCTTGACGATTTCGTAGTTCGCCATGAGCAAGTCGTCACGCGTCATGCCGGGCTTGCGGGGGAAGCCGGCGGTGATTACGACAATGTCAGACCCGGCGGTGGCTTCATAGTCGTTTGAGCCGGTGATGGAGACGTCATAGCCCTGGACGGGGCCGGACTGAAGGATATCGAGACCTTTGCCCTGCGGAATGCCTTCGGCGATGTCGACGAGGACGACGTCGGCAAGCTCTTTATCGGCGATGCGCAGTGCGCAATTCGCGCCGACATTGCCGGCGCCTACAACCGTTACTTTTTTACGCATAGAGTTGCCAGTTTATCGCAGATTGCGGAAGGCGGGGCTCGGTACAATGGGATTCCATGGGGCTATTGATTGACGCGCGCACAACGGACTCGCTTCGGCACGGCGGGATGGACGGGTTCTCCGCCCGTTGGCGCCGGGCCTGCGCGGCCGGTGCGCTTTTGATTGATGCGCGCACAACGGACTCGCTTCG
>Ga0105046_10011977_pt1 | contig 13461 bp, 10 predicted proteins | sample MAT03_FD_78385 | JGI IMG/M metagenome (GOLD analysis project Ga0105046, IMG submission 78385) | Freshwater microbial communities from Lake Fryxell liftoff mats and glacier meltwater in Antarctica - MAT-03 (megahit assembly) | ecosystem: Environmental > Aquatic > Freshwater > Ice > Liftoff... | reverse complement strand
GGCGGTCCGGAGAGTGCACTCCATCGCACCACGGATGGCGGCAAGACGTGGACCAAAATTCGTGCCGGGCTTCCAGGTGCGGAGTTGGGGCGAATCGGCCTTGCCTTGGCCCCGTCCGATCCGGATACCGTTTACGCCATCATCGAAGCAGCCGAGAAGCAGGGCGGCGTGTTCCGCTCGACCGATCGTGGCTTGACCTGGGAGAAGCGGAACCCGTTTGACACGCAGGGTCAGTACTATTCGCACCTGGTCGTCGATCCGAAGAATCGCGAGCGCGTCTATGTGATGAACATGTTCCTGATGGTTTCCGATGACGGCGGAAAGACGCTCGCCCGGCTCGGGGATCGCTGGAAGCACGTCGATAATCACGAACTCTGGATCGACCCAAAAGATACCGACTATTATCTCTGCGGCTGCGATGGCGGAATTTACGAGAGCTTCGATCGCGGAGCGAATTGGCGGCATCACGGCAACTTGCCGATCACGCAGTTCTACGACGTCACCGTTGAACAGAGCGACACGCCCTTCTACAAGGTGTACGGCGGCACCCAGGACAACAACACTCTTGGCGGACCCGCACGCACCATGAGCGTTCACGGCATTGCCAATTCGGAATGGCAAGTCATCGTCAGCGGCGATGGCTTTCAATCGCAGGTCGATCCGAAAGACCCGAATGTTGTCTACGCGGAGTTTCAGTACGGCGGCCTGGTTCGCTTCGACTGGCGTACGGGTCAGCGCGTGCCGATTGCACCACAACCCGCACCGGGTGAGCCACCGTTGCGTTGGAACTGGGATTCGCCCCTCTTGATCAGTCCACACAAAAATACCCGCCTCTACTTCTGCGCCAACCGAGTCTTCAAGAGTGAAGATCGTGGCGATTCATGGACTGCAATCTCGGGCGACCTGTCTCGACAGATCAACCGCGATTCCCTGCCCGTATTCGGAAAGATTCAATCGCCCGAGGCCGTGTTCAAAAACGGCTCAACGTCTCCTTTCGGCAACATCACCGCCTTCGCGGAATCACCCAAGAAAGAGGGCCTGCTGTACGTCGGCACCGACGATGGCCTCATTCAGATTACCAGCGATGGCGGCAACAACTGGACGAAGCTCGACAAGTTTCCCGGCGTGCCGGACATGACCTACGTGGCCCGCATCTTCGCCAGCCAACACGACGCCGGGACCGTTTACGCGGCATTCGACAATCATAAGAGCGCGGACTTTGCCCCCTATCTCCTGAGAAGCACGGATGCCGGTAAAACCTGGAATTCGATCGCGGGAGATCTGCCTTCACGCGGCTCGGTGTTGGCCTTCGTCGAAGATCATGTGAACCCGAAGTTGCTCTTCTGCGGCACCGAGTTCGGGCTCTACTTTACCGTGGACGGCGGTGGAAAATGGCATCGCTTGAAGAACGGCTTGCCGACGATCGCAGTTCGCGATCTGGCGATTCAACGCGCGATGAGCGATCTGGTCGTCGGCACGTTTGGGCGTGGCTTTTACGTGTTGGACGATTATTCCGCATTGCGAGCGGTGCCACCCGAAGGACTGGAAAAGCCGGCCACGTTGTTTCCGGTTCGCGAGGCCTTCCTGTACATGCAGCGCGATCAGTATGGCGGTCGCGGCAAGGCTTCCTTGGGCGAGACGTTCTATGCGGCCGAGAACCCGGCTTTCGGTGCCTCGATCGCCTATCACCTGAAGGAATCACTGCCGACCAAGAAGAAGCAGCGTCAGGAAGCGGCGAAGAAACCGAACGCGAAGTACCCGGAACTCGATGCCCTTCGTGCCGAGGCCGAGGAAGAAGAGCCAGCCATTCTGCTGACGATCGAAGAGAGCGACGGCACGCCACTTCGCGTGTTGACAGGGCCAAGTTCCGCAGGAGTGCATTGGGCGAACTGGGATCTGCGTTTGCCGGGTGCCTCGGCAAGTCAGGAGGCCGGTCCTTACGCGATGCCCGGAAAGTACAAGGTTTCCTTGGCGAAGCGTGTTGATGGCAGAGTCACCCCTTTAGCCGGTTCCGTGGAGTTCACGGTGAAGTATGTCGGCCCGCATCCGTTACCGGTCGAAGACCTGAAGGTGCTCGTCGACTTCCAGAAACTCGTGTTGAAGTTGCAGCGTGACCTTGCGGCCACGACAGGAACGGCGAATGAACTGTCCACGCGATTGGATCAGGTGAAGACCGCCCTCGATCTGACGCCGACAGCCCCGGCCGATGCTCGCGAGAAAATCCGCAAGCTCATCATCCGCCACCGCGACACCGTTCGGGCTTTAAATGGCGATTCATTCTTGCAAGCCCGCTGGGAGAATCTACCGCCTTCGATTTCCGATCGCGTTGGTGATGCCGCAGCCGGAACGCGGACGATTGTCGATAAGCCCACAGAGACTCAACGCGATCAGGCTCGCATTGCCCGCGAAGAACTCGATCGTGAAGCCGGCAAGATCCGCGAGCTGGTGGAGAAGGATTTGAAGGAGCTGGAGGTGCTGCTGGATAAACTCGGTGCGCCGTGGACGCCAGGGCGGTTGCCTCGCTGATCGGCTCGGGTTGGTCGATCTGGTATTGTCGTGTTCGCAAATGTCGAACATAATATGACTGGTCGACCAAGGGCTCTGGAATGTGGATCGTGTCTCTCAAGCGGCTTCGTGAGTTCTGGACTCTACACGCGCGTGCGGAAGTGTCCATTCGAGCCTGGTACTCCCAGACCTCAGCAGCCGAATGGGAGAGTTTCGCCGAATTGCGAATAACGTTCCCTTCTGCGGACCTGGTTGGGAACTGTACGGTCTTCAACATCGGGGGGAACAATTTCCGCCTGATCACACGAGTTTTCTATTCGAGCCACAAGGTCTATGTCTTGCGTGCCATGACCCACGCTGAGTACGATCAAAATGACTGGCCTGCGCCGTGTGGATGCTTCAAGCCCCCGCCCGATCGGACTCGTCCGGTTCGACTCAGAGTTCGCAAAAAGCGGGCCAATCGAGGGAGGAATTCGACATGAAGCGTGTCAAATCGTCAACTCGGCCATCTGCCAAGTTGCCCGATGCATATTTCAAGCTCGTGCAGCGTCATCCGCTCCTCTCCATCCGCAATGAAGGCGAACTCGACGCGGCTCAAGCCACGCTCGATTCTCTTTGGAGCGAAGAACTCGACGATGGTGGTCTCGCATACCTGGATGCTCTCTCCGATCTCATCATCGTCTATGAGAGCAACCGGCACGCGATCACTCCCTTGCCGCCACACGAATTGCTTGCCGAAATGCTCGCTGAACGAAGCATGTCTCAAGCGGAACTTGTGCGTGCTACCGGGATAGCCAAGGCCACCGTCAGCGACATGGTCACTGGCAAACGAGCTTTCACCGTGGACCAGATGAACTCGGTAGCCAAGGTGTTCGGACTACCCGGAACTGTTTTCATGCCGGTACCAACAGCTTGAGGGATTCCGCTCGCCCTCAAATCACTTCCCCCACCAGCCACGGCATGCGGTCGCTGCGCGTCATCACGCGATAATAGCGCGTGGGTGGCTCGCAGATCATGTACACTCTCGGCCCACTGGGGCCTTGCACGAGCAAGCCGTGGATTCCTTCCGTGATTCGATACCACACGCCACGCTCGAAGCCGTAGACTGCCGGGATCAGCACCGGTTCCGGAGCAGCCCACGACCAGCTTCCGGCTTCGACGGTTTGCCGCCAGGTCCAGCCCGTGGTCGGCAGCGTGCCATTCGGATCTCGGCTACCCCACGGGATGATTTTTAACATGCCGCCATCCAGCACGGGCAACACCGGTTCCGAATCGTACCACTGGAAGCGCACCTCTGGCCCGCCACCACGACAATGCACGCGAGGCCCCAGGTCATGCTTCGTGAGCACGGCTTCAGGAAAGTCCGACAAGTGCATGGCAATCGCGGTACACATGGCAACGTCGCTGGATTGGTGCTTGTCACGCCTACAGCCGAGATTAGTGTACACAATATCAGTATTCAAGAGCGATTGGAAATAAAGAATGAATTGCCCGGTCGCGACATGCTTTGCAGAACCGCCCAGCCACCCACTCGGTTGACCTTGATGGAAAGCGGGCAATCGCCTATGGCCCACATCGCTCCAGAAACTTGTGGCCGCATGGATGTGGCATGACCCGACGTTGCGCTAGAATCGCGATTCCACTCTTGGCGTGCCTGCTGACGGGCTGCGTCGAGAGGCGCTTTCGCGTCGAATCGAATCCGCCGGGAGCCTACGTCTATGTGAACAACGTGCCCCACGGGCCGACGCCGGTCGACGTGCCGTTCCTGTTCTACGGCGACTACGAAATCAAGTTGGTCAAAGAGGGGTACGAAACACTGAAAGTGAAGCAGAACGTTTCCACGCCGTGGTATCAATACCCCGTCGTCGATTTCTTCTCGGAAAGTCTTTGGCCGTGGCAAATCACGGACATCCGTCCCCTCTTATACGAGATGGAGCCGGTGCTCCAGCCGAACCTGGAGATCTTGAAAGCGCAAGCGGAGGAACTTCGAGGCAGGGCGAAAGAACTACCCAAGCCGAGATACCCCGACCCACGCAAAGACACGCCGACGGACCAACCCACTCCGAAGAACCCGCGTCAACCGACAGAAGCCTTGCCGATCCCGCGTGAGTCGCCGGTGTTGCCGGTGCCGAAGGCGGGAGAGCCCCAATAATTGCACGGCCCAAGAGGTGTTCACCCGACCGTGAGGCAATCCCATGAACGAAGATGGGCCACGCGACTTCACCAGCCGATATCTTTGCGATCTTCTACGCAAGCCGGATCACCTGCGCGATCTTTTGAGCGAGGCAGTTCCGAACCTCGTCGATGGCTTTGTGTTTGAACGCATGAAGCCAGCGCCACAAGAATTTCTCGTCGGAAACTCGCGACTGCGCAAGCCCGACGTGTTGGTCGAGATTCCATACCGGATCGGTGATGCCGAGCGATCGGCCCTCGTGTGTGTGCTCCTCGAACATCAATCCAAAGCCGATTGGCTAATCCCTTTGAAGACATTTTTGTATGCTGCGCTGTACTGGGAATGGCAACGGCGCACATGGGAGACGATGTCCGCACCCAAGGAAGAATTCGCGCTGACGCCGATCTTGCCCATCGTACTCTACACGGGCCCGCGAACCTGGGGCAGCGCTCGGTCGCTCCGCGACTTGCTAGGGGAGCCAACCGCGTTTCATGGATTTGCACCCGTATGGCAGCCGCTGTTCTGGGAGTTAGCCACGCATTCGACCGAGGAGTTGGTGAACGGTCCCACTGCATTTCTGCAAGCATTGGCGATATACAAAGCGGAAGGTGCCGAATTGGAAGTCGCAAGCGGTCTGTTCGCGACAATTTGCAACCGGCTCGGTTCACTCCACGATTCCAGTCGAATTCGCTGGGAAGACTTGCTAAAATTCGTGTTGGGCTGGGCACAAAACCGACGACCGCAAGCCGAACGACAAGCTTGGCATGAGTTGGCCGTTCAATTGGAATCCGACGAAGCTCGACGAAGGGAGGTTGATCAAATGTCAATTACGATTGCCGAGAGCATTTTTCTGGAGGGAGAACAGAAAGGCCGAAAAGAAGGCCGAAAAGAAGGCCGAAAAGAAGGCCGGCAAGAAGGTCGACAAGAGGGGAAACAAGAAGGCCGGCAAGAGGGTGCTCTCGAACAGACGAAGGCCATCCTCCTCAAGGTGACGAGTCAACGCCTCGGTCAGAGCAACCCGTCGGCTCTGGAGACGATCAACGAAATATCAGATGTCCAACGACTGGATCGAATGACGAATGTAATGCTGAAAGTTGGCTCTTGGGATGAGTTGCTCGACGTGAAGTAGCGAATTGGACGAGCGATGTTAATGAACATTGCCGAGAGCATCTATCAAAAGGGTTGGCGAGAGGGGTATAAGCTCGCTTAGCTAGAAGATTCCTTCATGCATATGAAGGCCTGTGTGCTCAAGGCTTGCATCGGACGCTTCGGGCCAATCGATACGGAGGTCGGGGTCCGCATCGACGCAATCGAATACATCGACCAGCTCGAGTGCTTGCTCGACAAGGCCATTGAAGCGACATCATGGATTGGACTGTTCGAAGCATATCGAGAGGCGGAACTACCGAAACCTCTCATCGCCCCGGTCGCGTGCGAATCGCATCGCGAATGATCTTCAATACCTCTTCGCGTTCCTTGCCTTCCAGCGGCAATCGCGGGGCACGCGTGATTTCGTTCCCCATGCCGCATTCCGCGTTTGCCAGCTTGATGTACTGAACCAGTTTCACATGCGTGTCGAGGTGCAAGAGCGGAGTGTACCAACGATAGAATTTCACTGCCTCGTCCCACCGGCCCGCTTTGGCGAGATCCCAGAGCAGCCGGTTTTCAGCCGGGAACGCGTTCACCAGGCCCGACACCCAGCCGGTGGCCCCGAGCATCACGCTTTCCAATGCGAGATCATCCACGCCGGCGAATAGCAAGAAGCGGTCGCCCACCGTGTTGCGGAGGTCCGTGATTCGCCGGACGTTTTCGGATGATTCCTTGATGGCAACAAACTTCTTCTCATCGGCCATTTCTGCGAACATTGGCGGAGTGATGTCCACGGAGTACGAAACCGGGTTGTTGTAAATCATGATCGGCAGGTCGGTCGCCTTGGCGACGGCTCGAAAATGAGCCATCGCCTCGCGTCCGTCGGCCTTGTAGACCATCGCGGGCAGGACCATTAAGCCATCGACACCGGCTTTCTGTGCCTCCTGGGCGAAGCGGCAAGCCGCGGTTGTCGTGCATTCGGCAACCCCCGTCAGCAGCGGCACGCGGCCGCCGATTGCCTCCTTCGCGGCCCAGATGACCTCCAGCTTTTCTTTCGCATCCAGCGAACAGTTTTCGCCCACGGTTCCAAGAACGATCATGCCGTGTACGCCGGCCTTGATCATCGCGTCGATGTGCTTGGCCGTCGCCGGGAGATCGAGAGTTTGGTCGGGCTTGAACTCGGTTGTCGCCGCAGGAAACACGCCTTGCCAGGTAACAGTCATTGCAACTCCATGAAAATAGAGGCCAATCGAGGTAGCTTCTGGTTACAATAGGGAAGGAAGTTCGACCTGCCCGCCTCGCAAACGGTTCCGCTCCTGAACCGAGTTCCCACGACCTGGATTTCGAGAGCATCCATGAGATCGCTGTTTTCCATATTCGCGTTGATTGGGCTCTCGACAATTGCTCGGGCTGAGCCGCCCGCCAAGCCGTTCACACCAGAAGCACTCGCGTTCTACGACAAGGAAGTGCTGCCCATCCTGAAGTCGAACTGCTTCAAGTGCCATTTGGAGGGGAAGATCAAGGGAAAATTCAGCCTGGCAACTCGTGAGGCAATTCTCAAGGGAGGCGACATCGGCCCGGCCGTTTCGCTGGAGAAACCAGACACAAGCAACCTACTCAAGGCCGTGAATTACAAGGAGGGCCTAGAGATGCCCCCTTCCGGCAAGCTCAAGCCGGAGCAGATCGATGTGCTGACTCGCTGGGTGAAAGCCGGCCTGCCGATGAAGGATCAGGCGATTGCGATAGCCCCAAAGCACGAGCCGAAGGGCGGGGTCGTCACGGCGGAGTCTCGAAATTACTGGGCTTACAAGCCGGTGCGACGTCCTGCACTTCCAAAAACTAAAGACGCGGACTGGCTTGTGAACCCCATCGACGCTTTCATCCTTGCGAAGCTGGAGGATAAGGGGCTTGCCCCCGCAACACTGGCCGACCGAGTGGCCCTTATTCGTCGGCTCTATTACAACCTGATCGGCTTGCCGCCGAAGCCGGAAGAGGTCGATGCGTTTGTCAATGACCGATCACGAAACGCATACGAAAAACTCATCGATAAGCTGCTTGAATCCTCCCACTACGGCGAGAAGTGGGGCCGGCACTGGCTTGACGTCGTTCGTTACGGCGAAACCAACGGCTACGAACGCGACAACCCGAAACCTTTCGTCTGGAAATACCGCGACTACGTCATCCGCTCGTTCAATTCGGACAAACCTTACGATCAGTTTGTGCGAGAACAAATCGCCGGCGACGAAATGCCCGGCTACAACCCCGACGCTGTCATTGCCACGGGTTACTACCGGCTGGGATTATGGGACGATGAACCGGCCGACCCACTTCAAGCGATGTTCGACGACTACGATGATATTGTCGCCACGACATCGCAAACGTTTCTCGGCATGACGATGAACTGTGCCCGTTGTCACGACCACAAGATTGATCCGATTCCGCAGAAAGATTATTACTCGATGCTGGCGTTCTTCCGCGATATTCGCCGCTACAGCGACAATCGCGATCCCAGATCCGCCGCGAACCTGACCGATATTTCGACACCTGATAAGCGGGCAACTTATGAAGTCGAACTTCGCGAACGAAAGTCAAAGATCGCCGACATCACGGCAAAGATGGTTGCAATTGAAGAAGCGGCGATCAAGAAGATGCCTGCGGAAGATCAACGTGCATCCGAAGGAGCCGATCGGCCGCGAGTCGTGAAGAAGGTGTCTCAGTTCCTGGATCCAAAGGACAAGCAAGAATATCAACAACTGGCCAAGGAACGAACAGCCCTTGAGAAGAAGCCGGACCCAAGCCAGGAATTGGCGCTTTCGGTTAACAACTGTGCGGTGAGACCGCAGGAAACAAAGGTTCTCATTCGCGGCAATCCACATTCTCCCGGTGCGCTGGTGGAACCTGCATTCCCGGAAGTGATCTCGACAACTCTGCCCAAGATCCCTTCTCCTGCCAAGGACGCGAAGACCAGTGGTCGCCGAACGGTACTCGCGGATTGGATCGTGTCCAAGGACAATCCTGCAACGGCCCGCGTCATGGTCAATCGAATCTGGCAAGGACATTTTGGCCGTGGAATCGTGTCGAGTGCGAACGACTTCGGCAAGTTTGGCACGCTGCCGACGCATCCCGAGTTGCTCGATTGGCTGGCATCCGAATTTGTGGAGCGTGGCTGGAAGTTGAAATCGCTGCACAAGCTCATTCTGATGTCGCGAACCTACCAACAGTCGGCACGAGCCACACCGGATGCCCTGCGGCTCGATCCGGGCAACATGCTCTTTGGTCGCGCCTCGATGCGACGTCTCGCGGCCGAGGAAGTGCGCGATTCGATTCTCTCAGTTTCAGGCAAATTGAACCTTCAAGCCGGCGGCGCGAGCGTTTACCCGAAGATTCCAAAGGAAGTCCTTGCCGGCCAATCGGTGCCCGGATCAGGCTGGCCAACATCGCCGCCTGAACAAGCCAATCGACGGAGCGTTTACGTCCACATCAAGCGATCCTTGCAAGTGCCGATTCTGATTCAGCACGATCAGGCCGACGCGGACAGCAGTTGCCCGGTGCGCTACACAACGACGGTGCCGACACAGGCACTTGGCATGTTGAATGGCGAGTTCACGAACTCATCGGCGGCGGCAATGGCCACGCGACTTCAGAAGGAAGCACCGGAATTGGAAGGGCAGGTCCGACACGGCATTCGGTTAACAGCCGGCCGATTGCCAATGGACGACGACGTGAAGAAAGACCTCGCATTCATCGGCGAATTGAAGGAGAAGTTGAAACTCAGCGACGCAGATGCGATGAAGCAGTATTGCTTGCTGCTGTTGAATACGAATGAGTTTGTGTATTTGGATTAGGGCTCGAGAACGTTGGCCGTCAAGACATATGGAGCTTCATTGATGAATCCTGAACGCCAATTCTGCCGCCGTACTCGCCGCGAGTTCCTCTGGGAAACCGGGGCTGGCTTCGGCTCCGTCGCGCTTGCGGGCCTGCTGGGGGACGGCTTCTTCAATCGAGCGGGCGCCGCGGAGAAGTTCGTCAACCCGCTAGCGCCCAAGAAGCCGATGATGCCAGCCAAGGCGAAGAGCGTCATCTTCATTTTCTGCTACGGCGGACCCAGCCACGTCGATACGTTCGATGAAAAGCCCAAGCTCTACCCGCTCGATGGCAAGACGATTCCCATCAAGACCTTTGGCCGAGGCGGCCACAAGAATGTTGGCCGTGTTGTCGGACCCAAATGGGAATTCCAAAACTACGGCAAGTGCGGCAAGCGCGTCAGCGATCTGTTTCCGCACATCGGATCGTGCGTGGACGACATTGCTTTCATTCACAGCATGTACGCGGAGTCGCCGATTCACGGGTCGGCCATGCTCATGATGAACTCGGGCCGAGTTCTCTCGGGACATCCGGCCCTCGGCTCATGGGTCAACTACGGCCTGGGCAGCGAGAACGACAATTTCCCCGGCTTCGTTGTCATGCTCGATCACAAGGGTGGGCCGATCTCCGGGCCGAAAAACTGGTCGAGCGGCTACATGCCGGCCGCTTATCAAGGCACGGTGATTCGGGCGAATGCGACGCCTATCCACGATCTCAAGCCGCCTGAAGGTGTAAGCCGCGAGACGCAGCGCTTGTTGCTCGATCGCCTTCGCGAACGCAACCAGGACCATCAGGCAGCCGGACGAGCAGACAACTCCGAACTGACCGCCCGCATTGCCAGCTACGAATTGGCCTTCAAGATGCAGCAACACGCACCCGAAGCAGTCGACTTCACAAAAGAATCGAAGGAGACTCTCGACCTTTACGGCATCCCCGAAAAAAAGACCGAGGACTTTGGCCGCAAGTGTCTCCTGGCACGCCGATTGGTTGAACGCGGTGTGCGGTTTGTGCAAATCTACTCCGGCGGTGCCCACAACGACGACAACTGGGACGCCCACTCGAACATCGTCACCAATCACACCAAACATGCGGGCGATACCGACAAACCCATCGCGGGTTTAATCAAGGATCTCAAGCGCAAGGGGCTGCTCGATTCAACGCTCATCGTCTGGGGCGGCGAGTTCGGGCGGCAGCCGACGGCCGAATACGCCACGGGCACGGGCCGCGATCACAATGCCTATGGCTTTACGATGTGGATGGCCGGCGGAGGCATCAAGGGTGGCACGAGCGTGGGCGAAACAGATGAACTTGGCTCAGCTGCCGTGAAAGACCGCTACCACGTGAAAAACCTGCACGCTACGATCCTGAAGCAAATGGGGCTCGATCCGAACCGGCTCAGCTACTTTTATGGCGGGTTAGACCAAAAACTCGTCGGGGTGGAGGGGGCCGAGCCAATTGGGCAAATCATCTGACGACTCATCCCTTGCGAATTCTCGGAGTTCGCAAATAATGACTGAGCTTGGGCTCTTCCTCTTCCGGAGTCTTCACCTCGTGACTTACACACGCTTTTTAACGATTATTGCGGTCGTGCTCGTACCTACGTTTGCCTCGGCCGACGATCCCTGGGTCGTCTATCAAGGCTCCGAAGGGGTCGGCAAGGGCAAACACGTCGTGCTCATTAGCGGCGACGAAGAATATCGCTCGGAGGAGGCGATGCCGCAGCTTGGGAAGATTCTTGCCAAGCACTACGGCTTCAAATGCACGGTTCTGTTTGCCATCGATCCGAAGACGGGAATCATCAATCCGAACGTGAACAACAATATCCCCGGACTTGAAGCCCTGAAGACGGCCGACCTGATGGTGATCTTCACTCGGTTTCGCAATCTACCCGACGACCAGATGAAGCACATTGCGGAATATGTCGAGGCCGGCAAGCCGATCGTGGGTCTGCGAACTGCGACTCACGCTTTCAGCAACGGCGGCAACAAGACCTTCGGCAAATATCACTGGCAGGCAAAAGGCGACTGGGAGGGAGGATTCGGCCGCTATGTGCTTGGCGAAACCTGGGTCAACCATCATGGCGGGCACGGCTCACAGGCTACCCGTGGCATCATTGTTGCTGAAGAGAAGAGCCACCCGATTTTGCGTGGCATCAAGGATGGAGACATTTTTGGGCCGACTGACGTGTACACGGTGAACAAGCTTCCAGGCGACTCGAAGCCGCTCGTCATGGGTCAGGTGGTCGCTGGGATGAAGTTTGACGACAAGCCGTTGGCCGGCAAGAAGAATGACCCGATGATGCCCGTTGCCTGGACGAAAACTTATAAGGCCGGCGACAAAACTGGTCGAGTGTTCACAACGACCATGGGGGCCTCCCAGGATTTGAGCCACGAGGGAACTCGTCGCCTGGTGGTGAACGCCTGTCTATGGGCAGCAGGCCTCGAAGACAAGATTGCCGAAAAATCGAACGTGGATTTGGTCGGAGAATACAACCCTACGCCCTTCCGTGCCGTCGGAATGTGGAAGGGCACAACCAAGCCCGCCGATTTGACAAGTAAATAACCGCGCCCGAGCTTTGTTCAAATAGTCAGAATATTTTTCGCTCACGACATAATTCACTGAGGGGATTGCTATGAGCCGACCTGCTAAAAAAACGCGAAAGGCCGAAGGAACTCGGCGACCACTCAGGCTGGAGTCCTTGGAGAGCCGCACGAATCCCACGCTCACCTATACTCTGCCGTTCGATCCTGCCGATCCTCTGGTCATCACGGGGGACAATAATGCCGAGAGCATCTGGATCCGCCAGTACGGCAACGACACGATCCAAATCTATTATCGCTCTGCAACCCTGTTCGACGTCGAGGGCTGGTCCGGCCCGATCGGGAGGAGTTTCTTCACCGGTATCAATATTAACACGTTCGCGGGCAACGATTTCATCGACATGCGGAGCGGGGTTTTCCTGAACCGATTCCCCAATCAGGGTTCGGTGCCACTCTCCGAGAACACCACAGTTTTGGGTGGTCCTGGCAATGACAGTATTTTCGGCGGCGCTGTTGCGGACGACATCGATGGTGAATCTGGCAACGACAGAATTTATGGAAACGAAGGGGCTGACACACTTCGCGGTGGCAGCGGACACGACAAGATCTACGGCGGGGATGGCCTCGATTCGCTCCTCGGAGGTGCCGGCAACGACACCATGCAGGGGAACGAAGGTAACGACACCATTGATGGCGAGGCAGATAACGACTTCATCAACGGCGACATCGTAGTTAACGTCTCCCTCCACTCCGGTGCCGACACGATCTTCGGTGGTAGTGGCAACGACCGGATCTACGGCGGTGCCAGCGACGATTCGCTCTACGGCGGTGACGGCTCGCTCAACCCAGCATTCGTTGACGGTGACGACCGAATCTATGGCCAGGTTGGCTTCGACAAGCTCTTCGGGGAGAATGGTGCCGACAAGCTATACGGCGATGCAGACAACGACAGCCTTGAAGGTGCGGCGGGTTCCGACAGCCTCTTCGGTGGCAGCGGCCTCGATACTTTGCGAGGCGGCACTGAAAACGATTCCCTCGACGGAAGCACCGGCGACGACAAACTCTTCGGAGACGCCGGCAACGATACGCTCAGAGGTGGTGACGGTAACGACACCATCGAGGGGGGTGCTGGGGCCGACTCCATTCGCGGCCAGGCCGGCTTTGACACGATCTTCGGCTTCACGGCAGCCGCTCCCGACGATGTCTCGGACGGCGCGGACACAATCTATGGTGGGAGCGGGAACGACACCATCCTCTCCGGCTTCGGTGCCGATCTTGTCTTCGGCGACT
>Ga0105046_10011975_pt1 | contig 13462 bp, 14 predicted proteins | sample MAT03_FD_78385 | JGI IMG/M metagenome (GOLD analysis project Ga0105046, IMG submission 78385) | Freshwater microbial communities from Lake Fryxell liftoff mats and glacier meltwater in Antarctica - MAT-03 (megahit assembly) | ecosystem: Environmental > Aquatic > Freshwater > Ice > Liftoff... | reverse complement strand
GCAAACGGCAGCACATTGTGGTTCTTCATGAAAACCAGTGCATTCGGTGCATTTTTCACTTACAATATAATAAAACTCATCCGAAACAGGCGTTTGTTTCGTTATTCCTTCTACCGCTGTTCCATCTGGAAAATCAACTTTTGTCAATTTGGTCCCTCCTCCCCATGTCCAATCCATTCCACCTTCATAAATCGCAGTGTTGGGACATTCGGGCTCGCAAGCACCGCAATTGATGCATTCGTCAGTTATAATAATTGCCATTTCCTTTAAATATGCATTTCACTTTAAGCCAACAAAAGTAGGGCACAAATTGTTCTTCTGGTCACAAAATTTAATTTTCACAACCAAATTCACATTCAATCAGTTCCTTTGCTAAAATATTAGAAACAAAGATTTGTCCTCATGTCAGACTTTCAAATGCCCCAGCGACCACGTCGAAACCGTAAATCTGCTGCCATTCGCTCAGCAATAGCAGAAACCATTGTTTTGCCTCGGCATCTGGTCTTTCCGCTTTTTTTGGTAGATGGAAAACAAAAGCGGGAGGAAATTACCTCGATGCCAGGCATGGCTCGTTTGAGTTTGGATTTGTTGTTGTTGGAAATAGAAGCCTGTTTAAAATCAGGCGTTTCCATGTTTGCTCTTTTTCCAGCCATTGATGATGTGCTTAAAGATCCTGTGGCTTCCTACTCCTTTGCAAAGGGGAATTTTTATTGCAATGCCATATCGGAAATAAAGAAAAGATTTCCGGAGGCCGTCTTGATTTCTGACGTGGCTCTGGATCCATATAGTTCTGATGGACACGATGGATATGTGCAAAATGGCAAAATTCTGAACGATGAAACACTGCCAATGTTGGCAAAAATGGCTCTGGCTCAAGCCGAAGCTGGCGTGGATATCATTGGGCCGTCTGACATGATGGATGGAAGAGTGGGATATTTAAGAGACGTGCTGGACGAAAACGGCTTTTTAGAAGTTTCGATCATGTCTTACACAGCCAAATATGCCTCTGGATTTTATGGTCCATTTAGGGATGCGCTGGCTTCTACTCCTAAATTTGGTGACAAAAAAACCTATCAAATGGATTATGCCAATGTAAAAGAAGCCAAACTAGAAGCCAGCCTGGATGAAGATGAAGGCGCTGATTTTCTTATGGTTAAACCTGCACTTGCCTATCTCGATGTGATCAAAACTCTATCAGAATCCTCCTCGTTACCTATAGCTGCCTATCAGGTGAGTGGCGAATATGCAATGATAAAAGCCGCTGCTGAAAGAGGCTGGTTGGACGAAGATAAATTGGTGCACGAAACACTTACTTCAATCAGACGGGCGGGTGCTTCCATCATTTTGACTTATTTTGCAAAGCAATTTGCTAAACAATTTTTTAACAAGAACGCTTAGATAAGTAGTTTTTGATCTTTCAACTTGAATTTCAGCTTTAAACAGATTTTCATAATTTTCTTTCTGCTGCTGGCCAATGCAATTTTGGCTCAGGAGAAGAAAACGCTGAAAGGAAGGGTCTTAGATCCTTCATCGGGTGAGGCTTTGCCTGGTGCTGCCATTTTCTTGCTTTCAGAAAAAAGAGGCGCTCTTTCTGATATGCAAGGGCGTTTCTCTATCGTAACTTTTCAGGATACAGGAACAGTCAGAATCAATTATGCGGGTTACAAACCAGCCTTTTACTCGATTGAGAATTGGCCAAATGGAGAACTAAAAGCTGAGCTTTTGCCAACTGATTTAAAGGAGGTTGTGATTACATCTGAAAAAACTTCCAAAGAAAAGGTGGCGGCCAATCAAATGTCGATTGAGAATCTTTCCATCAAAGAGGCAAAACTGTTACCCGCTATTTTTGGGGAAGTTGATATTATAAAAACCCTGCAACTTAAACCAGGCGTACAAAGTGGAGGCGAAGGTTTTAGCGGTCTTTACGTAAGAGGAGGTGGGCCTGATCAGAATCTGATGCTGCTGGATGGGGCTACAGTATATAATCCGAATCACTTGTTTGGTTTTTTCTCTGTTTTTAATGCCGATGCGGTTTCCGGCGTGGAGCTTTACAAGGGTGCATTTCCAGCAAGATATTCTGGCAGACTTTCCTCTGTGGTGGACATTAAAACCAGAGATGGAAATATGAACAAATGGTCCGCCACAGGAGGTTTGGGTTTGATTTCAAGCCGATTTGGAATAGAAGGACCCATTGTAAAAGACAAGCTGTCCATACTTTTAACTGGCAGAAGAACGTATTTTGATATTTTCACACGCTACCTTAACAAAAAGAATGAAGGCAAAGTAAAATATACGCCCATTCCAGATTATTACTTCCAGGATCTTAACCTGAAGATATCCTGGAAACCCAGTCCAAAAGACCGGATCACATTTACAGGTTATTATGGCAGGGATGTTTTCAATTTTTCCAGGAATCGGTTTAATGTCGTTTTCGACTGGGGCAACACGGTGGGAAATTTACGCTGGCAAAGAGAAATAACACCTGAATTGGCTCTAAACACCAACCTAATCATCACAGATTACAGGTATTCGATAACCAATAAATTTGATAATTTCAGATTCAACCTCACTTCAGGAATCAGAGATTATACTGCAAAAACTGACTTAACATGGTCGCCAAGACGAACCCTCACCTGGCAAACCGGTTTGATGATCACCAGACACAGCTTTGACATCGGAAGGGCATCGGCCAGCACTTCGGATGGCTCATTTAGGTTTGAAAGTGGAAGCACTCCAACCGCACTTTCAGCATCGGCTTTTGTTTCCAATGAAATAGATCTTTCTGAAAAATGGCAATTGAATTCGGGCCTTGTTTTTACTGCCTTCAATCAAAAATCGCAATACTTTTCAGCCCTGGAACCCAGATTTTCTGCACGATATAAACTGACAGACAAGATAAGCCTGAAAGCAAATTATACCCGGATGTTTCAATATCTACATCTGGCCTCAAACTCAGGAGCCTCACTCCCTACCGACCTTTGGTACCCAAGCAACAATGTTGTAAAACCGCAAATCTCTGATCAGGTGGCGGGTAGCTATAGTATCTCTTTATTCAATGACAATTTCTTTTTTAGCAATGAATTTTATTTCAAGAATATGCAAAGGCAAATTGATCTGAAAGATGGGGCTAGTTTTTTTGTAAACGACAGATTGGATACCGTTTTTGTCTTTGGCCGCGGCTGGTCTTATGGCACAGAGTTTTACATCGAAAAAAAGAAAGGCCGGCTTACCGGCTGGATAGGTTATACACTTTCATATACATGGAGGCAATTTCCTGCCATCAATTTTGGGGAGAAATTTCATCCCAGATATGACAGAAGACATGATATTTCTGTTGTTCTTATTTACAAACTGTCACCAAGGTTAAACTTTTCTACCACCTGGGTTTATGGATCCGGAAATGCAGTTTCATTACCTGAAGGCCGTTTCTTCTTTCAGGATTTGCCAGGAGCGATAGACCCTGCGAGCATTGCAAGTGTAATTCCGGTGGTTAAAAGCAGAAATGCATTCAGAATGGAACCCTACCACAGGTGGGATTTGGGTTTGGTTTATAATCTGCGGGCAAAACATGGCGAAGCCGATCTTACATTTAGCGTGTACAATACCTATAGCCGAATGAACCCATTCTTTATCTATTTCGAAACGGTGACCGAAAACCCAGACGGCAGCGGTAGGCCTCTGGGCTTTAAAGCAAAGCAAGTTTCCTTGTTCCCCGTCATTCCCTCTGTGACCTATAATTTTAAATTTTAGAAGGTTGGTTTGGGACTGAATTAATCCACTATTCTAAATCTTTTAAAAAGCGGCATTGCGGGAAAGCCTTTTATTGGGGCAAAATATTTTCGGTTGAAACCTTATAAAGGTTTGATTGCCAATATTCCTGCGTAATCCAAAAAGGTAAATAAAGGTTTATTGCCTCTTTCCAAAAAGAATTCATCCACCGCCTTTCTTGCACCTTGCCAGTGACCATAATCATCTAAAATTAATACTCCTCCTGGCACCAAACGATCATATAAAATTTCCAACTCTGCTTTTGTTGAGGTGTAATAATCAGTATCAAGCCTCAACACAGAAATCTTTTCAGGAACTTCTTTTAACAGTGTATCTTCAACTTTCCCCTGGATAAATTTAATTTTTTCCATTGGATATCCTGTGGATTTCATGTTGGTCTGAACGTCTTCGAGCGGAGCAGCACACCAATATGATCTGGCGACATTTTTGTCAGAACGCTTTAATATTTCATTTGCCAAATAACCTTCATGGGTAATGTCGAATTCTGTTGTTTCACCCATTCCATCAAAAGTATCAAACATCCAGAATTGGCGATTTGAAATCCCCCTACTCAAAAAGGTAAGTGCAGCTACCATAGAGCTTCCTCCTCTCCAAACACCACACTCTACAAAATCGCCCTCAATTTTATTTTCAACAACGTAATTGATGGCCAAAAAAAGACCTTGGATCCTTTCTAATGATGTCATAGTGAATTCACCTACTTTTCCAGTTATCGTTAGAAAAGGCTCGGATTCTGAATAAAATGGCTTGGGCTTTAGTTGAGCAGGGACTTTTTTCTTTAACTCGTAGCCCAAACTATTTATTGTATTAAAAATAAGTTGTTTCATTTTTTCTTTTAGATTCTTTCTAAGCTTCATAACATGGTGCATGGAGCTCAATAAAGTGTCAAAATTAAATAAAATCCTGATAGAGTCAATATTGGATTTTACTTTAAATATATTGTCATATTTTTCTAGTGTCGTTCGACCAGGTAAAAGAAAAAGGAGGGATAAAACACAAAAGTGCCAGATTTTGGTCTGGCTGCTTTTTTTGATGAAATTGCTTCGACCAAGAAAAAACCTCATCGATGCCAGGAAGCAAAAAAAAAATCAAATGTGGCAAACCTATTATTTGTCAACTTCTGGCATTTATTCCAGACCGATGTGAAGAAAAAAGGCGGCATTAAGGTTTTTTCCAAAATCAATTATCTTGAAAATGCACTTAATTACATCTACTTGAAAGCCGCCTCGGCCTACGAAACTGGCTTTCTGGACCTAATGAAACTTGATGAAGGGTTCAACCGCATTGATGGACAAGGGATTATACAGGTGTACCTACTTTAATAACGCAAGCGAACTCACAAATCATAGTGTAAAAAAATCAAATAACTCATAAAGCCATGAGACACCATTTTAGCCTTATAATCATACTTTTTCTAAAATACTCAATTGGCGAATCTTTTGCTCAGGGAAGCTCACTATGATGATGCACATTGTTCTTTCCTTTTCTGGTCATCCCATAGAACAGCATCAGATTGACCTAAACATATTAAAGCGTGCTGTTCTTTTTTATAAAAATGAGCATGTAGATATTTTGGCGATACAAGAGGCTCCCTCGGAAGAATATGTCAAATTATTGGCTGACAGTCTTGGGTTTACCTATTGATTTTTAAAGGAAAATACGGTGGAGACAAAAAAGGGAATCAACCCGGGTGAAGGAGCTTGATTTAATATTGAAAAAAGCGTACAGGTGCGACTCATGTTTGGCAGATTTTATTGTGAGGGATTTCAATTCAGTTCCAAATAGTATTCCATATAACATGATAATACAAGCTGGTTTTATGGATTTGCACATTCAATTTAACTACCCAACAGGCCCTGTCCAGTAATCAAAATACAGAATTGATTATGTATTTTATGACAAGAAAAGCAAAATAGCTTTTGATATTGAACGGATTTAAATTTGTCATTATGAGAACATTGGATTGTATTTAAGCGACCATTTGCGTTGTAAGATGAAATTCAGAAAAGCATTTTAGAACCACATCGCCTTCTCCCGTGGTATATGACAAACTGATCATTCCCGGGAAGGTGGAAAGTGATAGGTGTACCACTGCTTTGATATAAAAAGTCAATTAACTTATAAACCTTGAGCCATCATTGTAGCTTCATAATTATTCTTCTTCTAACGTTGGAGAAAGGATGAACAGATGCAAACAATTTCTACCTTCGAATACTTTCCTAAATAAGCAGGTTTTTAAAAACCCTTAAACCTCGAAAAAATACTGCTTTAGAAAAAGTAATTCAAACCAAATTGCAGGGCCACTCCCCCACCGTTTATATTGTCGAAGGTAGATTTTCCTTGAGGGAGTAAGATGGCTTTGGCCCCTCCTAAAGTTACCTCATCCACTTCCAGGGTAACCCAATGAAAACGCAGGCCTGCAAAAAACGAAACTTCATCTGAAACCTGCGCTTCATACTGAACATGAAATGCCATGCCGATATTTGGTTTGTACGTTATTTTAAGAATTTTGGAAGTGTCCGTTTTAGGAGGTTCTACCAGAAAGGAACTGCCAAAAGAAGCGTAGCCGCCCAAGCCAATGTTGATTGAACTCACATCGTTGATTTTGATATTGGCATTCAACATGGGCATCACAAAAAATCTTAAAAAACGAACCGTAGCATCTTTTAGAACCGGCTCACTACCCGCCCGCTGAAAACCAACATGAACGCCGAAACGAAAATCTTTATTGAGTTGCTTGCCAACATAGGCATCGATCCCTAAGCCGCCCCCAAGACCAACACTAACTTCTTTCGTGGTTTTGCCTTGTATGGCCAATATACCTGGCTTAATATTGTCAAAACTAAGCCCAGCCAGGACTTGAACAGACAGAATCCCCTTTCCTGCGATGTTTTTGTTGAGCGTCTTTGCAACTGGCGGCTGGGTATATGTGGGTACATAATTCTGATCCTGGGCATTTGCAAAAAGGGATTGCAAAACAAAAACTGCAAAAGCAATTTTGTTAAATCGAAGATACATATTCATTTTTTTATGCCGCAAAACTAGGAATGATTCTTTCAATCCCAACTTAAGATCATTTTGATTGATTCTTTGCAGGGCAAAATCTGAACTTTTTGAAACGTAAAGAAAATCAACAAGAAGTATATGCTCCTGACTTTCAATGATGATTCGAATTTACCCCCGTTCACAATTCACCTTCTACACCCAAACCAAAAAGCGCCAAATCATATTTTACAGGATCGTTTGGATCAAAGATTCTTAAATTTTCTGTGAGCTCAATTGCGGTAAGCCAATCGGTTTGTGGCCGCTGGATGAGGCCTAGTTTTCGGGCAACCCTGTCCACATGCAAATCGCAGGGGCAGATAAGTTCTGAAGGCGAAACCATGTTCCAAATTCCAAAATCGACGCCCATTTTATCCTTGCGAACCATCCATCGTAGAAACATATTCAAACGCTTGCAAGCGGACTTTTTTGAAGGGGCAGAAATGTGTTTCCCCGTTCGCGAAGGAAAACCCGAATGAGAAATAAAACTTTCCCTAAATTGGTTTAAAGCAAGCTCTACTTTGTTTTCTTTACCTTCTAACCCATTAAAAAAAGCATTTTCCAAACTCCCCCGGGATTGATAAACGAAACGAAGAAAACGCACAAAATAGAGCAAGTCTTCTGCATTAAAAGTTCTGTGTTTAAAACGTTCCAGTTGCTTCAGCTCTGCGTCTGATGCTTCAGAAATAAACCGAAAAGGCTCTTCTTCAAACAGCTGAATCAAACTTTTGCATTTATTCAAAATGGTAACCCGCTGCCCCCAGGCAAGGATAGAAGCCATAAATGCCATGATCTCTACATCCTCTCTTTTCGAAAAAAGATGAGGAATAGAAATTGGATCTAACTCAATAAAAGATTGCCGGTTGTATCTCTCAAGCCTGGAATCAAGAAACTCCTTTAATTCATTTTGATTGCCTGGATAGGTCAAATAGATGCCTAGTTTTTATAAAATCTCTGAACAAACCGGCCCTTTGGACCAGCAAGCAAAATAGAGTACAAACCAGACTGAAGGCCGGTAGGAAGTTCAACCTGAACAATTTCTGAAAGATGAATATCGCCTTCTTTACTTTTAGAAACTGTTCTTCCGTTTTGATCCAAAATAGCCCATCCGGTAAGTGCACCTGAAATTTCTTTTGAAGAAATGAACAATTCCCGATCAACATGGCTTGGGTAAACATTGAAACCACTGTTCGAAGTCAAGTCCTGAATTGAAACAGAATTGTTTACAACTTTGCTTATTGTATAGGTTTCCGAGATAGATCTGATAGAGCTTGCAACATAAAAACTCACATTGGAAGGAACCGGTGTGGGTGCAATCCATGTAAAACTCCAGGATCTATTTGCAGAAGAATTATGGGTAACATATTGCCTTCCACCTCCTGAAGTAATACGATTTGTTGTGCCTGCAACAAAGGTACCAGTGGAAGCCAACTCTGGATTTAGGGCTACAATCTCAAACCCTCTATTGCCATTCCCACCAGCCAGAGACACAGTTAAATCATAGGTTTGACCAGCAGTAAAAAACTGAGGATCTCCCGCAATACTTAGCATAAGTGTTTTGTTTCCTTGATTTAAGCTTCCACCATGACAATCGGCACAAGTAAGCTCAGTACCTCCGTTGGCTGCTGGAGCACCCGTTCTTGCTGTTGGAGCACCACCAGAATTGCTATAAGTCCATTCACTGGAATTGAAAAACAAAACCAGGATCATAGATAAAACGATAGTAAATTTTATGTATTTCATATTTTAAAAATTTTTCACGATTATAAGTAAAAAAGAAATTAAGACCTTAAAAAAAAGCATAAAATTCTTTAAAAAATTGTGATTCCAGCGGAATTGTAGTCAAATTTTGCAGAGCCTACGCCTATTTTACAATACTTTGAGGAATTCATTTCTCGCTGCTGAAATTGCCAAATTGTATGAATTGGATCAACTTTGCCTATTCTCAAAATCGATAAATCCACACCATTCAAAAGCATTTTCAAACGCAGTTTTTAAAATTAAAAGCACAAAAGCTCACTGTGATTTCTGAATTTGCAGACCAGTTTTAAACTTAAATGAAGATAGCAGCTGCGGCATTAAACCAAACGCCCCTGGATTGGGAAGGAAATTTGAATAGAATAGCAGGAGCGATTGCCGAGGCCAGGAACCAAAATGCAAGTTTGCTCTTGCTGCCAGAGCTCTGTATTTCAGGATATGGTTGCGAAGATTATTTTCTCATGCCCTGGATTGTGGAGATGGCCAAAGAAGTTTTGATTCAACAAATACTGCCGTTAAGCCATTCTATACTTATCGCTGTTGGATTGCCTTTTGCGCACTGCAAAAAAACCTACAACACGCTCGCAATCTGCCACGAAGGCAAACTTCTGGGTTTGTATGCCAAGCAAATTTTGCCAAAATCAGGGGTATTTTATGAGCCAAGGTGGTTTGAAGCATGGCCTACGAACGATGTAGAAACCATAGAAATAGCAGGATTCAATTGCCTTTTTGGTGATTTTACCATTCCTTTTCAGGGACTTACCCTCGGGTTTGAAATTTGCGAAGATGCCTGGCACATTGAAAAAAGGCCGGCGCTTTTTGGTGCTGCAAAGGCCGCTGATCTGATTCTGAATTCATCCGCATCCAACTATGCAAGAGGAAAGCAAGCTGAAAGACATGCCGTAATCACTGAGCTGAAAGGCAAAAATGAAGCTTATTATCTCTACACCAATCTGCTGGGAAACGAATCAGGGCGTTTAATTTTTGATGGAGAAATTATATTTGGGAGCGATGGTGAGATAGGGTTTGCTTCAAAGCGATTCTTAATGAAAGATGTCCATGTAGAAACTTTTGAAATCAATTTCGAAAACCAAGCCTTCAAAGCCATTGAACCAATTGAAGAAGATGAATTTGAAGATTTTACAGATGCCATTAGCCTTGCTTTACTGGACTATTTACGAAAAGCAAAAAGCAAAGGATTTGCGCTTTCACTTTCCGGCGGTGCAGATTCTGCAACCTGTGCGGTCATGGTTGCAGAAATGGTCCATCGGGCAGCAAAGCAATTTTCCAAAACAGAATTAGAACAAAAATTGGGATTCCAATTGGCAGGCAATTCAGCCAGGGATTGGATTGGCCAGCTCCTTACTTGTGCGTATCAAGGCACAGAAAACTCTGGAGATATAACCAGAAATGCAGCAGAAAAGGTAGCAAACGAATTGGGGGCTCAGTACCTAAGCTGGGAAATAGACGCGTTGGTAACAGGCTATAGAAACCTTGCAGAGAAGGCTTTGGATAGAGAACTCAGTTGGAAAACGGACGACCTGGTGTTGCAAAATATTCAGGCAAGAACCCGTGCCCCGGGCATATGGATGCTTGCGAATGCCCTCAATTTTCTCTTGATCACTACCAGCAACAGAAGCGAAGGAGATGTTGGCTATTGCACAATGGATGGAGATACCGCGGGTAGTCTGGCACCAATTGCTGGAGTGAGCAAACATTTTGTAAGGCAATGGCTGGTGTGGGCCAAAGACACGCTTGGCTACGAAAGTTTACAATTGATTATTGACCAGGCACCAACAGCAGAACTACGCCCTCTCATCTCAAAACAAACAGACGAAGCAGATCTGATGCCCTACGATTTGCTGGAAGCCATAGAAATCGAGCTGATTGGAAACCACAAAAGCCCCGATGAAACCCTCTCGTATTTAATAGAAACAAGATCCGAACCGCCTCTGTATTTAAAAGCACAGATTGAAAAATTCATTGCACTTTGGAAACGAAATCAATGGAAAAGGGAAAGACTTGCGCCATCTTTTCACTTAGACCGATTTAATATAGATCCGAAAAGTGGAGGCCGATTTCCAATCTTAAGTGTCTGAAATGGAAGAATATAGGGTAGGAATTTTCAGCGACACGCATGGCTGGCTGGATACCGATTTGATTGAACACTTCTCCGATTGCAACGAAGTTTGGCATGCCGGAGATATTGGCGATGTGTCTGTCCTGAACACCTGGCGAAAAAAAGGCAATATCCGTGCGGTTTGGGGCAATATAGACGGTGCCGAAGTCAGGGGAGTTACCAAAGAATACTTTTATTTCGAAGTGCAGAACTTTCCCATTCTGATGATCCATATTGCGGGAAAACACCCACGCTACACCCCGCAGACAAATGCTTTAATCAAACAATTGAAACCAAAAATGCTGGTTTGCGGGCATTCTCATGTCTGCCGGGTTGTGCAGGAAGGCGGCATTCTGTATGTGAATCCTGGTGCTGCAGGTCGCCATGGTTTTCACCACATTCGGACTGCTTTGAAATTGAAATTTGTGAATGGCAAACCCATAGAAATGAAGGTCATAGAGCTTGGTCCTCGTTCGGATAGGGTTATCGCTTCATAAAACCAAGAGCCAAAGTGACAACAGTCATAAAGCCAATAGAAATATTGATCCAGAAAAGCCATTTGTCTTCTATGTTGCTCTTGCTCATTAAAGAATTATCTGCCTTATCTATTAAACTATAAAAAGCATCCTTTGCCGTGGCAGAGGATTGGGAATCAAGCTTTTTACCTTCAATCACTCTAAGGCTGCTTTCAGGTCTGAGTGTATCGTATCTGGCAGTTTTGGTATTGAAATAAATCCAATAAAATGCCTTTCGGAGATTGATGTAGCCTATTTCTTTTGGAATGAGAAGGTATGAAAACACCTTTTGGCCAGTTACTCTGCCTCCGGCCCGTTGAATGGTTTGGTTGGTATTGGGCGCATACACTTCTAATAAATCAGATTTAACTTTTTGCGGTTCAGGAATATAGGTGATGTTTCCTTCGCCTTTTATGGCCAGATCAAAACCAACGCCCTGGCTCAAACCAACCGCTTTTTTGCCAAGTTTTTCTTCCAGCACAAACTGACCTACCGAAACAGTTCCCCGCATTGGATGGGGAGGAAGCTCCTTTATTTTAATGGCTATTGGCCTGGAATAGAATGGCTTAACTTCTTCTTTTCGCTTGGCTCCAAAAAAATTTGCACCGCCAACTTTATAGGTCACCACATCCAGTTTGAGCTGTGGAATGGCAAAAGACTTGGCCACCAAGGGGAAAAGTGTGGATTGAAATATCCTATATTCAGTGTAGTTCTTTTTTCCGATTTTTAATTTTCGTGGCACAATTTCTTCAATTCCAAAATTCTCTTCCCAGCAGTTGGCAGGCTTGGCTTTTTTAACCAAATCTGACAATTGACTACCCAAATTATAAAAATCAAGTTCTGCCTGGTTTTCATCCGAAACCAAAAACGACATGGTCATGTTGACGCCTTCACCCGCCCAAATTTCTGTTTTATCTGTTTTTACCAGAAATATGGCATCGGCCTTAACGGCTTTTATATCAGATGCTTTCCCGCCATTAAAAAAATCTTCGAAAGGATCGTAGGCAAATGGATTCCCTCCAAATGGATCGCTGGCTTTGGCTTTAGCTGGTGGTCCAACTTTTACCGGGCCGCCTGGCGATTTAATTAATGCACCATTTACTTTCATCGCAAAACCAGGAATTTTGAATGTGCCTTCTTTTTCGGGCATATAGTTCTGAATGATACTTGTTTCATTACTCACCTGCCCATTTATACTTTGCATGGAAGAAGATGAAGACGTACCAGCCTTTGAAAATCCGGGAATTGTGGGGAAATTGCTGTAATCTCTCAAGTCTTCGTTTTCTGCAGTAAGTGTTATGGTGTAAATTTCATTGGAACCAATTTGCGAGGGACCCAGCACAATTCTAATCTGTTGTGCTAGAATACCACTCATCACAATATGACTCAAAAAAAGTAGAAACAGGGGTTTGAATTGCGATTTAAAAATATCTATATTCATTGTGGTATGTACTGTCTGACAAGATGTTAAAAAAATTAAAAATCTGAAATTTCAAAAAACATTTCATACCCGAAATTTACCTTATAATTAACAAGTAATTAAATTTCCAATTTGGGTTTGCAAGTTAAGAATGAACTTTTCATTTTTACACCATCACCTTAACCAAGTTGCTTATGACATCGATGCTTGAGTATTTTAAAATGATTTTGAAAAAGGTAAGTTTCGAAAGATCTCTATTCGAAAAAGAGCTTCGAAAGGCCATTGCAAGGCTGATAGAGCCAGAAATTAAGGAACTTAAAACATGGTGCTATCAAAATTTTTCTGTGAGGCACAGGATTGTGCTGGACAAATGTTTTCATTAAACCACCTTCAGGTCCCGCCAAAAGCGGGATTTTTTTTTAAATACCAGTTGTAGATTTTCCTGGCTTGCTTTTCCCAAATCCCTGTGATTGCGCACTTTGCGTAGGTCCAAGTCTTCTCGAACCCATACTTCGTTTGCATACTTTGCATAGCATACAATATAAGCCCATTATTTATCCAAAAAGTATTGATGTGTGGAGACACGCAGCTAGGCTGAGGGAAGTCTTGGCTGTATGTTGGCAGTTTCCTGCCATTAAGCTGCTTGCTGTTTGTATAAATGCTGTTGAAATTCTATAAACAGTCTGCTGATGTTGGCAACATCACCCAAAATTTCTTTGGCATCTTCCAACGATTGATATTTGTTTGTCAGTAAGATTGGCAATTTCTCCTGGTCAAGTTCTTCAACACCTGTTTCAATATATTTACTCAACACAAATT
>Ga0105046_10011974_pt1 | contig 13462 bp, 9 predicted proteins | sample MAT03_FD_78385 | JGI IMG/M metagenome (GOLD analysis project Ga0105046, IMG submission 78385) | Freshwater microbial communities from Lake Fryxell liftoff mats and glacier meltwater in Antarctica - MAT-03 (megahit assembly) | ecosystem: Environmental > Aquatic > Freshwater > Ice > Liftoff... | reverse complement strand
TTTTACGATTCAAACCAATACACCATTTTGAAATGCCATAGGGACACATTTCCTTTCAATATACGAAATAACAAAAAGACAGTGAATTTCGTTTGTTAAAAATCACCAAGACCTCACTTGAGTATCTATCGCTGCCATAGCCAACATAAAGGCGATGCGCTAAACGGAAATATTTGATGATATTTCGCATCAACAAAAAATTTGCAGCTTGAAATTGAAAAAGGTTTCTTAAAATTGGCTAGAAATACAAAAAAAAATAAATCGATGAGAATAACAAGCATATCTGTTCTGGTATTGACAATATTTTCTTTGGCAGTATCAATCGCCTCAGCATTTAGCAGCACCGATGCTGATGCAATACTTGGTGTATGGCTATCAGGTTCCGGCAAGGCCAGAATAAAAATTTACAAGGATTCTGAAAATAAATACCATGGAAAAATTGTTTGGCTAAGAGACCCAAAAAACGAAGCAGGGATAGAAAAATTAGATAAAAATAATCCAGATGAGGTAAAGAAAAAGCGACCATTGATGGGACTTCAAAATCTCAGAAACTTTATTTATGAAGGAGAAAACAAGTGGGTTGATGGACAAATATATGACCCTGAAAATGGAAGCGACTACAGTTGTAAGATTGAATTGGTAGACAACAACACACTGGAAGTGAGAGGGTTTATAGGGATTTCTCTTTTTGGTAGAACCGATGTCTGGAAGAGACAAGTGCTAAAGAAATAAAAGTTTTAAGATCGGCGAGAGGGTCCCAATAAGAACTGCAAATTGAAAACATTTTTCTTATCGTTTTGCGTTCTTCTTAGGTATAATTCATCTTTGCGAAAAATATAAAATATGACAACGGGAGAGATCCACACCGAAAAAGGCGTTTTGAAAATCGAGTTTTATGACAACGATGCGCCAATAGCAGTTAATAATTTTGTAAGCTTAGCGAAAAAGGGATTTTACGATGGGCTTATTTTTCATAGGGTTATTCCAAATTTTATGATTCAAGGCGGAGATCCTACAGGAACAGGCGCTGGCGGACCAGGCTACAAAATAAATTGTGAATTGACTGGAGGAAATCAGTTTCATGACAGAGGCGTATTGTCTATGGCCCATGCAGGGCGGAACACTGGGGGTTCTCAATTTTTTATCTGTCATAGCAGAACCAATACCGCACATCTGGACCGAAATCACACTTGTTTCGGAAAAGTGGTTGAAGGCCTGGAAGTTATTGATGAAATAAGAGCAGGAGATAAAATGACCAAAGTAATCATCAACGATTCTGTAGTTTAAGTCTTTAAATTAACATTTATGTAAAGCCTCTGATTTGTCAGAGGCTTTTTTGTTTTAGAGATGATTAAACCGAAACAACAAATTGCATTGGATTTAAATGCCATTTGAGGTTGATTAAAAAAACATATTTTTCAAATCATAGACTCTAATACATTTAATATTAATGTATTATGGCTGAATTTCAGAACATTTTTTATAATTTTTGATCCTTAAAACCGATTGCCTTTATTCTGGTTACTTTTGTAGTCCGAATTTTTGAAATGAAAACGAAAGGTACTATTCAGAATAAAGTCAACATTGTAACACTGGGCTGTTCTAAAAATCTGGTTGATAGCGAAAATATTTATACTCAGCTATTGGCCAATAAGTTTGAAGTTGCGCATGAATCTAAAAAAGATGATGCACAAATCGTAATTGTAAATACGTGCGGATTTATAGACAACGCCAAACAAGAATCGATCGATACCATTCTGCGTTATGCAGATGCAAAGCAAAAAGGGCTAATAGACAAATTATATGTAACTGGCTGTCTTTCTGCACGCTATAAAGATGATTTGGAAAAAGAAATCCCATCTGTAGATGCATATTTTGGAACCAGCGAATTGCCAAGATTGCTCAAAACGCTTAAGGCAGATTACAAACATGAATTGGTTGGAGAACGATTAACGACCACCCCAAGTCACTACGCCTATCTTAAAATAGCAGAAGGCTGCGACCGACCTTGTTCGTTTTGCGCCATTCCTTTGATGAGAGGCAAGCACATTAGTTTTCCTGAAGAGCAGTTGATCAAACAAGTCCAAAACTTTGTTCAAAAAGGGACAAAGGAGATCATTCTCATTGCTCAAGATCTAACATACTATGGTTTAGATATTTATAAAAAAAGAGGCTTGGCAGATTTGCTAAGAAAAATTTCTGATCTTGAAGGGGTAGAATGGGTTCGTTTGCAATATGCCTATCCTTCAGGATTTCCTAGTGATATTCTGGATGTTATGGCTGAACGTGACAACATCTGCAACTACCTGGACATGCCTTTGCAAAGTGCTTCTGACAAAATATTGAAGTTGATGCGGCGAGGCATTACCCGAGAGAAAACGGAAGATTTAATTTCAGAAATCAGGTCAAAAATTCCTGACATTGCTTTACGGACAACATTAATTGCTGGCCATCCGGGAGAAACGGAAGCCGACTTTGAAGAATCGCTAGATTTCGTAAGTCGAATGCGCTTTGATCGTCTTGGGGTTTTTACATATTCTCATGAAGACCAAACCCAGTCATTTTCTATGGAAGATGATGTTGAAGAGGATGAAAAACAAAGAAGGCAGGAAGACATTATGCTGGTTCAGGAAGAAATTTCATTTGAATTGAACCAAAATAAAAAAGGAAAAGAATTTAAAGTCCTGATTGACAGAAAAGAAGGAGAATATTTTGTAGGAAGAACAGAGCACGATTCACCCGAAGTAGACAATGAGGTTTTGATTGAAGCCAAAGGAATTTACCTACCTATTGGACATTTTACACAAGTAGAAATCACAGAGGCAACCGAATTTGATTTGTATGCAAGGGTGATCGAACAAAAATAAATCGATTCCATTCTTTTTTTAAACCAAAATAATAGTATTTTTGCACTCCCAATTCGAGAGAGATGACAAACGAAATCTCTTTTGTCTCAAGTTCGGGGTGTAGCGTAGCCCGGTATCGCGCCTGCTTTGGGAGCAGGAGGTCGTCAGTTCGAATCTGGCCACCCCGACAAAAGGACCTTACTTCTGTAGGTCCTTTTTTATTTTCTAATATTTTTAAGGATTCTTAGGGTGAAAAATTCAGATTTCTTCCTGGGAAGGTTATAAGAAATATCTGCAAATGAACATGTATCGATCGATGTTTTCCAAGCTAATTGAGATAAAACACTGAGTCGTGATTTTGAAATATTTTCGAATGAAGGAAACTTTGTGGTGAAATAAATTGTAGTCTGCAATAAAAACTAGTGATTTGATACTTGACTTTATAAATCGAATATGGAACACTTTCCTACCCAAGGTGCACTAAGAATTTCAGCTTCCGCCGGTTCTGGCAAAACATTCACGCTCACGAATTTATATATCAAAAAAGCACTTCAGTATCCAAATGCCTTCAAGGGAATGATTGCCATTACCTTTACAAATAAAGCAGCATCAGAACTGAGAGAGAGGATCATAGAACGACTAATTCAGCTAGCAACCAAAGAAATCAGAAATGAGGACCTTGATTTTTTAGAATTTCAGTCAGGTGAAATTTTAAAAAAGAGGGCAAATGAGGTTCTACAAAAAATATTGCATGACTTTGACGATTTTAAGGTTACAACGATTGATTCATTTTTTCAATCCTTATTTTCCAAACTGGCGTTTGAGGCCAATTTGCCTCATGGGCTAAAAACAGAATTGGATCTGGAAATTGTAAAAAAAGAGGTCATTGAGATTGGGTTAAAAGAATTACCAGAAAAAATGAAAACCATTTTACTGGAAAATATAGTTCAAATTTTATCTAATAAAGGAAAAGGTTGGAGGACTGCTAACTATCTAGAAAAGAACTTAATGGAGAGTTTATTTTCGGAACCTGTGGTGAATTTCAATTACTCTGCATCAGTAGAACTACTTTCAGATGAAGAGATAAAAAAATCAAAAAAGATTCTTGAAACTTATTGTGAACAAATTAAAGAAAACATCAAAGCAGCCACCAAAGTCCTATTGAATACTTGTGAACAAAGAAGATTTTCAAAACAATACCTGAACGAATCAGATAAAACTTTTATTCAGGAACTGGAAAAAGTTGAAAGCTTCCTGACGGAGCAAAATCCTAATAAAACGCCAAATAAATCACATTTTGAAGGGGAATGGTATAGAAAACCAAAATCAAAAAAACTTTCTGATGAAGATGTAGAATGGTTTAAACCATATATTTTTGATTTTGCACAAGCCAATTCACCCAAAAATCTTGCGAATTTAATGTTGGCAGAAGAACTACTCAAACACCTGTCTGCCATACGCTTACTTGTCTATTTTAGGCAAATTTTAAAGGAAGAAAACCAAAGGCAAAATCGCTTTTTACTTGTAGAAACAAAGTACTTGCTTAAAAGTATAATTGGCGATTCTGATGTTCCATACATTTATGAAAGGCTTGGATCTCAAGTACATACATTACTTATTGATGAGTTTCAGGATACCGACCAAGTGCAATGGAAGGTAATTGAACCATTGGCGAAAGCTATTTTGGATAAAAATGGCTTCTTTTCAGTCGTTGGAGATGTAAAACAATCTATTTATGGCTGGAGAGGAGCCGACAGCACCCTTTTCAAAAAAGGCATCAACAACGATCTTTTACCATACAAAGTAACGGAAAAATCACTTTCTTATAACTTTAGAAGCGAGGGACGCATTGTTGACTTTAATAATTTCATCTTCAGCAACATGGCTTCTATTTTTCCTGATGAATTAAGGCTTTCAGAAAATGTTTTGGGATCAGCAGATTGGGTTGACACTTTTCTGCTCAACTATGAAGATGTAAAACAAAATTTATCTGCTGCTAAAAGCAAAAATGGAGGGTTTGTTGATTTAAAGGTTTCGCTAAGAAAAAAAGCGGATTCATTTTCCGAAAATGAATTTCAAGACAATTCGCTTTCAGAGAATGAGGATGGGGCTGGAATTTTCAATTGGATAATTCAGGAAATCAAAGACTTACAAGATTCAGGAATTGAATCTTCTGAAATTGCAATCTTGGTAAGGGGCAATTCGGACCTTTCTGAAATCATTAGGCTGTTGGATAAAGCGAGGATAGAAAAAGGGCAAAAATATGATTTCAGATTTTCCGCTACAGGTAGTGAACGGAATGGAGATCAATTACTTTTTGACTTTTTGGCTACTGCTTTGGCAAATCTTTATCTGAAAGACGATTTTCACTTCCATAAAATGATGGAAATGGCAAAGTATTTAGAAATGGACAAAAAGTTCTGGAGCATGGATTCGGGCGAAATTCCGAATTGGGTTATGCGATGGAAAAAGTCTGATTTCTATTTTGGAAATGCGAATGGTGATCTTCAATCAACTCTTCGTAACATATTGTTTTTCTTTGACTTACACATTAAATTTGAACATCAACAAGCAATTATTCAGTTTCAGAATTATGTATTTCAATTTGAGCAGCAACAATATTACCATTATTCAGACTTTCTTGATTGGTGGACAAATAAGGTTAGTGAGTTAAAATTGAACCAAACTACAATTGAATCGGGGATTCAAGTTATGACCATACATAAATCGAAAGGACTCGATTTTGGGGTGGTAATCCTAGCAATCAACTCAACTTCTACTGGCGATTCTTTACTTAAATTTGATTTTTGGCCAAATACAAAGTTCGAACCTTGGAACGCTTATGCTCTTCAAAAAGCCAAGGCAAAGAAGAACTTCCTTGAATCTGATTTAGGCAATGATTTTCAAGAATATATCTATAAACAGGCATTAGAAAATTTAAATCTTTGGTACGTAGCATGCACAAGGCCCCGATATGGCTTGGTGATAAACATAACTTTGGACACAAAAATAGATAGCCCAAATTCAAAAAGTGTGGGGAAGCTGTCAAGGCTGGCCTACCAAATACCAAGATTTCTTGCCGAAAACAGTGAACTGGTGAAAACAAACTTCCCAGAATCAGAAATTACACAAGATGAGGATGATATGCTTTTTAGATTTCAATATGGAGACCTGTCCTCACCTACTCAAAAGAAAAAAGACGAAAGATCTGAAATGGAAATTGCTCCAGATTTCTCAATCCAAAAACATGTGATGTGGCTCAATCCAACCAAAATGGATGAAGAAAATTGGTTTGGGGTCACTTTCCATAAAATTTTAGAAAAAACAAGTTTCGTTCAAAACTGGGAAAAGGAATTGGAAAAGATGTGTTTGGATCAACAACTTTCCAAGCCCCAAAAGGAGAAACTACGACAAAGACTGGATTCCTTTTTCAAAGAGGAAAGTATAAATATGTGGTTTTCAGAAGCATATTCTTCATACCCCGAATTAGAATTTGTAAATGAGAATGGAGAAATTTTGAGAGCAGACCGTGTTTTGATGAAAAACAACAATTTGTTGGTTCTTGATTTTAAAACTGGTGATGAATCGCCGGTTCACTTGGAACAGCTTCGTGCGTATTCAAATCTTTTGAAAGAATTTTCAGCAAAGGAGGTGGAGGCATTTTTGGTTTATACAAAAGAAGAAACCAAAATACTGAAGCTCAGCTCGTTCTAAGGTGTGGCATTTTGTGCAGAAGTTCTATCCCAACGATGTTTTCTAAGTTCCTGGTATACCTCATCAGAAAGTGGTACACCATCTCCAGCCTTCAGATTTGCCAAAACATTTTGACTTTTCCTCATTCCGGGTATTACAGTTGTAACTGCAGGATGCTGAACAATAAAACGAAGGGCCAGCTCAGGAAGATTCATGCCCACAGGAATATCAGCTTTTATTGCCTCTACTCTTGGCATGGTAGTTTGTAGATTTTGTTTATTAAAATAGAGATTTCTCCAATCTCCCTCTGGAAACATGCTATCCACTGAGAGTGTGCCAGTTAAGGAGCCTTCATCAAATGGAACCCTGGCAATTATGTCAATATTATTTTCAAGACAATAAGGAAACAATTGATCTTCAGGATTCTGATCGAATAGATTGTAAACCACTTGTACACTATCAATCAATCCAGTTTCCAGGGTTTTTAAGACATTGTTTGGCTCAAACCGATTTACTGAAATTCCAAATGAATCGACAAGTCCTTCGTTCTTCAATCTGATAATGGTCTGTTGCCATTCCCTGGAATCTGCCCAACGGTCACTCCAAACATGGAACTGCATAAGATCTATTTTTTGGACACCTAGATTTTTAAGAGTCCTTTCTGTGTATTCCAGAATATGATCTTTAGGAAATACCTCTTCAATCGAATAGCCATTTAAAGCAGGCCATTTTAAATTTTTGGGTGGGATTTTGGAGGCAGCTATAATTTTCTTTTCAGGGAATTCTTTTAAAAGATTTCCCAGGATTTGCTCGCTTTTGCCTTCTGCGTAAGCCCATGCTGTGTCAAAAAAGTTAACGCCATTGTCAACAGCAAGCTTTAGACTTTCAAAGTTTTCATCTTCATCATTGCCAGTCCAGCCTGCTAGACCCCACATGCCGTAACCAATGCTACTCCATTCGTCTATTCGATTCCGGGAAAGATTGTATTTCATAAAGCAGCTTTTACAGCCTGTTAACTTTATCTCTGCTTACCTGCCTTTTTTACAGCCGCACTTGCTGTCTTTTTAGGTATTTTAAAGGTGTGATAATATCCAACACTTATATTAATTGCCCTCCAAGAAGTACCTCCTGGTTTTAAATACTTGTTTACCACGCTAGTGTATCCTTTTGTCTGTAATGGAGTAAGGTCGTTCCAGAAATCAAGAAAACCTATTTGTAATCTGGCTTCTGCAAACAGAACACCGTTCTTTCCAAGTTGATATTGACCACCAAAACCAACCTGGCCACCAATGTCAATTTTCTTGAAGTCACCTTCTTTAAACTGAGCTGTATAAGTTGCGTCAAGCCGGATTAATGAGCCATCGCCTTCTGGTCGTCCTCCATTCTCCCACTTTCCACTTAATGCAATTCCTAAAAAAGGGGCAAACGAAACAAATGCTTTGTATTTTTTCTCACCGAATGTTATTCTTCCATAGAATGGAATCTGAAGATAGTTGATCGAAGTAGTTGATTTTACTGCTGTAGAATCACTCTTGTCAGATATTCTTGAAGGAGGCGCAAAGGCAGCACTATAAGTAAGTGATTCTGAAAACTTTGTGTAATTGACTTCGAAACCAGCTGAGAAGTGCAGATCCAGATCATAGTTTGCCATAAAGCCGTATGTTGGAGAGGTACCGATTGTTCTCGTTAATCCGGAGACCAATTCCTGAGAAGTATTGGAAGCACCAAAGCCGCCTCTTAAACCAAAGCCAATTTGCGAATATCCAGAAATTGAACATAGGGCCAGGCAGAATACAAGTAAAAGTTTTTTCCTCATGTTGAAGAAGGGGCTCGAAGTAAAATCATTAAAAGAAAGTGCAATTCTAAGTCGTTTCAAATGGAAATAAAAGAAAATCAATTCAAAAGAGGCATGTGGTAAGTTATAATCCAAAAATGATCATAATTCGGTAATAATATCTTTTGCAAAAGGCGCTGCAATTTTCAATAATTTAACTATTCAACAGTTACAGATTTGGCTAAATTTCTTGGCTGATCCACATTGCATCCTCTCATAACCGCAATGTGATAAGAAAGCAATTGAAGAGGAATTACTGCAATTAAAGGCATCAGCGCTTCGTGGGCCTGAGGAACTTCAATTACATAATCTGCCATGGTATGAATCACTTTATCTCCCTCGGTTACAACAGCAATTACACGACCCTTTCTGGCTTTAACTTCCTGAATATTACTTATTACCTTTTCGTAACTGCTGTCATTTGTGGCAATAAAAACAACTGGCATTTCTTCATCAATCAAAGCAATGGGTCCATGTTTCATTTCGGCAGCTGGATAGCCTTCGGCATGAATATAACTAATCTCCTTCAGTTTAAGTGCGCCTTCTAAAGCTACCGGAAAATTATAACGACGGCCCAGATAAAGGAAGTTTTTAGAGTCCTTAAATTCTTCTGCCAGATATTTAATTTGATCATTGAGTTGAAGTGCCTTTTCTACCTTTTCAGGAATAGATTCTAACTCAAAAAGCAATTGGCGCAGTTTGGCTTCTGAGATTGTTCCCTTTTTTGAAGCAATTACCAACGCCATTAATGTCAAAACGGTAACCTGTGCAGTAAATGCTTTGGTAGATGCAACGCCAATTTCAGGTCCTGCGTGGGTATAGGCCCCTGCGTGCGTGGCTCGAGGAATTGAAGACCCAACAACATTGCAAACTCCAAAAATGATCGCACCTTTTGATTTAGCAAGTTCGAGTGCTGCAAGAGAATCGGCGGTTTCGCCAGACTGAGAAATTACAATAACAAGATCACCTTCCTTAATAACTGGATTTCTATACCTAAATTCGGAGGCATACTCGACCTCAACCGGTATTCTGGTAAATTCTTCAAAAATATATTCTGCCACCAAGCCCGCATGCCATGAAGTTCCGCAACCTAAAATGATGATACGATCTGTAGTCAGAACTTTGCTCATATATTCCCGTAGGCCACCTAAAACCAAATGGCCGGATTCAGCTGAAATTCTTCCTCTTAAGCAATCTTTGATTGACCGAGGTTGCTCAAAAATCTCTTTCAACATAAAGTGCTCGAATCCACCCTTCTCAATTGACTCAAGTTCCATTTCCAAAGTTTGGATATATGGGGTTTGATCTTGAGCGTCTATGTTCCTGATGCTTAGCTCACCACCCTTAATGGTCACGATTTCAAAATCGTTCAAATAGATTACTTCATTGGTATATTCAATAATCGGCGTAGCGTCTGAAGCGAGGAAAAATTCGTTCTTACCCACACCAACAACCAAAGGGGAACCTTTACGTGCTGCAATTAATTGATCTGGAGCTGTTTTATCCATTACGACAATTGCGTATGCTCCAACTACTTGACTCATTGCAAGGCGAACAGCTTCGTCCAGATTGCACTTTAGGTTCAAATAAATATCTTCAATTAACTTTATAAAGACCTCTGAGTCAGTAGCACTTTGAAATTTATGGCCTTTTCTTTCTAACTCAACTTTAAGAGAAGCATAATTTTCTATGATTCCGTTGTGTATGATCGCCAGCTTTTCGTTTGAAGAATAATGTGGATGCGCATTGACGTCGTTTGGTTCACCATGAGTAGCCCAACGGGTATGGCCAATGCCAATTGTACTTTGCAGATCGGTTTCAGTAAGTGAATTTTCTAAGTCTGAAACCTTTCCTTTCTTTTTATAAACATTTAAATCTCCATTGAGGAGCGCAATACCTGCTGAGTCATAACCCCTGTATTCCAGCCTCTTAAGACCCTTAATTATAATTGGGTATGCTTGTCTGAAACCTACGTAACCTACTATTCCACACATAAAGAGGTATATATTTTATCTACAATTGATATGACAAAACTAATCATTCTTGCAATTCTAAAACCGCTTCTCAATTATTTGATTGTGACTGAACTCATTTACTAACATAAAACAACTAACCTGAAATGCTATTTCGCATCAATAAATTCCCATGCAGAACGGTGAGCATCAATTGATTCTACATATTTTATGAAAGATTTGTAAAATTTAAAATTAGATAAAGTTGAACCATCTCCGATTACAACCAATCGCATCCGTGCCCTGGTAATGGCAACATTCATCCTTCTTATGTCCTTTAGAAAACCTATTTCTTGCCTTGAATTGCTTCTCACAAGGCTAATGTAAACCACATCGGATTCTTGACCTTGAAAGCCATCTACTGTCCCGATTCGTATATTTTTAAAATCTTCTTTTAAATGTGCCTGCACTTCCTTTTTCAAAAGTTCTACTTGCTCTCTGTATGGAGAAATTATTGAAATTGAAGGACTTAGTTGTTTAGTCTTGAGATTATTTGAATTTGAAAAAAGCCAGCTTTGAAGATGTGCAATCAACAAAGAGGCCTCTTCAGGATTTGAGAGACCAGTATTTGCCGGGTTGAATTTTTCTTCAAAACCAGTGCCTGAAGTATCGATGAATAAAATTGGAAGATGGCCATCACTCTGTTGATCAACAACAATCAACTTCTCCTTTACGCTTGGATGTGCCTTTAGCATTCCATCATAAAAATAATCTGAGCTAAAATTCATTATGGACTCATGCATCCTGTATTGGACTTCCAGCATGGAAACCACATCCCTATTTTGACGCTCAAGAATCTTTTCCATTAACGTTTTCTCCAGGCCAAGACGGGCTGCCTCAGTTGACTTAATAGTTGGAGGCAATTGGCAATGATCACCAGCTAAAACTACTTTATTTGCGTTCAAAATTGGAATCCAACATGCTGGTTCCAATGCTTGTCCGGCCTCATCAATAAATACAACTTCAAACTTTTTGCCTCTTAATAGCTGACTGGATGCCCCAACCAAAGTAGAAACAAATGCTTGAGTAGATTCCTTGGCCGCATCAACTACATATTTTTCAATGTCTGAAATTTGCTTTAAGATATTTCTGGACTCCTTAAGCATAAGCTGCTTTTGCTCTTTTTCGCTCTTGTCAAAATACCTTTTGTACTTATAGGCCATCTTTTTGAGTTCGAAAGCAAGTTTTCGTAATCTCTTAATTTCTTTCGCCTCAGCATGGCTTCCTATTTGATAATCAAGCGTATATGGCAATATCTCTTCAGAAATTCGGGCAGGATTGCCAACTCGTAAAACTTTCACTTGAGCCTGAGCTAATTTTTCTGTCAACAGATCTGCCGCCGCATTGCTTGGTGCACAAACAAGGACCTGTTTGTTGTAAAAAAGAGCCGTTTTGATGGCAGCAACCATTGTTGTTGTTTTTCCCGTGCCAGGTGGTCCATGAATTACGAATAAATCTTTAGCTGCGATCATTCTTCGAACTGCATCTTTTTGGAAAGAATTGAGGTGATCTATTGGCCATTGAGTATCATTAAGCTCTGAAATATTTTGAAATTCAGCGACTTCCCAGCCATAAATTACATTTCTTATCCTTTCAAGCCTGGAATTTGGGTTAGGATTTTTGAGTTTTGCAAGGGCGAATTTCATCTCCCGGTAGCTGTTTTCATCAAAAAGAAGGTCTATCCCAATGTGCCGCTCATCTATCCAATCGGGCAAATCTTCTTCCAAAATCTGGATCTGTATTTCAGTTTGATCTACAGAAATGATGGTTCCAGGAAGTTGTTGCACCTTTTGGCCAATTGGTGCATTCCAAAAGATAGCTGCTTGAGCACCAGCTTGAAATTGATGGGGTTGATTGAATTCTACATTGCGAGAAAGCTCAATAACAAACTTTCCTCCTATCCCAATTTGAGTGCTTTTTACCCTAACAGGATACCAAGTGCTTCCTTTTCGTTGTCTTTCCTTCAGTGGAGTTTCTAAAACCTGGCTCTGATATTGAGCCAAATCTTCTGACTGTTCCATTGCCAGCAGTTTTTCTACATGCTCAATTTCCTGCTCTGCACTTGAAAATTTTATCTGCTTAGCAGATTGTTCTTTGCTCAATTTAATTTTGTTTATCTATTCAATTACAGAAAAAAAAGAAGCTCAGACTTTTTCAACCATCCTTTCTTTTCATTCCACTTTACTTCCAGCCAAATGTCGTTTTCTTCAATCCATTCCAGCCTATGACCCTGGCTCAAAACATCTATCACCGAAGAACCAGAAGATGGGCCGGACATCAATAAAGCCCTGTCCTGCAACAATATGGCTCGCTTATAAGGCAGATGAAAATTATAGAAATAAGCGGAAGCGAACAGAAAAATGAGGGTAAAAACAGGAATGTACCCAAGTGAGACGCCCTTTCTCTTTCGGTTTAACAAAAACAAAAACAAAATGAAAGAAAATATTAAAAATCCCGCTTCGAGAAACTGCGCATAGTTGCGATACAAAAAGTAGGCATAGTCTGCCTCATCGATGGAATACCCATTCAATTTTTTCTGATTGGCCATCTCTTCAATCTTTGATTTGACTGCTCTATTTGGGTTAAAGAGGTAATATTGATGAAGGAAAAATATAGACATCACAAAGTTGTCCATACTTTCTTCAATAAAAGCCAGCTTGAGAAGCGTAGAAGGAGTGCTTACTTTTCTCTCAAAAAACAACTTTAAATACTGTTCTTTAGATTCGCTAAATCGCTGACTTGCAAAGAGTGAATCTCCGTCCGAGATTAATTTATGATTCGAATCTTTACCTTCAATTGAGGCCTGAAAAGAAATGCAGACAAGAAAAAAGAAAAATAATTTTGTCATTAAGGTTTGGAACAGAGGGCTAAATTCATACTTTTGCACCCGCAATTAAGGAAAGGGGATCAAAACTCTTCTAAAATTGTTGGAAAAAAGATTCCGTAGCTCAGCTGGTAGAGCATTACACTTTTAATGTAGTGGTCCTGGGTTCGAATCCCAGCGGGATCACGGTAATATGAACTAAAAGCCTGTAAATCAAAAGTTTACAGGCTTTTTTTATGTCTGGGGTAAACAT
>Ga0105046_10011973_pt1 | contig 13462 bp, 14 predicted proteins | sample MAT03_FD_78385 | JGI IMG/M metagenome (GOLD analysis project Ga0105046, IMG submission 78385) | Freshwater microbial communities from Lake Fryxell liftoff mats and glacier meltwater in Antarctica - MAT-03 (megahit assembly) | ecosystem: Environmental > Aquatic > Freshwater > Ice > Liftoff... | reverse complement strand
GTAATCGGCGGCGGCATTGTCGGTTTGGCGACCGCGTACCAGTTCGTGAAACGCTGCCCCGGTCGGCGCGTCGTACTCCTTGAAAAAGAGGCCGCCCTGGCATTGCACCAGACGGGGCGTAACTCCGGCGTGCTGCATTCGGGCATCTACTATAAGCCCGGTTCGTTGAAGGCAGTCAACTGCCGGGCCGGCAAGCTCGCGATGGAGGCGTTCTGCCGTGATGAAGGAATCGACCACGACATCTGCGGCAAGGTTGTCGTCGCTGTTGATGCCGCCGACCTACCTGCCCTGCACCGCATCCATGAACGCGGCATTGCCAACGGTGTCAATTGCCGGCTGATCAACCGAAATGAACTGCTCGAACTGGAGCCTCACGTCGCTGGAATCTCGGCCCTTCACGTTCCCGAAACCGGCATCATCAACTATCGGCAGGTGTGCGAACGGCTGGGGCAGCGGTTGCGTGAAGCCGGTGGCGAGATCGTGTTCAATGCCCGCGTCACCGGCATCGCGCGTCGGCCGGATGCGGTCACACTGAGCACCACTGCGGGGGACTTTGAAGTACCGCGTATCGTCAATTGCGCGGGCCTGCATTCGGACCGCGTGGCCCGGCTGAGCGGTCGGGAACCGGGGGCACTGATCGTACCGTTCCGGGGCGAGTACTTCTCGCTGCTGCCGCACGCACAGCATCTGTGCCGCAACCTGATCTACCCGACGCCCGATCCGAAGTTCCCGTTTCTGGGCGTGCATTTCACACGGATGATCGAGGGCGGCGTCGAATGTGGGCCGAACGCCGTGCTGGCCTTCGGGCGCGAGGCCTACACCCTGTTCAGCGGCAACGCTCGAGACTTGCTCGAAACGTTAAGCTACCGCGGCTTCCTGCGGATGGCTCGCCGGCATTGGCGAATGGGTCTGGGCGAACTGTGGCGCTCGCTGTGCAAGACCGCGTTCGTGCGTGCCCTGCAGCGATTGCTGCCCGAGATTCAGGCTGACGATCTGGAACCCGCCCCGGCCGGCATCCGCGCCCAGGCCGTGACCGCCGAAGGCGAACTGGTGGATGACTTTCTGATTCTCGAGGACGATCGCGTGATCAATGTCTGCAACGCCCCATCGCCCGCGGCAACGGCTTCACTGCAGATTGGTTCAACGATTGTTGATCGGATAACGAAGTAGCAGAAGCCGCTAGGGCTGCTGCTCGACCGCGCACGGCAAGGCACCCGCGGGGTGGCCAATGGCGCGGTAAAGGCGGAACTGGGCCCGGTTGTAGTCGGCCACGGCGGAGTAGTAATCGCTGTTGGCCTGCGCCAGCGCCTGTAACGCGGCCACGGCTTCCTGCGGGCGGACGACCAGAATCAGCACGTTGCCCAGTCGCCGGGTTTGCGACAGGCCTTCCATGTTTTTCTGCAGGGAATCGAGAGCATCCGTCATTGCCGGCTCGGCGGCCTTCAGCCGAGTGCGGGCGGCTGTCACTTGGGCTTGCGCCCGGGCCACCTCTGCAGCCACGCGGTCCTGGATGCGGAACAGTTCGAGCAAAGCCGCTTCCCGTTCGGCGTTGCGTTCATCAACGCGGGCTTTGTTCCCCAAGCCAAAGTTCTGCAGTTCCCAAAGAACCTGAACGTCGTAATCGTAGCGGGGTTTCAGTGTGCTGATCGAGTCACGGCCACCGCCGAAACTGCCCCACCCGAGCGAACCGCTAGGGTTTGTCGACACGCTGCGCAGCAATAGACTCGGCACCAGTGGCCGCAGTTTCTCCTGCCGCAACCGCTGAAGCGTCGCCTTGACGAACGCTTGATGGGCAGCCAACTCGGGCCGCGATGTCAGGCCGAAGGCAATCAGTTCATCCAGCGACAGTGACGGCTCGACCAGATTGACCGTCAGGTTCGCGGGTTCCAGTGGCTCGACCACCGATGCTGCATCAAGCCGCAGGATGCGCACCAGTTCGGCACTCTCGATCTGCCAGCGTTCGCGCAGCGTGGCGACCGCCTGCTGCCGCCGGGCCAGTTCAACGCGAGCCCGGGTCGCCTCCATCGGCGGGGCCAGCCCCTCGGCCAACTCTTTCGTGCGGCGGACGAGTTCCTCGGCCTGCTGAACATAGGTCAGCGCCCCGGCTAATTCGCCGCGGGCCTGCTGCACGCCGAAGTAGGCTTCAGCCACGGCCAACGCCGCATCGTTGTTCACTGCTTGCAACAGCGCACGGCGGGCGTTGGCATCCTGCCTGGCGGCCAGCGGCGCAAAGATCGCATCGTTGATGCCGAACACGGCATTGGCACCGCCTCCGATCATAAAGCTTTGCCGGTCGCGATCGAGTACTTCGCCTTCAAAGTTCTGCACATTCCCGCCATGACGGAAATAGTCGACGCCACCGATCAGCGACGGCACCCACAGCACTTTGGCCCGATCGAACTGAGCAACCGCGGCCTGCACCTGTCTCGCGGCAATCTGAATGTCGAGCGGCCGGGCGTTCGCCAACTGCATCGCCGCGGGCAGCGTGATCGGCAGTCCCGACCGCTCGTCCGGCAGCAGGCGCGGTGTCACGATCGACGACTCGACCTCGACACGCGGGGCAGGCATGATCGGTTCGGGTTGCGTGAACTGCGCCCGCACGATCGGGGCTGTGGACGGGGTTGCAGGCGGGGGCGGGCGCGTAGGAGAGCGAGACCATTCGACCGCGACGTAAGTTGGCTGCTGGGCAAGCGCGGCCGGGACGGCCAACCCCATCAGCATGCTCGCGATCATTGGCCGCATAATCATCCGTCGCCCCCTGATGGACGCAGTCCGGATGATATCGACGGAATTGGCGATGTTAATTGAGGCAAACTCTGCCGGAGATGCGGATTATGCCACCGGTACGGCTGCCGACTTGAGGGAAACCTTCTCGATGCGATAGACATAGACGCTCAATGCCACCGTCGTCAATGCGCCGAAGGTATGCCACAGCCAGTGCGTGCCCATCGGCATGAGCGGCGGGTCAATCGTGTCCGCGATGCGGCAGATCCAGGCGATCGCGAAACAGACGAGCGCGGTGTAGACCCAGCCGGCTTCCTGAAAGCGAGTGCGGATCATGCAAAGAATGATCGGCACCAGCACGGTCAACGCGAGTGTTGCATACGAAACGTTGATGGCCCACTGTGTCGGCAATTGCCAGCGGGCTACCATCTGCAGCAGGCCAACGAGTGCGATCAGCCCCAGAAGATGCGCCAGTTTCGGGCCCAGCCTGATCCAGATCCACAGGCTCACGCCCATGCCGATGATCGAGATCGGCAGCACGTCCATGAGAAAGAACGCGCGGTGCGACCGGGTGCCGTGATAAAGCACTCCGCCAATGCCGCCGACAAAGAGAACGGGAAGGCACATTGTCAGAAACGGGTACTGCCGGTAGCGGCCGCGCAACGTCCATGCCCAGCCGATGGCAATTAGAACGAACAGCACGGCCGTGGCCGCGTTCCAGGGCTCGGCCACCCAGCCTGCGTGCTGAGCCGGGTCGAAGGGTGTTTCGACGTAGCGCGGCCCCCCGTCCGACAAACGCGGCAGATTCGGAACTGTATCGGCAGCGGCCATTCGCATCGTCTCGTACGCACGGTGAAATCGTGCAAGGGCACAATGAAATGATGGAGAAATTCCCGTGTTATCTCAAGGCATCCTGGCTGGTTTTCCGAGTGAACGACAAAGAATGTGCCGTGGCGAAACAGAAAGATTTCAGTCGGCTTGACAAGCTGCGTAATGTTTCCTAAGACCCCCCGTACATCGTCCCCCATTCGACGGAATTGGCCGGCGAACTGGGGACCGGCGTTGTCGATCGAGCCAGCGCTCGTAAAGGGATGGACCGGCCTGATTCCCCGCCGGTCCAGTAGATGCGAAACTGTTCCGGTGAAGGGATGCACCACACCGGCCGGGGAATGCGAAACTTCCTGTTCGAGACTGAGGAAAACACGATGTTCGGGCGTTCCCCTCTGCTGATCTCTTCCCTCGCGGAAGTCCTGGCCGCTCCCGCGTCAACTCAATGGGAAGAATGGAATACGGCATTGATGCCGCAACTTGCCGCTGTCGAGGAAGAAGAACTCGACGACGAAGATGAAGATGATGACGATGAGGAAGACGACGACGAAGACTTCGATGATGACGAAGACTTCGACGACGATGAAGACGACGACTTCGATGAACTTGATGAAGACGATGACTTCGACGACGACTTTGATGACGATGATGATCTCGACGATGACGATGACGATGACGACGATGAGGAAGAGGATGAGGTCGACGAGGAAGTAGTCTGACCTACCCGCACGTATCACGGCAACGATTGCACGGCCGGTTGGCCATGCCGAGAAAAGGCATCGCCCACCGGCTTTTTTTCATTGCCGCTTCGTATCAATATCTCGTCAGGCAGATCGATTGGCCGGGCACGGCATCAGAATCGCACTGCGGTGAGTATTGCTTCCCCTGATACCTGATGGACAGTCATGAGCGGGCATTCAACTCAGTCATCGCAGTCACAAGCCGTGCCGGTGGCCCTGCAAGCCGCACAATGGATCGGTCGGACATGGGCTCGTGTCGGCTATGCCCGCCGCGTGGAACCGACCTGGCTGGAGCTGAATCCGCACCCGATCGACGTTCCGCACCTGCCGACGCCGTTTGCCGGCTTCCGCATCGCGCAACTCTCCGACCTGCACGGCGGCACCCATCTTCCCGATGACTATCTCCCGCGCGTCGTGGATATGACGCTCGCGCAGCAGCCCGACGTCATCACGCTCACCGGCGACTTTGTGCACAAGGGCTATCGCCATGTGCGGCAGGTGGCCCGCTCGATGGCTCGACTACGTGCCCCGCACGGGGTATTTGCGGTGCTCGGCAATCACGATTTCTCAGTACGCAACTCGCTGGGCTTTCGCCGGCACCGCGGGTTGCATCGCGCCGTGGTCGATGCGCTGCAGGACGAAGGGATCCGCGTGCTTCGCAATGAATCGCTGGCGATCGAGAAGGACGACTGCAAGGTGTACCTGGCCGGGCTCGACGACCTCTGGTCCCGCGAATGCGATCCCGACCAGGCGCTCAAAGACCTCTGCCCGCTCACCCCGCGAATCGTGATGGCTCACAACCCGCAGACAGTTCATCTGCTCGGCGAGCATCGCTGCGATCTGATGCTCAGCGGTCATACGCACGGCGGGCAGATCGACTGGCCCGGCCTGGGCCGGTTCTTCCTCGGCCGCAAAGGCCGGCAGTTCGCCGCCGGGATGTACAAGCACAAGTCAACGCATGTTTATGTGAACAAGGGCGTCGGCTACGGATTGAAGCTTCGGTTCAACGTCCGGCCTGAAGTCGCTTTGTTCACGCTTCGCCGGTGTTCGCGATCCTGAGGTTCTGTCCATTGCATGCCGACACCGGGACGTTATAATTTTCAGTGAGGCAACTGATTCGCCGTCGGGATGGGACCTGTCATGGCACGCACCGGAAAACAACGCGAACCGGAAACGTCGGAACCAGCCATTCTTTCGCTGGCCGACCTCGCCAAACAGTCGCAGATCGACTTCGAACTCGACTTCTTCGGCCAAATTCTCGACCGGCACCCGCTGTTCTTCGAAGCATTGCGTGTTCACTCTAGCAACCTGGTCGCCCGGCGCCGCTATCAGGAAAGCCTGCAGGTTGAACGGCGGATCATTCAACTTCGTCCCAAAGACGCACTGGCTCATTACAACCTCGCCTGCAGTTATGCCGTGCTGACGCAGCCGGATCTGGCCCTCAGCACGCTGCGCAAGGCACTTGAGTACGGTTACCGCGATTTCAGATACATCCGCCAGGATCGTGATCTGGACCCGTTGCGGAAGGACCCGCGGTTCAAGAAGCTGCTTCGCGAATTCGAACAGGTCTGACCCGCCTACTCTCCGGGGCATCCATGCCGACGACCGATATGCCGCAAGCCGGGCGGGGCACACTTTTTGCCAACCCTGATGCCGACGTCGCCCGCGCCCACTTCGCGACCAAGCCCCGCGCCCTGTCCGACAAGCGCATGACCGTCCGCGATGCCGTGGCGTCGCTTGTGCGCGATGGTGACTACCTCTGCATCGGCGGCTTCGGTACCAACCGGATCCCCACCGCGATCATTCATGAAATCCTGCGGCAGAAGAAGCAGAGCCTCGCGTTCGCCGGCCACACCGCCACACACGACTTCCAGTTGCTGTGTGCCGGCAACCTGACCGGCCGCGGGCAGACGCTGTCGCGCGTCGATATCGCCTACATCGTCGGACTGGAAGCTCGGGGCCTGTCGCCGCACGCCCGACGCGTGATGGAGTCGGGTACCGTCGAAGCGACCGAATGGACCAACTACGCGCTGGCCGTGCGACTGCAGGCGGCCGCCATGGGCGTGCCGTTCCTGCCGGCACGCAGCATGCTCGGCACCGATACGCTGACCCGCTCCGCGGCGAAGGTGATTGCCTGCCCGTTTACCGGTACTCCGCTGACTGCCCTGCCCGCCCTTTATCCCGACGTGGCCGCGATTCATGTGCACGAAGCGGACATCCACGGCAACGCCTGGCTGCGCGGCACCACGGTCGCCGATTTGGAACTGGCCCGCGCCTCGCGCAAGCTCATTGTCACGTGTGAACGTTTGGTCCCTGCCGAAACGTTCCGGCACGACCCGTCGCGAACGATGATCCCGTTCTTCTGCGTCGATGCCGTTTGCGAAGTGCCCTACGGCAGCTACCCGGGCAACATGCCGGGCGAGTATTTCTCGGACGAGCAGCACCTGCGGCACTGGCTGGATGTGGAACGCGACCGCGATGCTCACCTGCGGTTTCTGGATGAAATGATCTTCAACCAACCCGACTTCAATGGCTACCTGCAACGCTGCGGCGGACTGCCAAGACTGCGGCAACTGCACGAACAGGAACTGCTGCTGGCTCCGACGGCATGAGTAACGCGATGGACGAACCACTGGTCGCCACTGCCGGGCTGACGAAAAGTTATGGCCCGCTGACGGTGCTGCGCGATCTGCACCTGACGATTCCGCGCGGCCAGCGCGTCGCTTTGCTGGGCCGCTCGGGCTCGGGAAAATCGACACTCTTGAACCTGCTCGGCGGGTTGGATGTGCCGTCGGCCGGGTCGATCGTCGTGAATGGCCGGGACCTCGGCAGAATGACGCCGAACCAGCGGGCCGACTATCGACTGACCACGGTCGGCATGATCTTTCAGTCGTTCAACCTGGTTGCTTCACGCACGGCGATCGAAAACATCGAGATGCCGCTGGTGCTCGCCGGGATGGCGCGCAGCGAGCGCCGCAAGCAGGCACTGGCGTCATTGGACAGCATGGGACTGAGCGAACGGGCCGGGCATCTGCCGGCCGAATTGTCGGGCGGGGAACGCCAGCGCGTGGCCATCGCCCGCGCCCTTCTGAACCGTCCGCCGCTGCTGCTGGCCGACGAACCGACCGGCAACCTCGACAGCACAACCGGCGACGAAGTGGTGCGCCTGCTGCTGGGGTATCTCGAATCGGCCGGGGCGACATTGCTGCTGGTCACGCACGATGAGGAACTGGCTCGACGCTGCGCGAACCGCATTGTCCGCATGCAGGATGGGATGATTCTGAACACCTGACTTCGACGAAATGGCCTCGACGTGCTTTCAAGCGACCTCATCTCGTTCGGCCTGTTCGCCCTCCGCAGGCACAAACTGCGCACACTGCTGACCATGCTTGGGATCACCATCGGCACCGCTACGCTGGTGATCAGCATCTCGATCGGTCTGGGTGTTCGCCACGTCATCGACGAACAACTCCGCAAGGAAGACAACCTGCGGCAGATCTCGGTCTTCCCGTCGAACGACGGCGTCGAAGAGAATTTCGACGGTGTGCCCGATGACGTTCTGCAAGTCGACGGCTCGATGAGCGATGCCCGCCGGGAACGCATCCGCAAGATCCGTGCGATTCGCTGGAAACGGACCTACGCGCCCGCAGCCCCCAAACCGCTGACGACCGAACGCATCGACGAACTGCGCCGGTTGCCCCACGTCGTTGACATCATTCCCATCCTGGACGAGAGCGGCCGTGCGTCGCTTCCCGCTCGGCAGAAAGAGACCGACGCTCGCGTCTACGGCATCCCGCACGACTTCAATCGCCTCGCGCCACGCGTCGAGTTCGGTCGATCGTTCTCGTCGGCCGACGCGAAGGAGTGCTTGGTGCATGAATATGCCCTCTACCGCCTGGGCATACGCGATGATGCCGACATCCAGGCGATCCTCGGCAGTCCGTTGCGGATCGACCTGACCAGCGCCCGGCGGACGCCCATGTCGCTGTTGAATCTGATGGATGCCGAAGCCGGCAATCTGACTCGCGAAGAAACGGAAGTGATCGAGAAGGCATGGAAGATGTTCCCCGAATTCATGGAAACAATACCGCTTCCGGAAAAGGAACGCGCGATCCTTCTCAAGGCCCTGCGACGGAAGAAACCCGGCGCGAAGGAAGTGAGGGATTCGCGTGTCAGCGAGACTTTTACGATCGTCGGCGTGCTGCGCGCTCCGGTGAAGGAGGACAAACCCGATCAGGGATTTATCGACAGCGGCGTACGTGAATCGGACGTAATCATCCCGCGCGAAGTGGCCGGAGAGTTCTTTCTGGGGCTACCGCACCGGGCCGAAAGCGGCTTCGCGGGCGTACGTGTCGTAGTCGACCACGAGGACAACCTCGAAGAGGCCGTGCAGGCGATCCGCAAGATGGGCCTGAACGAATTCTCGATGGGCGTGTTCATCCAGCAGATGCGCAAGAACACCGTGCTGATCGGGTTCACGATGGATTTCATCGCGCTCGTGGCCCTGATCGTCGCGGTGCTGGGGATCATGAACACCATGTTCACGACCGTTTTGGAACGAACGCGCGAGATCGGCATCCTGAAATCACTGGGCGCAAAGGACCGGCACATACTCCTGATCTTTCTGACCGAAGGTGCTCTCATCGGCCTGATCGGCGGACTAAGTGGTGTGCTGCTCGGGTGGCTGGCGTCGATCCCCGGCGACGGGTACGCTTTGAGCATCATGCGCAAGCAGGGGCACACGCCGTTGCCGGAATCCGTGTTTAGTTACCCGATCGAGTTGTTGCTTGCGGTGCCGTTGTTTGCGATGCTGTTGACCACGCTGGCTGCCCTGTTGCCCGCCCGGCGGGCGTCGCGCGTGGAACCGGTGATCGCGCTGCGTTACGAGTGAAACCGAATGGTCATGCGCTACTCTCCCGTTGAACTCATGATCGTCTGTGCCGCACGCGTGCTGGAAGACGGCAAAACCGTGGCCGTGGGGACCGGCGTACCGTGCGCGGCCGCGATGCTCGCCCAGTTGACGCATGCCCCGAATCTGGTGATCTTCTTCGAGGCCGGCGGCGTGGCACCGCGACTGCCGACGATGCCCATCAGCGTCGGCGATTCCCGCACCATGCACCAGGCCCTGATGACGACGAGCATGGCCGAGGTGATGCAGTTCTGCCAGAAAGGGCTGATGGACTACACCTTCCTGAGCGGAGCCCAGATCGACCCGTACGGCAACCTCAACTCAACAATGATCGGGATTGACTACGCGAAGCCCAAGGTACGCTTACCCGGCAGCGGCGGGGCCAACGATCTCGCGTCGTTCTGCTGGCGGGCCAACGTCATCATGCGGCACGATGCGAAGAAGTTCGTCGAAAAGCTCGACTTCATCACATCGCCGGGGTATCTCACCGGCCCGGGTGCGCGCGAGGCCGCGGGACTGCCGACCGGCAGCGGCCCGTATCGCGTGATCACGGAACTTGGCGTACTCGGGTTTCATCCCGACTCAAAGCGGATGATGCCGGTCAGCCTGCACCCGGGCAAGACCCTCCTTGAGATGCAGGCAGCCACAGGCTTCAAGCTGGAAGAGGCAGTCGATCTCGGCCGCACTGATGAGCCGACCGACGAAGAACTGCGCCTTCTGCGCGAGCGAATCGACCCATTGGGGTACATTCTGCGGAGGGGTGGGTAATGAATGAGGCGGAAGTTCGCACCACTGACTTGCCGCAAGAGTTCACCACAACGACATGGGCAATGGCATGGCGTGGGGCCGCCGGGGCTGCGTTCGGATTTGTCGGCTGGAACTTCATCGAGCTTGGTCTAAGACCTGCACTATTTCTCGGATACGGCTTCTTCGCACTGTTCTGTTTGTCAACATTCGGTTGTGCAGCGCAGCTTCGTTCACTAGTCCTCATGACGCAGCAGGGCTTAACTCGACGCAGTTGGAATAACGGTCATCTCAACTTCGAGTGGACCGCAGTCAGTTCGTGGCACATCAATGACAGATGGGATGAACCGGTGGTCTATTTTCTGTTTGCCGATCGACCCCGACGCAGAGTCATGCCGATCGAAGTCCAGCGGCCCGGATTCGATGCTTTTGTGGCTTTGCTGCGACAAGTGATCGGTGAAAAGGGAACAGCGACACCGACTCTTTAGTGCCTTAACTGAAATGGGCGGGACTCACGTCCGAAAAGAAATCGACCATCGTCTGCTTAGCGGCAACGCGTGATTCTTCAGTCGCTGCCCGATGATTTAATCTGGGCGACGCCGCAAGCGGCACGGCGACTTTTGACCCCGAAAAAATCTTCTCTTGCCTCAACCGGCGGGGTTTGCTCAAATTCCCTTCCCCGATCGTCCAGCTGCAGCGGGGACCCGGTGAGGATGCCGGGTGGTTTCTGTTGCGATGCCGTCCCCCCGGCATCGGTCACCATGGAAGGATGACAGCCGCCATGTCGAGCAATTCCCGTCCCGTGATCGGCATCAACACCGATTTCTTCGCCGCCACCAAGACCTATTCGGCCCATGCCCGGCTGAACGCCGGCTACTTCGATGCCGTGCTGCAAGCCGGCGGCCTGCCGATCCTGATCCCGCCGATGGGCAAGCAGGATGATCTCGACGCGATCCTCGACCGCATCGACGGCATCGTACTGACAGGCGGACTCGACATCGACCCGCGCCGGGCCAACCAGCCGACCAACGCGGCCGTGCAGCCGATGGCCGAGCGCCGGGAAGTCAGTGATCGGCTGCTGGTTCAGAGCGTCATCGATCGCGAAATGCCGGTACTGGCGATCGGCCTCGGCATGCAGCAACTCAACAACCTGATGGGCGGCAACCTGTTCCTGCACCTGCCGATCGATCAGCCGAAAGCTCTGCCCCACTTCGACCCGTCGGGCGGGCCGCATCGGCATATGGTAATGCTGGAACCCGATACCCGCATCGAAGAGATCTACGGCGACTGCGAACTGCGCGTCAACAGCCGACACCATCAGGCCATCAACAATGTTGCCTCACGCCTCAAGGTGGGCGCCCGCTCGCCGGACGGCATCATCGAAGCATTGGAATCGGTCGATCCGAACTGGTTCTGCATGGCAGTCCAGTGGCACCCCGAGGCCGACACGGCATCCGCCCTCGACATGCAACTGTTCGAGTGCTTCGTGCAGGCGACCGTCCGCATGTCGGATCGGCTGCAGTTGGCTGCGTAAGCAGGGGTCAGGGGTGAGGGGTCAGGGTTCAATCAGACAGATCCCAATCTTTCACTCCTGCCCTTTTCTGCAACCTCTCTTCTTTACCGACCCCTGCCCCCTGACCCCTGACCCCTCCAAATGACAATCGCGCGCTGGTTTATCGGTCTTGCGAGCGGCTCCGGCGGGGAGGCGGTTGATGCTGCGCTGGTCGAGATCACCGGGGCGGGGCTACAGTTGAATGCCCGAGTGGTGCAGCACCTTCGGCGGAATCATTCGCGCGACACGCAGGATCTGTTTATCAAAGCGCTGACCGGCTCGGTGTCGTCGTATGGCGACCTGGCGATCCTGCATCGCCAGCTGGGTGAAAGCGCGGCCGCAGCCGTGCAGCAGCTAGTACAACAGGCCCATTTCGACCTGAGTCGGGTACTGGCCGTCGGGCATATCGGGCCGTTGGCGTGGCACCAGCCGGCGGGCCGCTCGCCTGCATCATTCGAGATCGGTCAAGGCTCGGCCATCGTGGAACGGACGGGGCTGACCGTCGTCAGCGACTTCCGCGAACGCGATGTGGCGGCCGGCGGACAAGGCATGCCGATCACGGCCCTGGCCGACTGGGTCCAGTTCCGGCATCGCGATGAACCGAGGCTCCTGGTGCACCTGGGCGGCATCACTTCGGCCGTCTACATACCCGCAAATGCCCGACCGCAGGATGTCATCGCGCTGGAAGTCGGCCCGGGCACAAGGTTACTCGATTCTGTGATCCGCCTGGGCTCCGGCGGGCGCGAACGATGCGACGCCGGCGGGAAGTACGCCGTGCAAGGGCGCTGCCTCGACGCGCTGCTGGCCGTATGGATGGAACACCCGTACTTCACGCAGCCGCCGCCGAAAAGTCTTCCGCGTTCGGAGTTCGGGGCGGACTGGGTCGACCGGCAGGCGCGATCGGTGATGGAATTGAAGGGCACGCTAGAAGACTTCCTCTGCACACTGTCGCACTTTCTGGTGCGGTGTGTAGCGGGGGCGTGGAAACAACTGCCGAAGCCATCAGCCGACTTGCCCATATGGCTCAGCGGCGGCGGCACCCGCAACGGCCTGTTCTGGCGACTGTTCGAGCAGGAGTTGCCGGGCGTGCCGCTGAAACGACTGGATGAACTGGGTGTCTCGACGCAAGCGCGTCAGTCATCGGGGGCGGCCGTCCTGGCGGCCATGGCTCTGGACGGCATCCCCGGCAGTAGCCCGGCAGCGACCGGCGCGGTGGGCCGACTGCTGGGCCGGGTCACTCCCGGCGACCCGCGAAGCTGGTCGCGGTGTCTGCGTTGGATGGTCGAGCAATCGCCGCCCGAGATCACGCATCCCTACAAAGCCGCGTAACGTGGCGGATCACATCGCGGACGGAGATAATGCCAACCGGCATCCCGTCATCCACCACGGGAAGGTGGCGGTAGCCGCCGATATCCATTTTCTGAAGTGCGTAGGCGATCGTGTCGTTTGAGCCAACTGTCTCCGGGTTCGGCGTCATGATCAGTTTGAGCGGTTGCCGGGCATAGTCGCCGATCTGACCAACGACTTTCATCAGGTAGTCGCGCTCGGTCAGGATGCCGGACAACCGGGCCTCGTCATCCACCACCATCAACGCGCCGATTTCCTTGTCCACCATTAACTGAAGTGCATCACCCAGCAGCGCATTCCCGGAGATCGTCACCGGCGGCTTGGGCCGAAGCTCGTAGACGGGGTCTGACATGACACTGCGTTCGACCTTGTCGTGCCCCTCGGGCTGATCGAGCGACGCCAGGTCGAACATGCAGCGGGCACATTCATCAGTGCCCGGCAGATTCTGGTGACCGCAGGAGGGACAGATCATCGAGTAGTTTCCGAATGGAATTCAGTTCCGCCATCGCAGCCGGCTCGGTCAGTGTAGTCACCGTCGTGCAGCGCATCAACGTGCGATCGAGCTTCATATGTCGGCGGGGATAGGGATGCTCAGACGAACAGATCCCGAACCGGGCT
>Ga0105046_10011970_pt1 | contig 13463 bp, 8 predicted proteins | sample MAT03_FD_78385 | JGI IMG/M metagenome (GOLD analysis project Ga0105046, IMG submission 78385) | Freshwater microbial communities from Lake Fryxell liftoff mats and glacier meltwater in Antarctica - MAT-03 (megahit assembly) | ecosystem: Environmental > Aquatic > Freshwater > Ice > Liftoff... | reverse complement strand
TTTGTTAAAACTTGTATAACGATAATCAAGATCCAGAGAGAAAACAGGTGTCAGTGCGCTTTCCATAATAGCACGCAGTGTTGCATGGCGTTCGGCTAATTTTGCTTCTGCTTGCTTGCGCTCGGTGATATCTGTATGTATCCCGACCATTCTTAGCGGCTTTCCTTCCCCATCATATTCCACCACTTTGCCAAGTGAAAGGATCCATTTCCAATTTCCATTCCTCGTCCTTTGGCGAAATTCAACCCGGTATTCAGGAAGCAGGCCGCTGACATAATCTGTATAAGCTTTTGCAGTAATATCATGATCATCGGGGTGAAGCCGCTCGATCCATGCGGCGTTCGTCTCGACAAAAGTTTCAGAGTCATAACCAAACAGTTGCGCATACTCGCGGTTGACAATTGTGGCCCCGGTTTGTACATTGAGATCATATAAGCCTTGATTTGCAGCCTGCAAAGATAGTCGCAATCTTTCTTCATTTTCACGAATTACTTTTTCCGCCTGTTTGCGCTCGGTAACATCGGTGGAAATGCCGCCGATGCCATATACATCGCCGTGGGAATCTAATAAAGGAAATTTAACAGAGAGATATGTATGTTTCTTGTCTGGTTCATTATTTCCTTCTTCAAATGTGATGGGCAGCTTTTCTGCAATGACTTGCAGATCATTGGCACGATGCGCCGCCGCGATTTCGAGCGGCATAATTACTTCACGGGTCTTGCCAATCAATGTTTCGCGCGGGGCACCGAGTACAGATTCGAGTTTGCGATTAATAAGTAAAAATCTACCCGCCGAATCAATGGCATAAATGAGTGTTGTACTGTTATCAGTGATATCTTGCAGGAGTACCTGGCTCGCAGCCAGCGCATCTTCCGCCTGTTTGCGTTCGGTAATATCGCGCAGAATGCCTTGAAGCCTGCCATCTGACAGCATTCGGGCGCTGATCTCCACTGGCAGCAGGCTTCCATCTTTGCGTATCATCCTGCGTTCTGAAAGAACGATCTTGCCTTCCCGCAACTCATCCACTCGAAGAGGAGCTTTACCTAAATCCTCTGCTGGAATTAAGTCCGATATTTTTTTCTCAAGCAGCTCATCGCGTGTATATCCAAGCATGGAGCACCCGCTCGGATTAACTTCAACATACCTTCCGCTTGGATCGGTAATGAAAATACCATCTGAAGCCTGTTCAAGGATGGAACGATAGTTATATTCACTGGCGAGTATGGCATCTTCCATTTGCTTGCGCGCGGTGTTATCTCTCAAAATTGCGGTAAAAAGCTTACCTTCGTTAAGGTCTATCTTGGAAATGGAAGTATCAATGGGAAATTCATCACCGTTCTTTCTCACTCCCATTATGTCTTTGAACCCATTTATGTGTCGATTGGTAATTCCAGTTTCTCCAAATTGATCAACTTGTCTGTGATGCTCAGTTCTGTATATTTCTGGTATGAGAATATCCAGCGATTGTCCTATAATTTCATTGGCAGTGTAGCCAAACATTTTTTCAGCAGCAGAGTTGAAGAGCACAATATGTTGAGAATTATCCACTGAGATAATTGCGTCCATGGCGGCATGCATAATACTTGCTCTCCGCTCATCACTTTCCCTCAATAAAATCGTGTACCGTTGGATCAGCCAATACAGAAGCAGCGACGTAACAATGACGTATCCCCACCCTTTGACAGTGCTGATTATCGTCAGCACGTTGCGGTCCTGCGTAACCGCCTCGGCAATTTTATCGGAAAACAAAATCCATAAACTGCCGATCACAAGATAAATAAAAGCGATCTTAAGTGCGCCTAAATTTTGTTTAATTATTTTTTGATTATTCATGGCCGTCTCCATAACAATAAGACAGGATAACAACTTGTGGAAATTGCATGGTTTGAAAAAGCAAAGTTACGTGGCTAAAGTCACATCCTGTCATTTTTCTGTGGGTACAATCCCGTTCGAAATCCTGTAATGATGATTTTCACACGAATTTGCATACTGTTGCATGGGGGAATACCCTACCTCGCGGATGGGTGAAAACCAGCGCATGAATGCTGGATAACCCGCCTAATGGAAAATACCTATTCCTGAAATAATATCTCACCAAACGACAGATGATTGGAATATAAAGATAAAGGCTCACTATTGCACAAGCTGATATTGATCACATGATCGTTTCATCCTTAAGGAACGCGATTAATGATTCAGGGCACAGGGGTAATCTCAAGCCCCTGTGTTTGCTTGTTTTAAGTTTTTTATAACTTTCCAAACAGTACCGTTTAATAGCTATCGTTTGGCAACCTATAAGGTTAATCTACAGAGGCAGCAATGAAATGGTACAAGGTCCGTGCATTATATTTATTTGGTCTGATGGGCTTTATTGGAGGGGTGATATTTCTCGTTGCTGGTCTTTGGCTTACTTTAAATGATCAACGTCTGGGTCTTTCCTTATGGTCATTTATTTACATTCATAAAACCCAGCCCATGATCTTCATGTTTGACCTCGCACCTGTTGTTTTCGGGGTCATGGCAGGTCTCTTTGGGTTACAGCGCGGTTTGTCTGTAGAGATAAATCAATCAAAAACAGAATGGGAAACCACCTTTGACGCTCTCTCGGATTTGATCTTCATCACGGACGTAGAAGGAATGATCATTCGTTGTAACCATGCCGTGGTTGACAGGCTTAATTTGCCTTATCTGAAGGTGATCGGAAGAGAGCTGGCAGCTGTGTTAGGAGAAGGGCAACAAAATGATAGCGGGAAAATTGAGTACCCAGGCAGTGAATTTCCGTGGTTTGGGCGTGTTTATGAAATGGCAATCTACCCAATCAAAATGGGTGGCGTGTCCGAAAACATAATTTGTGTCTTGCACGACATCACAGATCGTAAAGAGGCGGAGAGTAACTTGTTTGTTGAGAAAAATCTCCTGCGCACTTTGATAGACAACCTACCCGATAGGATATACGTCAAGGATATTCTGGGGCGCAAAACCCTCAGCAACGCAGCAGATACGCTGGCTTCTGGTGTCAACAGTTCACAGGAAATCATCGGCAAGTCAGATTTCGACACCTATCCAGTTGAATTGGCAAATAAATTCTGGGCGGATGACAAAATAGTTCTGGACACACAAACTCCCATCTTGAATCGGGAGGAATCCGGATTAGACAAGGATGGGAATAAAGTTTGGGTAATGACCTCAAAAATGCCGGTTAAGAATAGTCAAGGACAAGTGGTGGGGCTGGCAGGGATCGGTCGGGATATTACCCAGCGAAAAAATATTGAGTTGGAGATCAAGCGTCAAAAACAATTCTATGAAACTTTAATTTTGAACAGCCCGGTGGCCATTGTTGTTCTTGATACTGGTGAAAGAGTCAGTTCATGCAACCCGGCGTTTGAATCCATGTTTGGCTATAACAGCAATGAAATCATTGGTGTTCTGCTGGATGCGCTCATCACAACCAAAGAAACTAACGCCGAAGCCCTGTTGTATACCCAAAAGGTCATGCAAGAGGCAGTTCATGCATTCAGCAAGCGCCGCCGTAAGGATGGCTCATTGGTGGATGTTGAAATTTTTGGTGTACCTGTATTTGTGGAGGGAGAAAGAGTTGGAGCATTGGCGATTTACCATGATATTTCACAAATTGTCCATGCCCAGCAGGAAGCCGAGCAAGCCAACCGTTCTAAAAGCGAATTCCTTGCAAATATGAGTCATGAGATACGAACACCCATGAATGGGGTGATTGGTATGTTGGAATTAACCCTCGACACCTCACTGACCTATGAACAACAAGATTACCTGCAAACCTCTCTGAAGAGCGCCGAAGCACTTCTCTCTTTATTAAATGATATTCTGGATTTCTCAAAGATCGAAGCAGGCAAACTTGAACTTGAAGCCATTGACTTCAACCTCCGCAACATGATCGAGGATGTAGGATACACGCTTGCCAAACGAGCACAGGATAAGGGACTTGAATTGATCTGTCTTGTGCATCCCGATATCGCTCATATCCTGCATGGAGATGCGAGCAGGCTGCGCCAGATATTAACCAATCTGGTAGGAAATGCAATCAAATTTACTCACCAGGGCGAGATCGTCATCCGTGCCGAGGCTCTTGATGAAACGCCCACTCACGCTACAGTACATTTTTCTGTACAAGATACAGGGATTGGTATTCCTCATGAAAGGCAGGCTGCCATCTTCGACCGTTTCACGCAGGCAGATGGATCCACGACCCGAAATTATGGAGGCACAGGCTTGGGCTTAACCATCTCGAAACAACTGGTTGAAGCAATGAATGGCAGGATAGGGATAAAGAGTGAGGCTGGCGCGGGCAGTACTTTTTGGTTTGATATTGTCTTTGAAGTTGTAAGTTCCGAATCGCTGATCGAAAGCAATGGCACCCCCGCTACAACAGACTTGCGAACCATTAGAATCCTGGGTGTGGATGATAACCAAACAAATCGCCTTGTTCTCACTAAAATGGTGGAGGGGTTTGGTTGTCACGTGGAAACAGCCGCAAGCGGGGCACGCGGGCTCGAAATGCTGCATAATGCCGCACGCGAAGGAACCCCGTATCATATCGTTTTGCTCGATATGCAAATGCCAGGCATGGATGGCGAACAAACAGCGCGCGCCATTAAGAGTAATCCGCTTGTGAAGGATGTAAAAATTGTCATACTAACCTCCATGGGCAAACGTGGAGATGCATCCCGCCTCAAAGCTCTTGGGTGCTCAGCTTATCTTCTGAAACCAGTCAAACAACAAATGTTATATGAAGCCCTGCTTGAGATCCTCAACGGCAAGGGTGATGACCCGGCCAGCCTGGTCACACGACATGTTATCGCTGAAAAGCGGGCAAGCGGGAAACGCATTTTGCTTGCAGAAGATAACTCCATCAATCAAAAACTTGCAGTTGCGCTCTTACAGAAGGCCGGCTATTTTGTGGATGTTGTAGATAATGGTCAGCATGCTTTCGAAAAGGCCATCACCGGCGAATATAACGCCGTCCTAATGGATGTACAAATGCCAGACGTGGATGGCTTTGAAGCCACACACAAAATCCGTGATTGGGAAGTTACAAACAATCAACATATCCCCATCATCGCCATGACGGCCCATGCCATGAAGGGGGATCGTGAAAGATGCATCGATGCTGGCATGGATGATTATGTAACCAAGCCCATTGAATCGCGCATTCTTTATAATGTTTTGGATCGCTGGCTGGAACCTGTGCCCGATCAAAAACCAGAAACAACAACTTTTGATAAACAAAATTTTTCGATGGATCTGGATGATGGATTATTTGGCGAGGAATCACCCCCCGCTTCACAACAGACCGAACAGCCTGCTCCAACAACCCCGGCATATCTCCCCCCTGAGATTCCCGTAGATCTGGATGCTGCTCTTGTCCACTTTGATGGAGATCGTGAGTTCATGCTCGAAATGTGCGCAGACTTTCGAGAGCATTTACCAGCCAGAATTGCAGAAATCAAATCCGCTTTCAACGACAGCGATATAAACCGCCTTCACCGTCTCGCGCATACCCTCAAAGGCGTTTCCCTCAATTTTGATGCCACCTTCCTGGCCGAACTCTCGGCCCAGTTGGAAGAATTATGCAAACATGAAAATATCACAGGCGCACAACCTTTAATTCACCAGATCGAGATGGAAGCCATCCGTGCCCAGGATTTTCTCTCCAATTTAAATAAAAAAATAGAGGTCACATGACACGTATATTAGTTATTGATGATGAACCCCTGAATCATCAACTCGTCGCCAAGGCTCTTGCATCGCCGGAGTATCAGATTACCTTTGCCGAAGATGGTACAAGTGGGATGGCAAGAGCCCATGTCCTAAAGCCCGATATCATCATTACAGATGTGATGATGCCAGACATCAATGGCTATGAAGTTACACGCCTGCTTCGCCGCGAGGCGCAATTTATAACTACGCCTATTCTTGTACTAACTGCTCAATCAGGTTTACAGGATAAATTACGCGCTTTTGAAGTCGGGGCAGATGATTACCTAAGTAAACCTTTCGAGCCGGCAGAACTTGCAGCCAGAGTTTCATCACTGCTTCGGCGTGCAGAAATGCTTCCAGTTGCCACAACCAGCAAAAACCCTCTGGAATCTGCCCGTACGATAGCCATTCACAGCTTACGCGGTGGCATAGGTTGTTCGACTCTCGCTGTAAACCTTGGTTTATCCCTTTCCAACTTGTGGAGCCGAACCATTTTGCTGGATCTGACCATGACCGCCGGGCAAGTTGCGCTTATGCTAAACAAAAACTTGCGCCGAACCTGGGCAGATATTTCCCGCTTTCAAGCAGGAGAAATAGATCTGGATTCTTTGAACAGCATCATCAGTATTCATGAAAGCGGTCTGTCCTTTATTGCAGCACCTACTTTTCCAGATGATGGTCAGGCATTTAGCGGCGAGACACTGTCATCAGTCATCTCCCTGCTCAAAGAACAATATCAATATATTATCGCCGATCTTCCCCATGATTTCAGTGAAGTGGGTTTAAGCATGCTTGATGCAGCAGATATCATCCTACTCGTTGGCGCACCGGATATGGCTTCTGTGCGTGCCACAGCCGCCGCATTGGATGTTTATAAAAAGCTTGGATATCCGGCTGAAAAGATCAAGCCTGTTTTAAACGCACCTTTTCAACGCTCAAGCCTGATAAAGGAAAAAATTGAATCTGCAATGGGAATGGATTTTGTTGCTGCTTTTCCCTATGTACCCAATATGATTGTCGAAGCGATCAACCTTGGCCGCCCGCTTGTATTAGACAAACCACAGGAGCCGATTTCTGCCCTGCTAGAGGATTTTGCATTTTTCATCAGCAAAAAGGAACATAAAAAATCAAAGCCTGAGAATCCCACCGAAGCATGGAAGCGTGTATATAATCGATATCAAAATAGAAAGAAATAATTCTATATCGTATATCTTCAAAAACCAGCAACATTTTTGTGAATTAATTGACCACAGACCGCTGACAGCGGTCTGTGGTCAATTGTTTGAAAACCATAGTTTATACAGCAGAGAATTAAATTATAAATTGTCATTCCACCCTTAACTAAGCCCTCATTTTATACACCAATAACAGGGTATACAAATTTTCGCCATAAAAATCTGCATCAAAGAAATCAAGATTTAGTGAAAGTTCACCTGGCACATGCGCGCTGTCAACGACAGTCATGATGTCTGTAGTACGCGCAGGTTATACATTCCTTAATCGTAAATCCGCAATCATAAATCTACAATCGTTAGTGGTTATAATCATTCCATGCGTTTTAACCTATTCCAACAATCAGACATCCCCGAAAAATATCGTTCCAATTTTTCCCATCTCTACTTTGATATCGCCTGGTTCGGCGTGCTGAGCGGCACTGCCGTAAATTTTCTCAACGTGTACGCCACGCGCCTCGGCGCATCGGGTTTACAGATCGGCTTGCTGACCGCAATGGCCGCCATCGTCAACCTTTTTCTAGCCATCCCCGCTGGCCGCTGGATCGAAAAACGTCACACAGGCCGCGCAGTTTTTTGGTCATCTGTCGTCTTCCGCATCGGCTATATATTATGGATTCCCCTGCCCTGGCTCTTCAACGCGCAAGGCCAAATTTGGGCACTCATTATTCTCGCCTTCTTCATGGCAATTCCGCTCACACCATTGGGCGTCGGCTTCAACGCCCTCTTCGCAGAATCCGTCCCAGACCGCTTTCGCGCGCAAGTGGCCGGCACACGCAATATCACGTTTGCGATCACCTACATGCTCACATCGCTCGGCGCGGGCTACATCCTAAAAAGCCTGCCGTTTGAGATAGGCTATCAAACCATTTTTGCGATTGGGGCATTTGGCGCGGCGATGAGCAGTTACCATATTTATCACGTTCGACCCGTGGAAGAAACCTCCCCGCTTCAACCCGCGCCGCAACTTGTTTCAACACCCCAGGCAGCCTCTCCCCGTGGCATTCAATCTGCGTTGCGCCTCGATATTTGGAAGACTCCATTTCGTAATGTTCTGCTCGTGCTGTTCTGTTTTCATCTCGCACACTACATGTCAACGCCGGTCTACCCACTCTACAACATACGCGTCCTAAATCTAAATGACAACAACCTCGGCACAGGGACCGCGCTCTACTATCTGACTGTACTAATTGGCTCCACTCAATTTAGGCGAATCGCACACCGCTATGGAAATAAAAAAGTAACGGGCTGGGGCGTGGCAGGCATGGCCATCTATCCATTCATGCTTGCGGCGGCTCACAGCGTCTGGCATTATTATGTACTTTCCTTCCTCGGCGGATTCCTCTTCGCCATGGTCAACGGCGCCTATATCAACTACATGCTTGAACATATCCCGCCTGATGACCGTCCCTCGCATCTCGCGTGGTACACCATCATTCTCAATATTGCCATCCTCGGCAGTTCCCTGGTAGGCCCCGCCATCGCAGATGCAATCGGACTCGTCAACGCACTGATCGTCTTCGGCGTGCTGCGCATCCTCTCCGGCTTCGCCATCCTTAAATGGGGATAAACAAAACCTTTTTAATCACAAAGGACACGGAGTACATCAGGGTGAGTCAAGCAATGGTTTTCATTTTTCGTTTCAGACCATCACAAATGATGGTCAAAAAGAAATCGTTACGTTGCACTCCGCATTAAACCTTCGTGCGCTTTGTGTCCTTAGTGGTTAAGCATTTATGCTAAAATCAACTCGTGACAGAAGCCATTAAAATCATCGCCAACAACCGCAAAGCCAGTTTCGAATACTTCCTCATGGAAACATTCGAAGCAGGCCTCGTCCTGCAGGGATCGGAGATTAAATCCATCCGCGCAGGACAGATTAGCATCCAGGAAGCCTACGTAGATATCCCTAACGGACAGGAAGCCTGGCTCATCGAATCACATATCGCACCTTATGAACAAGCTGGGACATTTTTCAACCATGAACCCAAACGCAAACGCCGCCTGCTTCTGCATAAAAAACAGATCCTTGAGCTATTTAACAACATCCGTATCAAAGGCAACACCGTAGTCCCATTAAAAGTCTACTTAAAAGACGGGCGCGCCAAGATCGAGATTGCACTCGCCAAAGGCAAAAAAGCCTACGATAAACGCGCCACCATCGCCAAACGGGATGAAGCGCGTGATAGCGAAAGAGCAACGAGAGTGAGATAGTCGGTAGTTGCGTAGTTAATTAGTGTTGTAGTTTGGTTATAACGACAAAACTACTACACTATCAAACGAGGAAACTAAACACATGCCCCCTTCCACCATCGGCGGAATCAACCTGCTTTCAGAATCTGAAAAACGTGCGATCTATTCACGCTATATCCCCACAGCGCTTCTTGAAAAATACAACCTTCCACCTTTAACTTCGGCAGCAGGCTACAATCTTTTGCAATTTCGGTTTGCCACAGGTTCCACCGATGTGGAAATGCGTCTCTTTCACGAAGATAATTTCCCTGACCCGATTTTGTACGCTCACATTACCGACACCATGAATGGGCAGATTCATGTCCTGCTGTACATCCTCAACGACCCCGCATCTCCACGCTACGATGTGGATAAAATGCCAGATGGCTCGCCCACAAAATTTGGCACACTGCAAAGAAATGTAGAAGCTGAAAAAACAGCCCTCGAAGCCGGGCTGGCTCCAGGTCAGGTACGACGCGGATTAAGATTGTTAGGGCAGGCGATTGAAGCATTCGAGGTCTTCGTCACCGCGCTTGGGCATGATATGTATTTCGTCGAGCCCTTGTATTATCACAACGCCGTCATCTTTGAACGGTATGGGTTTAGTTATCAAGTGGGAAAACGCCTAATGAACAGCATCCACGCTGGCTTTCAAAACGGCGCAGATTTGCAAACACAGTTGGATGGATCAAATTCATTTCGACAACCAGAAGCTGCAAATGGTATTCGTAAACGCTCATGGGCAATTCATGACGGAATTTTGGGCGAACCCTTTACCAATGTGACCATGTACAAACGAGTCGGCGAAACAGCAGGCATCAACACCACACCAGACTGTGCATGGTAATCGGATATATACATTTTCTTTTATTTTTTCAGCTACAAAATATGGAAGCAATTAATAAAGAAGAGTAGGCCCCTGTAAACAAAAAAAGAAACCTTCACGGTTTCTTTTTTTGTTACTTGTAGCGGGGACAGGACTTGAACCTGTGACCTTCGGGTTATGAGCCCGACGAGCTGCCACTGCTCCACCCCGCATCGATGAAGAAAGATATTACCATAATCAACCTGAAATAGTCAAGCAATGTGCAAGAATCATATTCAAGCAAATCACACCCAAACAACCTTAATAAAAATAAAACACATGCCTAAAACATTTGTTAAGATTTAGTGTATAATGCAAGAACCTTAATAAAAATCACTGTCCATATTTTTGCAATCATTCGCCGTATTCGCAGCATCAAAGAAATATTTTTTTCAACCAACACCCACCTACTTATGAAAACTGCCACAATTTTAGTCATCGAAAGCCGTCACGCAGAAATCCCTTCCTTCGCTTCAGACTTGCAGAAGAAGGGATTTGATGTTCAATTGGCACAAAACGGAAGCAAAGCCGTTGCGCGCCTTAAAGAAATAAGCCCAAGTCTTGTTGTTATCAACGCTGCCTCACTACGCAGTACAGGCTTGCGCATTTGCCAGTCTATTCGCGAGAAAGACCCCAAACTGCCCATCATTCTGATTTTGGAGAATGACAACGAAGTAAACAAAGATGTGGCAGATGCAGTGCTCGCATTACCCTTCACAGTACAGAAACTCGTTAATCGCATCAACCCGCTTTTGCCTGGTGACGGGAAAAATGTTTTACATGTTGGGCCAATCCGCCTTGATCTGGAGAAACGCCGCGTGCGCTGTTTTGGCAGAAGCACAAAACTCACCCCGCGCCTTGTGACCCTCCTGCATTTACTAATGGACAAACATGGCGAAGTTGCAGAACGTGAACCCCTCTTCAAAAAAGCATGGGAAACCAACTACACAGGCGATACACGCACACTTGATGTGCATATCTCATGGCTGCGCCGCGCCATTGAGCTTGACCCTGAAAACCCAAAATTGCTCAAAACCATTCGCGGCGTTGGCTATCGCCTAGATATTTAAGCTAGAAGGCGAGCCAATTGGTTCGTCTTTTCATTTAATTTGTTGTTATAATGACAGAACGTAAGTTCTAAAAATCCACTCGGAATAATAAAAGGCTATGACTAATAAAATATATTTTGGAGATAACCTCCCTATTTTAAAGAAGATAGAAAGTGAATCGGTGGATTTAATTTACATTGATCCTCCATTTAACACAAAGAGAACACAAAAAAGAACAACTGTGAAAACGATCAAAGATAAAGATGGAGATCGAAAAGGGTTTCAAGGAAATACTTATCGAACCATCGAACTTGGGACAAAAGAATATGAAGACACTTTCGATTCCTTAACTGAGTTTTTACAGCCTAGACTTATTGAAGCACACCGCATCTTAACACCACACGGTAGTCTATATTTTCACATAGATTATCGTGAAGTTCATTATTGCAAAATATTATTGGATAAGATTTTCGGAAGGGAAAGTTTTATAAATGAAATAATTTGGGCATACGATTATGGGGGGCGCCCAAAAACAAAATGGCCAGCTAAACATGATAATATATTGTTTTACGCAAAAGATCCCAAACAATATATTTTCAATGCAAATGATATAGACAAAGAACCATATATGGCTCCTGGTTTGGTTGGAGCCGAAAAAGCAGAAAGGGGAAAATTACCCACAGATACTTGGTGGCCTTCGTTTACTGGTACGGATAAACCAAGGTCATCGTCGGATACTTGGTGGTTTTTCTTTGCAAAAGGACAACAGAATGATACATGGTGGCAAACAATAATCCCAACAGGAAGTAAAGAACGACTAGGCTATCCTACACAAAAACCACGGAAACTTATAGACAGAATTATTAAGGCATCTTCAAACGAAGGAAGTTTTGTGCTAGATTTCTTTGCTGGTAGTGGAACTGTCGGTGAAAGTTGTGAAGAATTAGGTAGAAAATTTATCTTAATCGATCAAAACAAATCTGCCCTTGAAGTAATGGCTCATAGACTCAATGGGTATTCAGATATTAAGTGGATTAATTTTGATCCAAAACCATTTCAAACAGAAATAGAAACAAAAGTCAAACCCAGAGTAGAAGGCGATAACAAGACTCTCAAATTAAGTGACGAATTCATTGTATTTGCTACAACAGCAAATTACTTAAAAGAAGATTTAGAAGAATCTAGTGATATATGGAATAAAAGTCCTTTTGAGTGGGTATTAAAATTACCTCCAAGAAAAAAAGGGAAACTTGGTGGCAAACTTGTCGCATCTTGGCTCACCAGCAAAGGATTGCAAGTTAATACAGTAAGAGATTCTAGCGAAACCGTAGCAATTAATGGGTACAAAATAGCAATTAAGTTTTCTACCCTTTGGGCAAATGGTTTTTATAAATTTCAGCAAATCAGAAGCACCGGCTATGATTATGTTTTGTGTTTGGGATTGTCTCCTTTTGCAGTACATTGTTGGTTTTTCGATAGATCATACGCACTTTCGTATGCCACCAAGCAACACAAAGGTGGAAAAAAATCAGAATACTGGATGACTATTAATCCTGTTCAACTACCCGAATGGGTTATTGACCATGGGGGACAACTAAGTCAGGTATTTAATATAATAAGAAAGAAAACAAAAAAATGACACGACAAAAGACAACCCCTGATTTCGAATTACTAGCATCTGCTGCAACGTTTATAAAAAAAGAATTCGTCAAAGAAAATAAAGGATGGAAAGAAAGCCCGTTTGAGTGGATACTGAGTTTACCTACTGGCTCTAAAGGCAGTTTAGGTAAACGTTTAGTTAAACAGTGGTGCGCATTAAATGAATTAGCCGTTGACCGAAGCCCAGATTCTGAAGCTGACATGCTAATCAACAACCATAGAGTTGAAATAAAATTTTCAACTCTATGGAAAGCTGGAATATATAAATTTCAGCAAATTCGTGATCAGAATTATGAATATGGCATTTTCCTTGGAGTATCCCCATACGAAGCTCATTGTTGGGTAGTAAGTAAATCTATTCTAAGGCAACATGTCATTGGGCATTTAGGGCAACATACAGGATCAGCTGGGCAAGAAACTGCATGGTTAACAGTAAAACCTAATAATCCTCCTTCTTGGTTATCCGAATGTGGGGGTTCTCTTGATGAAGCATATATAGTATTGAAAAATCTAAGTCACAGACGATAAAAATAATGCCTAGGTTATCTAGGCATTATTTTTATCGTAGACAGAGAATTGAATCTTGAATAACAGAAGCAGGCTCGGGCGGGGCGAGATGCTTTCCCGTCCAGTTAAGTATGGGCATAGTGAAGCGTATCCTGTAGGATGAAGGAGTCGGTACGTGAGGAGAGA
>Ga0105046_10011969_pt1 | contig 13463 bp, 12 predicted proteins | sample MAT03_FD_78385 | JGI IMG/M metagenome (GOLD analysis project Ga0105046, IMG submission 78385) | Freshwater microbial communities from Lake Fryxell liftoff mats and glacier meltwater in Antarctica - MAT-03 (megahit assembly) | ecosystem: Environmental > Aquatic > Freshwater > Ice > Liftoff... | reverse complement strand
AGAGGCACGACTTGCGCGGCGGGGAGGAATCACGACAATATCGGCCGGCGCGGTTGATTCAGTTGCCAAGTGCGATTCCGACTCAGTCGGCCCCGATTTCATTCGGCCAGGCGTGACCGGCTACCGACATTGCATTGCCGATACGCACCGCGACAATTGGGTGGGTACCGACGGTTTGGTTTGCCAACCCTTTTGGTACTTTCCCATGACCGGTTTCCGACAACCGACGTACTTGGGAGCCGGTCACGAGCCAAAGCACCGCATCCGCTGTCCGATCCACGGTTTCATTCGCTTCTCCGATCCTGAGCGACGAGTCATCGATCACCGCCTGTTCCGGCGTCTCCGATGGATACGCCAATTGGCGCTCACGGAGTTGGTCTACCCCGGCGCGACTCACACGCGATTCGAGCACTCCCTCGGGGTGATGGATGTCGCCAGTCGCATCTTCGACTCCCTGGCGCGGTCGCGCGGCGACTTAATGGAGCGGACGTTTAGCACCGTGGCGGAATTGCGGGACGCGCCGCTGGGGAAAGCCCGGCAGTTGGTTCGCCTCGCGGCGCTCCTGCACGACACCGGTCACTGCTACTTCTCCCACGCGGCCGAAGCAGTCATCCACCGGGATTCGGACCACGAGCAGTTGACGGTGATGGCGCTCGAAACGCCCGAACTTCTCGGTGCCGAGTTGGATGCCCTGTTTTTCCACGGCGCGGCGGAGTGGACGGCGAAAATCATCGGCGGAAGCCAGAAGGAGATGCCGCCACAGTTGCAAGTCCTCAAGGACATCGTCTCCGGGCAGGTGGACGCGGATCGGACGGACTACCTGCTGCGAGACTCGCACCACTGCGGCGTGGATTACGGACTGTTCGACCACCGCCGCCTGATCGAATGCCTTGCCCTCCGCGAGGACCGAGAAGGGTCCGGCGGGCTGGAAATCGCCATACACCGCGACGGTATCCATGCGTTCGAGGCGCTCATTCTGGCCCGTTATCAGATGAACACTCAGGTGTATTACCACCGTCTCCGGCGGATTTATGACCTGTACCTTCGGGAGTACTTCAAGGCGAGAGGCGGAGCCGACTTCGACACGCCCGAAAAGGTTCTCTCGCACAACGATATTACCGCGATGGCTGACATCATCCGCGACGCGGATCGCCCGAACCTCCCTCAGCATTATTGGGCCAAAAGGATCCGAGACCGCGTGCATCACCGCGAAGTATTCGTGACCGATGAAGACGTGGGCGAGGTCGAGTTGAAGCGAGTCAAACGCGCATTCGAGCAGGTGCGGCAGGAGTACCCGAACGTCGATATGCGGTTCGACATCGCCGACGCGACAACGCACAAACTCCTCCTACCAACGGACAAAGAGCGGGCGGATCGGGTGGAATTCTACGTTCTCGACAAAGACGGCGATTCGACGCTGCTGGTGGAACGCAGCCCGATTCTTCGGAGCATCCCGCGCTGGTTCAAGATCGTCCGATTCTTCGCCGACGTGCCTACCGCCGACTCCTCGCTCCGGAACGAGATCGCGGAGAAGTGTCGCCGCTACGCGAAACCTTAAAGAGGGCTTGTACCGTGTCACTCATGTTCAGTGGGACCTGGGATCACGCGATCCTCGCGGCGACAGTACGCGCCGCGTCGGAAGCGAAATCGACGGGATATCTCGGCCGCACGGCTATCCAGAAGATCGTCTACTTCCTGCAAGTGGCGGGCGTGCCGATGAGGTACAGTTTCGACATCTACCACTACGGCCCGTACTGTGACCGTGTGTCTCAAGATGTCGAAACGCTCTTAGCCGACGGCGTGATCCAGGACAGTTCGGCGAAACCGGACAAGTACTCGAACTACGTCCCGGACAACGCAATCGGAGATTTACTCGGACAGCATCAGAAAGTCGAAGACTACGAATCGACCATTGCTTCCGTGGTAAAGTCGCTTCTCCCACTCGATCCGGCTCGGCTGGAACTGTTCGCGACCCTCGACTTCCTCTACCGCCAGTTCAAGGCCGGAGGGGGAACCGGGCCGTGGAAAGAGCGGGTCGTCGAAAAGTTCATGACGGTCAAGAAAGACAAGTTCCCTCGCGCGACAGTCACCGAGGCGTACGACAACCTCGTTGCCGCGAAGTTGTTTAGCGAATCGTAAGCTTCGCGCTTACTGTCGTGCCCGCGTTGCCCTTCGGGGAACTTCGACCGCGACCTACCGCGCCGCCCTCTTCTCACCCCCGACTCGCGCGGTCGGGACCACGAGCCAGATGACGGCCACGCCGGTCGCGGCCAGCCCGCCGATCACGCACTTCACCCACACCGGCAGTCCGGTGAACGCGATGCTCGCCGACACCACCGGGATAATCACGCACGTCGAGAAAATCTTGATCGGCCGGCGGATGCCCCGGTGTTCCTCCCAGTCGCGGATGAGCGTGCCGAAGAACGGCGACCGCTTCAACCACCGCTCCAATCTCGGCGACGACCGGCTGAAGAAGTAACTGGCCAGCAGCACCCACGGCGTCGTCGGCAGCCCCGGCAGGATGGCCCCCAGGTACGCCATGCCGACGAAGACCAGGCCGAGGGCGACGAAGAGCACGCGCTTCAGCCCGGTGACGCGCTGCGGAACGGGAGGGTCGGTCACGGGGGGCCGTTCGTGGTGGCGGTGCGGGAATGCTATCATGATGGGAACTTTCCGCCCCGCGACCTCACTTCGAGCGCCTGTCATGGCTCGCCTTTCCACCCTGCTGCTGGTTCTCATGGTCGCCGTCGGGTGCGGGAAAAAGAAACCGCCCGCCGCACCCGCGCCGTCGCCCGTGACTCCGGCCGTTCCGGGCGTACCGGCTCCGCCCACCCCACCGCCGAATGAGGTGGCCCGGCAACTGCGGCTCATTCAACTGAACCGGGCGGACGAGCAGGCGAAAGCCGCCGCCGCGCTCGCAAACCTCGCCGCGACGGACCCGACCGTCCTCCGCGATCTGGTCAATTTGCTGGACGACAAGACCGGGCTGCCGGTCGGCCGGGGCACCATCGCCGGGCCGAACAGCGTCCGCGAAGCGGTCATTCTCGCGCTGCTGCTGTCCGGGCCGAAGGGCGAACAAGCGGCCGTCGAGAAGGGGTTGTCAGTGCTGACGGCCGCACTGAGCGACCCCAAGCCAGACGTGCGGTGCAACGCCGCTTCGGCGATTGCCCGCCTGGGGCCGAAGGCCGCGCCCGCCACGCAAAAGCTGTGGCCGCTGGCGTCCGACCCGGCCGCCCCGATCCGCGAGGCCGCCCTCCGCGCGCTCATCGACATCGGGGGCGTGTCGCCCGCCCCGCTGTGCAAGCTGCTCGTTCACACAGACGCGGGCGTTCGCGTCACCGCCGCCGAGAACCTGCGCGACTTCAGCGGCATTCCGCCGGAAGCCGTGGGCGACTTGGCGATGGCGGTCACGGACGACAACCCCGGCGTCCGACTGGCCGCAGCCGATGCGCTGGCGACCCTGGGGCCGAAGGCCGCGCCGGCCGTGCCCGCGCTGCTGAAGGCGCTCGCCGACCGCGTGCCGAAGGACAAGCTGGACCTGGACGAGTTCGCCTTCGCCGTGTTGAACGCGGTCGCGGCCGTGGGCGAGCCGGCCGTCCCCGCCGTGACGAAATCGCTGACCGACCCGAACCCGGTGGCGCGGTTCCTCGGCGCGTACATGATCGGCGAGATCGGCCCGCCGGCGAAGTCGGCCGCCCCCGCGCTGGAGAAACTGTTGGCCGAACCGACCGGCCTCATCGTGCAGGAAGCGGCCCGCGCGCTGGTCGTCGTCACCGGGTCCACGGACAAGGTGAAGGGGCTGATCGAGGGGGCGCTGACGAGTGCCGACCCGGCCAACCGCCTCGCGGCGGTCGTGTGCGTCGGCCGCATGGGGCCGGCCGGCCAACCGTTCGCCGAGTCCGCATTGCGGTTGCTCGCCGACCCGAAGGCGGAGGTGCGCGCGGCCGCCCTGGACTACGTCGCCACTTTGGACCCCGCCACCGCGAAACCTGCCGTACCGACGGTGGCGAAGTTGCTGTCCGACGAGGACGCGGACACTCGCCTTCAAGCCGCGAAGGTTCTCCGCACGCTCGGCCGCGCCGCCGCGCCCGCCGCCGCCGCGCTGGCGAAGGCCGTCGCGTCCGACGCCGACGACGGGGTACGAACCGCCGCGCTGGACGCGCTCGCCTCGTTCGGTGCGGCCGGGAAAGCCGCGCTGCCGGAGTTGCTGAAAGTGATCGGCGACCCGACCGCGCCGGCCGCCGTGCGGGTGCGGGCGCTCGCCGTCGCGCCGAGTCTGGCCCCGGCGGACGCGGACTTGGCGAAGGCCGTGACGCGGGCGATGAGCGACGAATCGCAGGAGATTCGCGGTGCCGCGTGTCAGGTTTTACCCGGACTCGCCGACCCGCCGGCCGACGCCGTGACGAAACTCGGCGACCTGATCGTGTCCGAGAAGGACTACGCCGGCCGCACCTTGGCCGTCCGCGCCGCCGCCGACCTCGGCCCGAAGGCCGCGCCGATTCAGGACCGGATCGCCAAAGCCGCCACGTCCGATGTCCGTGAATATGCCGCGTGGGGGAAGTTGGCCGTTGCTCGCGTGGGGGGCAATCCGGATGGGGTGCAAGCCGTCATCCGCACCGGGCTGGCGAGCCAGTGGCCGGCCGAACGGCACGCGGCGCTCGCGGCGCTCGGCGGAGTGGTGCTGCCCTCGGCCGAGAACCTGCCGGGCATTCTCGCCGCCAGCCGGGACCGCGCCGCCGCCACTCGTCAGCTCGCGGCCGCGGCACTCATGCGAGTGCCGGACTCCGCCGCCGCCGTCACCCGCCTGACGGAGATGTTGAAGGACGCCGATTCAGACGTGAAGCAGGCCGCCATCGCCTCGTTGGAAGCACTCGGCCCGATGGCGAAGGCCGCGAGCCGGGCGCTGAAGGAGTTGGCCAACGGCAAGGACGACACCGCCCGCGCCGCCCGCAAGGCGCTCCGCGCCGTCGAGGAGAAAGGGGAGTGACGCTCACTTCCGCTCGTGCGCCAGGAGCCATTCCTTCCGCCACAGGCCGCCGCCATACCCGCCGAGGGTACCGTCCGCCGCGATCACCCGGTGACACGGCACCACGACGATGACTTGGTTCCGCCCGTTCGCGCTGCCCACTGCCCGACTCGCCAGCGGCTTCCCGACCCGCTCCGCGAGTTGCCGGTACGAGATCGTTTCGCCGAACGGAATCCGCCGCAGTTCGTCCCACACTTTTTGCTGAAACGGCGTGCCGGGTTGCTCCATCGGCACCGTGAACGTCGTCAACTCGCCGGCCAAGTACGCCCGCATCTGCGCGACCGCTGGCTTCAACTTCGCCCGGTCCCGGACGAACTCTTCGCGGGGCGCGGCATCGACCGATAGACCGGTGAGGGCGTCCCCGTCGGAGGTGAACAGCAGATCGCCCAGCGGCGTCGGGAGCGTATCGAAGTAAGTGACGGCGGACACGACCGGCCCTCCATGTGATATGAACTGGTGTGAAGTAATATACACGCATTTCCGCGAGCGACCCGCGAAGCGTCGGCCCGCCGGGCCGAAATTTCTCGATTCCCACTCTCACCGCGATTGCAACCGCCTGCGGTTCCGGGCAGAATCCCCCTCAGTTCGACCCTCTCACCCCGGACGGAATCCTCATGGCCACGCCCGCCCCCGCCGCCAAACGCGCCACCGAACTCCGCAAGCAGCTCGACCACCACAACCACCTGTATTACGTCGAGGCCGCGCCGGTCCTGTCCGACCGCGACTTCGACAAGCTGTTGAAGGAGTTGCAAGACCTGGAGAAAAATCACCCGGAATTGATGACGCCGGACAGCCCGACGCAGCGGGTCGGCGGCGCGCCCATCCCCGGCTTCGTGAAGGTGAAGCACCGCGCGCCGATGATGTCCATCGACAACAGTTACGACGCGGACGACGTGCGGAAGTTCGCGGACGACGTGCGGAAGGCGGCGGGCAAGGGCGAGCCGGGTTATACAGTGGAGTTGAAGATCGACGGCGTGTCGATTTCGCTCGTCTACGAAAACGGACTTCTCGCCACGGCCGTGACGCGGGGCAACGGCGAGACGGGCGACGACGTGACGCATAACGTCCGCACCATCGGCGGGGTGCCGTTGCGGTTGAACACCAGTAGCCCGCCGGCGCTGTTGGAAGTGCGCGGCGAAATCTACATGACCTTGGCCGAGTTGGTTCGCATTAACACCGAACAGACCAAGAAGGGCGAAGCGGCTTACGCCAACACCCGCAACTTCACCGCCGGCACGCTGAAACTGCTCGACCCGAAGGAGTGCGCCAAGCGCAAAATGAACATCTTTGCTTATGGGATCGGCGCGACCGACGGCATTGAGTTTAAAACGCAGGAAGACATTCTCGCCAAGTTGAAGGAGTTCGGCTTCCCCGTCAACCCGCACCACAAGAGTTGCGCCACGGTTGATGATGTCCTCGCGGTATGCGACGAATGGGAACAGAAGCGGCACGACCTGCCGTATGAGACGGACGGCATGGTCATCAAGGTAAACGACCTGGCACTCCGCACCAAGATGGGCGCGACGGCCAAGGTGCCCCGCTGGGCGAAGGCGTATAAGTATTCGGCCGAACAGGGCATCACCAAACTGGAATCGGTCGAGTTCTCGCTCGGCAAACTCGGTGAATTGACGCCCGTGGCGAACCTCGCGCCGGTGCTGTTGGCAAACACCACCGTCCGCCGCGCGAGTATGCACAACGCCAGTTGGGTGGACAAGATGGACGTGCGGGTCGGCGATACGGTCGTGGTCGAGAAGAAGGGCGAGATCATCCCGCAGATCGTCAGCGTGGTGAAGGAGGCGCGCACGGGGAAGGAACAGCCGCTCGCGTGGCCGACGAAATGCCCGGTGTGCGGCGGGGTGGTGGAGAAGGAAGAGACGCCCAACAGCTACGGCTACAACTGCATGAACGTCGGCCTGTGTCCGGGGCAACTGTCCAAGCGGATCGAAAGTTACGCCAAGCGGGACCGCATGGATATTGACGGACTGGGTCGCGAGGTGTCCATCCAACTCGTCGAATCCGGCCTCGTGAAGACCGTCGGCGACCTCTTCAAGTTGACGAAGAAGCAGCTCTTGGCGCTGGAAAAGTTCGCGGACACGAAAGCGCAGAAGTTGCTCGACGGCATCAGCGCGAGCAAGGACCGCGGCCTGGCGCGGCTGCTGCCGGCGCTGTCCATTTACAGCATCGGCGAGAGCATGGCGGAGTTGCTCGCGGAGGTGTTCCTGGATGTCGATTTACTCATCGCCGCCAAACAAGAAGAGCTGGCGAAGGTGAAGGGGATCGGGCCGAAGCGGGCGAAGGAGCTTTACGATTATCTTCACGGTGAGATCGGTGAGAAGACCATCACGGATTTGAAGGCGGCGGGCGTCAAGATGACGCACGAACAGCGGGTGGTGCCGACCGCGGCGGCGGGCGGGTCGCCGTTCCTGGGCAAGACCATCGTCGTCACCGGCACGCTGGAGAATTACGACCGCAAGGCCATCGAGACGCGGATCAAGGACTTGGGGGCGAAGTCGTCGGGCAGCGTCAGCAAGAAGACGGATTACGTCGTGGCCGGCGACCTGAGTTCCAAGAAGGGGAAGAGCAGCAAACTGGACGACGCCCGCAAGCTCGGCATCACCATCCTGAGCGAAGCCGAGTTCGAGGCGCTGGCGAACGGCGGGTGAGTGTCGGTCACATCCGAGCCGGAAGCGTGAGCGACGGTTTTATTGAAGACCGTTCGCTCGCACTCCGAACCCTCCCGGACTTCACTTCATGCCCAGGCGGGAGCGACGGTTTTATTGAAGACCGTTCGCTCGCACTCCGAACCCTCCCGGACTCCACTTCGTGCCCAGGCGGGAGCGACGGTTTTATTGAAGACCGTTCGCTCGCACTCCGAACCCTCCCGGACTTCACTTCGTGCCCAGGCGGGAGCGACGGTTTTATTGAAGACCGTTCGCTCGCACTCAGAACCCTCCCGGACTTCACTTCGTGCCCAGGCGGGAGCGACGGTTTTATTGAAGACCGTCGCTCACGCTTCCGGCTCCGATAGCCGTCGAACTCACGCGCGGCGGGGGCGGAGCCAGCCCTCGCCGAGCCACCAGCGGGGTTTCACCTTCGCCCCGTAACTCAGACCGAATTTCTTCATGGCCGTCGCCGTCACCCGCTCCACCACCTCGTTCGGGTCGTCACCGATATACAACTTGTCCAGGTCCACGGGGTCGATGGTCTTCTCGGCGACGAACCGGCGCAACTGTTCGATCCCCGCCGCCCAGTATTCACGCCCCACCAGCGCGACGGGAAAATCCTGGAGTTTCGCGGTCTGGATCAGTGTCAACACTTCAAACAACTCGTCCAGAGTGCCGAACCCGCCGGGGCACACGACGAACGCATAACTGTATTTAATGAGCATCATCTTGCGGACGAAGAAGTATTCGAAGTCCACGAACCGATCCACGTACGGGTTCGGCTGCTGCTCCTTCGGCAGCACGATGTTCACCCCGACGGACCGGCCGCCGACTTCCTTCGCCCCGCGGTTGGCCGCCTCCATGATGCCCGGCCCGCCGCCGGTCATGACGGTGAACCCCTGCTCGGCCAACCGCTGCCCGATCAGCCGCGCCTGCCGGTAAAAGACGTGGTCCTCGTCGAACCGGGCGGACCCGAAGACGGTGACGCACGGGCCGACGAAGTGCAGCTTGCGAAACCCGTAAATCATCTCCCGGAACACCCGGACGGCGGTCCAGAACTCGCGGCCGCGCGGCTGCGGTCCACGCAGAAAGCGAATTTCGTCCCGCGGCGTGTCCTCCATTTTCCCCCAGCGGACGAGTTGCGATTCGGTGACGGCGCGGGGCGGCGGGTCGGGCGGGGCGGTGGGCATCGGCGGGTCCGGGCAGGAGATAATCGCGGAGGGGAAGTGTACCGCGCGCGGCGGCGGCGTCTAACGCGCCGACGGTTCCCGCGCGGCCAGTCGCCGGATACTGTACCTCTCTCGATTTCCTCCCACCCCGACGCCGCCATGCCGTTCCCCTCGAAAGCCGCCGTGGATGACCTGAAACGGGCGTGGACCGACAAGCGGGTCCGCGTGAAGCCGGACGCGCGGCCGGAGTTGGCCCGCTTCGCCGGCCGCGTCGGGCGGGTGGTGACGGTCAGCTACTCCGGCCGCGCGGTGGTCGATTTCGCCGACGGCGCGTGGTACGACATCCCGGACTTCGCCGACGCGCTGGACGTGGTGACGGACGAAGCCGAGGTGGGACAGTACGACGCCACCGCCAACAGCGCGCAGAAACTGCCCGCCCGCCAGGGGTGAACCGGCCGCGCCGTTGGGTATAATCCCGGCATGGAAAAAACCGAACTCCGGATCGTCTCCGGCACGCTCAAGGGGCGGAAGGTCGAGTGCGAAGTCCACGAGGACATGCGACCGACGCCTCAGTCCGTCCGCGAGGCGCTGTTCAGCATCCTCGGCAACGCGGTGCCGGGTCGCGTCTTCTACGACGTGTTCTCCGGGTCCGGAGTGGTCGGGCTTGAGGCCGTCAGCCGCGGCGCGAGCGGCGGCCGGCTCATCGAGCGCGATCCGAAGCAGGCGAACAACATTCAGAAGTACATCGACCGGTTCGCGGTGGGCGACCGCGTGCAGGTGTTGCGGGCGGACGCCTACCGGTGGGCCGAGCGGTGGGTGCCGACGGCCGGCGCACCGGTGACGCTGTACCTCAGCCCGCCGTTCCCCGACCTGCTCGGCGTGAAGGTGTTCGAGTTCGTGAAGTTGGTGGGCCACCTGCTGACCAAAGCGCCGGACGAGTCGGTCCTGGTGCTGCAAGTGGAAGACGGCTTCCCCATCGACGACTTACCGAACCCGGACCAGTGGGACGTGCGGCGGTACGGCCGCAACCGCCTGCTGTTCCGCGTAAAAGAAGCACCGGGGGAAGCCGAGCCGACGGGGGAAGTGAGTTCGGACGTTGGTTGATGTCTGGGAACGGACAGTACGAGTGCCGACCGAATTGGCCTCGCCCTCCGGGTTCGTTGCACCCCGTCGGGCGCACGAAAAAACCCCGGCGGTCGGGGCCGGGGTGTCGAAGGCCGGGATTTCCGCCCGCTCACTCACCGACGTAGGGCAGCAGGGCCATCGTCCGCGCCCGCTTGACGGCGTTGGACACCGCCCGTTGGAACGGGGCGCACAGTTGGCTCCGCTTGCGGCCGAACAGCTTGCCCTGGTTGGACACCAGCTTCTTCAGGTTGTTGGTGTCCTTGTAATCCACGAAGGCCGGCCGCGGGCAGCCTTCCTTGGTGCAGAACCGGCACCGCATCTTCCGGGTCCGCAGCATCTTCTTGCCGATCATCTCTGCCTCTTTCCGGGAACGCAACGGGGGTGTAGGAATCCGATTTTTCGGAACCGTCAGTGTAGACGGGGCCGGTCGGGTGTCAACGGGAAGCCGCGGATTGGTGGGGGCGGGAAGGATGCCGGAGACGGGCGCGAATTGTTCGCCGGGCACGGCAGTTGCACCATTTTTGCCCCATCTGGGCAAAGGTCGCCCGCACCCGACTTTGGAGAACGCATGAAAGTCCCGACCCTCGATAAGCTGCTCGAAGACCAGTTGAAAGACATCTACAGCGCCGAAAGCCAGCTCCTGAAGGCGCTGCCGAAGATGGCGAAGGCGGCCTCGACGCCGGCGCTCAAAGCCGCCTTGACCGCCCACCTCGAAGAGACGCGCGGCCAGGTGGAGCGGCTCACCCGCGTCGGCGAACACTTGGGCATCGCCAAGCTGACGGGCAAGAAGTGCGCGGCGATGGAGGGGCTGATCGAAGAGGGCAAGGAGGCGCTCGAGATGGAAGCGCCCCCCGCCATTCTGGACCTCGCCATCATCGCCGCCGCGCAACGGGTGGAGCACTACGAGATGGCCGCCTACGGCACCGCCCGCGCGATCGCCGAGCATCTGGGACACGGCGAGGTGGTCAAGCTCTTGCAGGAGACACTCGACCAGGAATCCGCCGCCGATGAGAAGTTGACGGCGGTCGCGTCGGACGCCGTCTTCCCGAGTATCAAGGAGGGTCCGGAGGACGAAGTGGAAGACGACGAGGATGAGGACGAAAAGCCGGCTCCGAAGAAGAAGGCCACCCCGACCAAGGCGGCGCGAAAGTAAGCCCGCTTACCCCGGCGGGCGGGCGGGTTTCTTCCCGTACCGCTCGCCGTGCGCGGCCTTCATCCGCATGTAGTCCGGGTCGGCCTTGACCCGCTCCCACTCCACTTTGAACACCGCCGCGGCCGCCGCCTTCACCGGGTCATTGTGGTACGGCAAGACCGTGCCATCCGCCGCGTACTTGCGACCGCCCTTATAGTTCGCATACCGGCGGGCACGGGTGTAGCCCATCTGTAGGAACTTGCGTGCCATGTCCATGCCGACGAAGTCGCCCGCCGTCTTGTACCCAAGGTAGAGTTCGTAGATCGCCGTGGCCGATGCGCGGGCGGTATCCGGGTCTTTAAACCGCCAATGCGGGAGAATCTCGCTCTTATACGGTTCGACCGACAGCACCCCCTCTTCCCCACGGCCGACTCGATAGAGTTCCGGGTGTGCGCGGAAATCGGTGGCGGCGAAGTCGAGCGAGTAGTCGAAGGTGGGACTGCGATGCGGACCGATTCCTGAGCGCTTCCGCTCCGTGCGGGGTGCGTCCGTTTTTGGAGCGGCTTTTTTCGCGCGAGGCATTGCGTTCCCCTTTTCAACGCCTTGGAGTCAGCAAATACCGGGCCTACACCTCCGTGTCGCGCGGAAGCGAACCGTCCTCGCCGCTAGAGGGCGATCTTGCGGACGATCTTCCACCGGTCGCTCGGCACGCCGGCGACACCGTTCATGGCGGTGTACGGGTCCGCGAACTGGTTCCCCCAACTGTAGATGCGGTTGTTGAGCGAATAGAGGTAGTGACCGAGGCCGTCGTACAGGGACATCCCGAGCGCGTCGGTTCCCATGCCCAGGATCATTTCCGGGACGACGGTCTTAACAGGGATCTCGCGGGCGTTCGGGAAGTCACACACCCTCTTCATGTAATCGACGACGGCGGCTGGCGGCATGCCGATGCCGAAGTTGGGGTCGGCTGTGGTGGCCCCGTGCGTGACGACCGAGTTGATCCGTTCGATGTATGTGGCGATCGTCCAGGTGCCGAACCCGCCGAACGACTGGGTGAACGCCTCGATGCTGTCCAGAATGCCTTGCTTGCCGGCCGCCTGAAGCATCCGCAAGTAGGTTTTGATCTCGGCCAACATCCGGGTCGCGCTTTCCCCGCCCTTCTCCAGCGCCTCGTGCTTCGTGGCGGGACTGTGGTTGTGGAGGGCGTAGAGCGAACTGGTGAAACCGCAGATGCCCCACGGGGCGTTCATCAGTCCCATCTTGTCCATCGACATGGTCCGAACCCTCTGGGGGAGGCGGGGAACGATGCAAGGGTGGTACGTCGCATCGACAAGGAATCTTTCACCGTGGGTGTGTCACTTCAACCCCTTCAGGTAGGCCTTCAAATCCGCCAAGTCGTCGGGTTTGAAGGCGTCCAGCAGGCCGGCGGGCATGAGCGAGTTTCGGCCCGGCTTGCGCTCGACGATGCCCGTGCCGGCGATCCGCACCGTCACGTCGGCGGAGGTTTGCAACAGCAGGCCGTCGGGCGCGTAGTACACAACAACGCCTTCGTAAACTTGGTCCTGGTCGGTCGTCACGCGGACGGTGCGGTAGCGGGCGGGCACGTCGCGGTTCGGGTCCAGGATGGCGGTGAACAGGTCGTCCCGGCTGAACCGCTTGGCCGCGCCGACCAGCGACGGCCCGGTCGCCCGCCCGCCGACGTGGCACGCCGCGCAGTTGGCTTGCGTGAATAATTTCGCCCCGCGCGCGGCGTCCCCGGCGTCCCACTTCACCTCGGCCAACTTCGCCTTCCACTTGGCCGCGTCGTAGCCGGGCGAGGAGAGCGTCTTCGCCAGCGCGGGCTGAGTTTCGGTCAGCCACGCTTCCCACTCGGCGGACGTGGCGAAGGTCTTCGTCGTCGTGGCGGTCAGCCGCTTCAACACGGCGGCGCGGACGGCGGCGGCGGTCTTCGGGTCGGGGAACCGCCGGAGCGACTTCAGCAGCGGCACCAACTCGGCGGTATCGGTCGGGGCGGGCAACTTCGCCAAAGCGCCGACGCTCACGGTGACGACGTTGGCTTGAAGCGACGACAGGCCGCGAAGGAACTTCGCGCGGTCGGCGGCGTCCGGCTGGCGGGCCAACAGCGGCAGCACGGCGTCTTCCAACCCGCCGGCGGACCAGACGGTTTCCAGTACCGGTTTGGCGTCGGTCGGGGGAAGCGCGGCCAACAGTTTCACCGTGCCGCTGTTCCACTCGTACTTCGGCGTCTTCGCGGCGAAGGCGGCCACCGCCTTCGCCACCGCCGCTTTGTCCAGGCCCGGCACGGTCGCCAGCCAGACGTGATCCGGCTCGCCGAACTTCGGGTGCGT
>Ga0105046_10011967_pt1 | contig 13465 bp, 9 predicted proteins | sample MAT03_FD_78385 | JGI IMG/M metagenome (GOLD analysis project Ga0105046, IMG submission 78385) | Freshwater microbial communities from Lake Fryxell liftoff mats and glacier meltwater in Antarctica - MAT-03 (megahit assembly) | ecosystem: Environmental > Aquatic > Freshwater > Ice > Liftoff... | reverse complement strand
TTTTAAATCGACAATTTTCAATACTTAGAAAATAGGTCCAATGGTTCTCTGGATCAGGTACAGTGCTGAGAACCAGTATTCCACCTGTTTGGGCCATAGCTTCAATCTGAAGAACGCCGGGCATTACAGGGTTTCCAGGAAAATGCCCTTGAAAAAAAGGTTCATTAATTGTAACATTTTTTATTCCTGCAACCGAAGTTTCATCAAGATGAAAAATTTTATCAATCAGGCAAAATGGATACCGATGCGGAAGCATTTTGTAGATCTGATTTACATCGAGTAAGGGTTGGACTGTAGGATCATACAGAGGAATACCCTTAGGCATTGCTTTCTTTTCCTGTTCCTTCATTACTTTTTTGAGCTTTTTTGCAAACGCAACATTGGCGGCATGGCCAGGTCTTGCTGCCAGTATCTGGCCTTTAATAGGCCTGCCTGCCAGTGCCAGATCACCCACAAGGTCCAACAGTTTATGCCTGGCAGGTTCATTCTTATATCTTAGCTCCACATTATTGAGGATTCCTTCATTTTTTACTTCAACATGGTCTTTATTAAAAAGCTTCGCCAGATACTGGAGTTCACTATCATCTACTACCCTGTCAACAACCACTATCGCATTATTCAAATCTCCTCCCTGAATAAGACCTTGTTTGTAAAGCATCTCCAGTTCATGAAGAAAACAAAATGTTCTGCATGAAGCAATTTCTTTTCCAAAATCCCGGATATCAGTAAGGGAAGCGTGTTGGCTACCAAGAACAGGAGAATTGTAGTCAACCATCACCGTAAGCCTGTAATCATCCAATGGAAGTGCGGCAATTTCAACGTTTCTGGATTCATCTTTATAATTAATCGCTTCAGTAACTTCAAAGAAATTTCGCATTGCGTTTTGTTCTTCAAAGCCAACCTTTTCAAGAGCCTGGACGAAAGGCATAGAACTGCCATCCATGATGGGAGGTTCCGGACCATTGAGTTGTATCAGAACATTATCTACCTCAGTACCCACTAAGGCTGCCATGGTGTGCTCTACTGTGTTCACACGGGCGCCATTGTGTTCAATGGTAGTTTCACGGCTAAGGTCTACTACATAATCCACATCGGCGTCTACGATGGGTTGGCCAGGAAGATCAACCCGTTGAAATTTTATGCCATGATTGATATCTGCCGGAACAAACGTCATGGTTGCATCCTTACCTGTATGTAATCCAACACCTTCCAGTGTGAATTTCTCTTTAATTGTATGCTGCTTGGTGTTCATAATTACGATCTATGAATCCGGATTTCAGTTAACGGGTGATGATTCTTCGTTCCCAACTTTATCCAGCAAAATTTTTTCCAGATCCTGAACTTTTTTCATAAGTTCAGGCAGTTTTTTATACACTACAATGGATTTCATTTGGTTGCCATACTCAATAGCGGGGCTGCCAAACAATACGGTTCCTTCTTCTTTTACAGTTTTGCTTACTCCGGATTGGGCTCCTACGGAGGTCCGGTTTGCCATTTTAATATGTCCAACAACTCCTACTTGCCCTCCAATTGTGCAATTATCGCCAATTTTTGCAGATCCGGAAACACCTGTTTGCGATGCAATTACTGTATTAGAACCAATCTCAACATTATGCGCTATCTGTATCAGATTGTCGAGTTTAACTCCTTTCCTGATGATAGTTGACCCCATTGTAGCCCGATCTATGGCGGTATTCGCTCCAATATCTACATGATCTTCTAAAACAACATTGCCTAGTTGAGGAATGTTCTTGTATGATCCATCTGCCTGAGGGGCAAAACCAAAACCATCGCTTCCGATCACGGCTCCGGCAGCAATGGTACAATATTTTCCAATCCGGCAACCGGAATAGACCTTTACTCCCGGATGCAAAATACTGTTATCGCCAATGATCACATTATCTCCCACAAATACCTGAGGATAAATTTTTACATGATTTCCGATAGTACAATTTTTTCCGATGTAGGAAAAGGCACCCCGGTACACGCCTGTTCCGGCCGTACTGCCATCACCAAAAAATGCGGGTTCTTCGATGCCGGTTTTCGTTAATGAAGTGAGCCGGCTGTATTCTTCCAGCAATACAGTAAAACTCAGATAAGGATCATCGACCCGAATGAGAGCTGCTGAAATATCTTTTTTTGCTTCAAATGTTTTTGAAACCAAAACTACAGAAGACTTGGTTGTGTAAATGTAAGGTTCATATTTAGGGTTAGCCAAAAAAGAAATGCAGCCGGTTGCCCCGTCCTCAATCTTGGCTATATTATTGATCTTCAATTGTGAATTGCCTAGTAGCTCGCCTTGAAGGAGGGCGGCTATCTGCCCGGCAGAAAACTCCATTTTTTATTTCCCCGCAAAAGGTTGCAAAGATATGTTTTTGGGTTGGCAGACAATATATTTTTTCACAACCGTTGTCATCCCATTGATGTTGGGTAAATCGGTTGCCTCAACGAGATCAATAATGTCTCCGGATCGAAATTTTACATTAATCCGGTTACCACCTGAAATGTATGCTGAGTTTGATACCTCTTTTTCAAAAACAAGATAGGTAACATCATCTGAACTGATGCCTAATTCGGTTTCATACTCCTTACGAATATGCTCCAGTTCGATCATTGCCATTGGACTCGAAGAGATTTGAACTTTTAGTAAACGCCTGTCCATGAGGCCTCTCGATAGGTATGACAAAACATAATCCGGATGGTTAACCCAATTTTTAATGCAAAACCAAATATCATAGTCATCAAGCATTGAAAAGGTATTGAGATGAGAGGGTTCGGAGAGAAAATCCATCAATCCAAACCTTTTTTCAAAGAAAGCCTGAAGATGGAAAGGCATTGAGATTTGCATTCCCCTATCCATCAAAGTCCTTGCTCTTCGCATTAATTGAATCAACATTTCCTCAGCACTCACAGTAGTCTTGTGAAGATATACCTGCCAATACATCAACCTTCTTGAGCTTAAGAAATTTTCAACTGAATAAATTGCCTTATCTTCAACAACTAGTTCATCCTGATGGATATCAATCATTTTTAGAATTCTTTCAGCAGAAATGGCTCCTTCTGCCACGCCTGTAAAGAAACAATCCCTGCGCAAATAATCCATCCGATCAAGGTCGAGCTGGCCGGAAACCAACTGGTTGAAAAATGGTCTGTGATATTTCCCTTTGAAAATTTGAATCGCAGTATCCAGCCTGTTTCCAAACAGGAAATTTAATCGTTCCATAAACGCCAAAGAGAGCATTTCATGAGGGACTCCTTGTAAAATGCTACTTTCCAACGCATGTGAAAATGGACCATGCCCGATATCATGAAGAAGAACGGCTAAACGGGCACCTTCTTCCTCCTCTTTGGAAATTTCATGGCCTTTTTCTTTAAGAGTTTCAAGAGCAAGGCCCATTAGGTGCATTGCACCCAAGGCGTGGTGGAACCGGGTATGATGTGCTCCGGGGTACACAAGATCCGTAAGCCCAAGTTGTTTTATCCGTCGAAGACGTTGAAAATAAGGATGATCTACTACTTCCTGAATGGTTCCCGGAGGAATAGTGATGAACCCATGAACGGGATCATTGATTATCTTGCCTGCGTTGGCCATAGGATGGCGAAGGTAGGTATTCCGATGTATTTTAGAGGATGTCTGAGTTCTATTTTTTTCAAACACTTCAATATTAGATTTCCCGAACTGTTTTTATTTGTTTTGCACATGTTTGAAATGGTTGTTCACTGGCCACTCTTTTGAAAAAATCCAACCTGCTGATCCTTCTGGCCATTATTTTTCTATCCTTACCGGTTCTGACGATGGTATTGTGGCACCGGCAGATTTATTCAGAAGATTGCACCGGAGCCGACTCCTTCAGGATCGAAAAATACGGTAAAATTGAGGCTCCTCAGATTGAAGAAAGTTCCGGACTTTCCTTTTTAGACCATGATAAGTTTTATACCCACAACGACGATACGGATTCCAGTTTGTACCTGATTTCGGCGAAAGGTAAAATGTTGAAAAAATGGACTTTACCATATAAAAACCGCGACTGGGAAGAACTTTGCTCCGATGAAAATGGAGTGATTTTTATCGGAGATTTTGGCAACAATTTTAATAATTCCAAAGCACTGAAAATTTACATCTTCGATCCCAAATCAAACAAAGTGATGGGAATCATCCGGTTTCGGTACGAAGAACAAACAGAATATCCTCCGTATAACCCCGGCAAAATGAATTTTGATTGTGAAGCAATGGTCTATCAGAAAGATAGTCTTTATTTGTTCACTAAAAATAAGAATGAGCGGGGAACCTATTTGTATGCTTTGCCGGCAAAATCCGGGAACTTTGTTGTTCGAAGAAAACAAACGATTAATCTACTCGGAATGGTCACTGCTGCTTCTTTGCGGCCGGATGGTAAAGAACTGGCTCTTATGACGTATGGAAAAATCTACTTCTTTTCCCTTACCAATGGAATGAATAAAATTTCAGACTCAGAAAATTGCCTTGCCTGGTGGCAATTTAGGCAAAGTGAATCCATAAGTTATTGGGGATATGATAGATTACTTGCAGGAAATGAACAAAGAGAATTATTTCTCATCACACGAAAATGACAGGAAATTCATTCGGAAAAGCGTTCACCGTTACAACATTTGGTGAATCACACGGAACAGGTATCGGATTGGTTATTGATGGTTGCCCGGCGGGAGTTCCCATTGATTCTGATAAAATCCGGATCGAGATGCAACGCAGAAAACCTGGCCAAAGCAAGCTAACTACACAACGAAAAGAAGACGATCAGGTTCAGATTCTTTCCGGCGTGTTTGAAGGCATAAGTACCGGAACCCCAATTGGAATTTTTATTCCAAATCAGGACCAGAAATCAAAGGATTACCAACATCTGGCTGATACATTCAGACCTTCTCATGCAGATTTTACCTATCAGGAAAAATATGGAATACGTGACTACAGGGGAGGAGGTAGAAGTTCTGCCCGAGAGACTGCTGCCAGAGTTGCTGCAGGGACAATAGCGAAACAGATACTAGAAAAACAGGGTATTCAGATCCATGCATATGTGCAGCAGGTAGGAACAATAAAGGTTGAAAAGGAGTATAGTGCCCTCGATTTTTCCTTAACAGAAAGCAACGATGTTCGTTGTCCGGATCCGGAAACTGCAGTAAAGATGGAACAGCTTATCGATTCTATCCGTAAAGATCGCGACACCATCGGTGGCCTGGTACGCTGTATTTGCAGTGATGTACCCGTGGGTCTTGGAGAACCTGTTTTTGATAAATTGCACGCCGATTTAGGCAAGGCAATGCTTAGTATTAATGCAGTAAAAGGATTTCAGATTGGTTCGGGTTTTTCTTCATTGGGAATGAAGGGCTCTGAACACAACGATATTTTCTACTCTGAAGGTGGTAAAATCCGAACGCACACCAACCATTCCGGTGGAATTCAAGGAGGGATAAGTAATGGAGAGGATATCTATTTTGACGTTGCTTTTAAGCCAGTAGCTACCATCATGCAATCACAGCAAAGTGTTGATAAGAGTGGAAACCCTTCGGTGGTTGAAGGAAAGGGTAGGCATGATCCTTGTGTGCTACCCAGAGCGGTTCCTATAGTTGAAGCAATGGCGGCGCTTGTGTTGGTTGATTTCTGGTTGAGAAACCGGCTGAGCCGATTGTAGTAAGTTCTTTCAAAAAAGTAAAAAGTGAAAGACAAAATTGTATTAATCACCGGTGGTACTTCTGGAATTGGCTATGCCATTGCGGAGTATTTTGGTAAAAAAGGAGCCAGAATCGCTTTTACCAGTCGGGAAATGAACCGGGTTAATGAGACCGAAAAAAGATTGCAGAAACTGGGAATTGAAGCATTTGGCATTCAGGCAGATGCAGCCTCAGAGACGGATCAAAGAAAGGCGGTATCTTTAACGATTAATCAATATGGTAAACTGGATGTTTTGATTAATAATGCCGGAGTATCCATGAGGGCATTGTTTACCGAACTGGATTTGAGTGTGTTCCATAAAGTGATGGACATTAATTTTTTTGGTACGGTTTACATCACACATGCTGCTCTTCCCTATTTAATCCGTTCCGGAGGTAGCATTGTTGGGATATCATCGGTTGCTGGTTTTACCGGATTGCCGGGCCGAACCGCTTATTCTGCTTCGAAATTTGCCATGGCTGGATTTTTCGAAAGCCTGGAAAGTGAAATGACGCAAAAAGGAGTTCATGTGTTAATGGCTTATCCAGGGTTTACTTCATCGGCAATCAGAGAAAATGCTCTGACAAAAGATGGAAGTTTACAGGGAGAATCGCCCAGGATTGAAAAGAAAATGATGCAACCGGAAGAAGTAGCAAAGCAGGTTTACAATGCTTTAATCAAAAAGCGCAGAATGGTAGTAATGACCACGGAAGGCAAACTTACCTATTGGCTAAGTAAATTTTTTCCCGGATTTGTTCGCCAAAAGGTATATAAAAAGATGGCCGCAGAACCTGGTTCTGGATTACTTCCCTGAAATCTCTATTTTTCGTTAAGTACCCGGATGAGAGATTCTGTGGCAGTTCCAGCAATTTGAGCCATTTCTTCTCTTGAAAAAATTCGCTCCCCTTCTGAAAATCCACTGGAAACCAAATGATTACGGAGATATTCTGCTTCGTTTAGTACGCGTTCTCTCATGGGAGTATAGGCAAGATGAACCATTTTTTCCTGCAGTCGATTTGATTCTTCTGCCTGTAGTTGTAAAGCCGCCATGAGCATCGGGGCATTTTCAGAAAGAGCTTTTATGGCTTTTTCCTTAGGAATGGATCGTATTTCCACTGCAGTTGAAGCCTCTGCATAATTGCGATAACTGTGCGGCAACAAAGCATCAGAAAGCCCAATTAGCCCTGAGCCAAAATCAATTCGGGTAATCAATGATTTCCCAAATGCGGTGGTCCGGTAATGTTTTACAATTCCTTTTTCAAGCCAGAATACCGATTGTGGAAATTGCCCGTCAGAGAAAAGAAGATGTTTTTTAGGGAGCCGGATTATTTCAGAACCCGATTCTTTCAGCAGATTTTTTAAAAAACTATTTAACTGATCCTGTGCGTCCTGCAGTTGTTTTGGTGATGCACTGCGTTGGGGAACCGTTCCATTTTTCTGTAACCTGGTTTCGATTGCAGCCAAAAGTTCCAGCTCAGTGAATGGCTTGGTCAGGTAGTCATCGGCTCCCAGTTCCATAGCCTTCCTCTGATCTGATCTTTCAGATTTTGCAGTCATGAATATGAACGGAATCTGATTTAATAATTCATCCCTTCTGAAAAGATGCAAAACCCCAAATCCGTCCAGTACAGGCATCATGATATCACTAACAACGAGGTCTGGTGGTGTTTCTCTTGCTATTTCAACCCCAATTTTGCCGTTTTCAGCAGAATATACTTCAAAACCGGCAAGTTGAAGAATTTCTGCAGTGTTTTCCCTGATTTCCTGGTGATCTTCGATGAGCAATATCTTTTTCATTTGTTTTCAAAAAATAGTGAAATGATAGTTCCTTTATTCAATTCGCTGTGGATGTTTATTTTGCCTCCCATCAGAGCGACATATCGTTGTACAATATGAAGACCTAAACCGGTTCCTTTTATATTATCTGCATTTCTCCCCCGAAAGAATCGTTCGAATAAATGCTCCTGGTCTTCTTTAGAAATTCCAATGCCTTTGTCATGAATCTCAAGTAAAAAAGAGTTGTCTTTTTTACGTGCTACTATCTGAATCACAGATGATTTTGGAGAAAATTTGATTGCGTTCGAAAGCAAATTCAGAAGAACATTCCGAAGAAGTTCTTTATCCAGTTTCACGTTGCCTATGCCACCCAAATCGTACTTTATAGTTTTGCCATCACCTGCCTGACTTTGCATTTCTCCAGCCAGCTCTTTTATGAGTTCAGGCAAATGGAAAAGTTCTGATTTTGATTCAATTTTGCCTTCTTCCAACTTGCCGATGGAAAGAAATTCGTTCAGTAAATTACTTAGGTTTAAGACAGTATCTGAAATCCTTTTCAAGTGTTTTTCCCTTTGAATCTGGTCTTCTGTCTTACCGTATTTGCCAATCAATGTGGCCGAGGTGAGTATCGTTGCCAATGGCGTTTTAAATTCATGGCTTGCCATAGCCACAAACCGGCTTTTAAGTTCCCCAAGTTGTTTTTCGCGTTCGAGTGCTTGTTGAAGATCTTTTCGAGATGATTCAAGTTGACTCAACGTATGTCGCAATGTTTCAGTCCGGCGTTCTACTTCTGCTTCAAGATTGGAATTGAGGAGCTTAACTTCATGGGTTATTGTCTCAAGTTCTGCTTTTTGATGAAGTAATATCTCTTCGTTCTTTTTTCGAATGGTAATATCCAGAATAAAAGCAATAACAAAAAGGCCTTCATCTGTATGGAAATAGCTCAAACTTATTTCTATTGGCACCAGAGATCCATCTTTCTTTTTACCATTCAAATCACGTCCGGCACCCATAGGCCTTACCTGAGGATGAATTGTATAATGTTGTCTTGATAAAATATGGGCACTTTGCTGATCGGAAGGCAACAGAATTTCTACTCGTTTCCCATTTAGCTCTTCTGCGGGATAACCAAAAATAGATTCGGCATGTTGATTTACCAGTGAAATTTCTCCTTTCGAGTTGGCAATGACAATACCGATGGTAGCAAAATTGAAGAGGGCTTCAAATTTTTGCTTTTCCTTCAATAGTTGATCAATTGCTTTTGTGGTCATGAAATGTATATATGATTTCCAAAACTGGAGAATTAAGAATTTGAATTTTATGACTTCAAATAAACAATAAACTGATATAAATCAGTCAAACACTGGGCAGGTGTAGGAGAATAAATTAATTTTTTACCACCTGAAACCAACTGTTGCAGTGATTTCCTCCCGGAAAGAGGATGTTATAAAAATAGACACCTTCTTCCACCTTTGCTGGTTTCCAGTCGTTTTTATAGACTGAAGTTTCAAACACCTGACTACCCCAACGGTTGTAAATTTCAAGCCCCCAATCGGGTTGTAATCCTCTAATTGTGAATAGGTCGTTTTTAAGGTCATCGTTTAAAGTAATCAGGTTTGGAACATAAAACTCATCTATGACTATTTTTTTTATATAAACCTCTCTGCAATTGTCTTTGTAGCCTTCAAGTTTTACTTCGTAAGTACCTGCTTTTTCATATCGGTGTCTCGGGTTAATCTCTGTTGTTTTAAAGCCATCATCAAAATCCCAGATAAATGAATGCCCGTTTCGGGTTGTATTTGTAAACACAATATAGGGTTGATCACAACCTTCATACAGTCGACTCGTGGTAAAGGAGGGAAGAATAGTTATTTTCTGATCGTTTAAATCCAGTGTATCAAAGGCATTTTCCTCACAATTCCCTTTAATGCCATTTAATTGAACGGGATATCTTCCATTTCGGCTATATGTTCTGAATACGACCGGTCCTGAAGCTGTGTCTCCGTTTCCGAAAGTCCATTTGTATCTCTCTGAGCTATCTTTGTTAGAAAATAACTTGATTTTGTAAATGCCATCGCAGGGCAAATAGGTTTTCTCTGTTCCGAAGCCGAGGTTTATTTTTCGGTTTTGAAGTCCGTAATCAATTTTTGCAATGCAGCCTTGCTGGTTTTTTACTTCGATGGTGTAGCGTAAACTTCCCAGTGGAGTAATTACAGGTTTATAGGATGTGGGATCGCTTAGATAATTCTGAGGTTTCCATTGGATAGAATATGGCTCCAGTTCGTTGAAAATGGGTCGTATTGTATCGCCTACACAAAATGAATCCACAGGATAGCTGGCAGGTAGATTAAAGGGATCAGGTATGGTTATAGAATCAATTGCAACGGCCTGGTAAACACAAGTTCGGGTATTGATTGCTTTTAAGGTAATTATGTATTTGCCAGGACTGGAATAGGTGTAGTTAACAGTTCTTGTATTGCTCTGAAGAGAATCCCCATTTCCAAAAAGCCAGGTATAAAATTCTCCGTTTTCGGATTGATTTGTTAAGGTAATTGTTGAAGGGCATTTTATTGCCCCGGCGAAATTAAACTTGACTTTGAGATCAAACAGATTAATTTTCATTACGCCATTATTGCAATTATTACTACCAATATTGGGCTGATAAGAATTGATGGTTCCTTTAAAATATTGATCATTGTTATCTTTACATCCGCAAATGGCTTGAGTTATCACTCCCCTTTTATCAAACCGGCTTGTACCTCCATCTACATGTTCTCCCCTTCCTTTGCCGGAACCAAGATAGGTTCCAAACAGAATTGATTTAGCATCTCTGGTTAAAATAAGAAAGTAAAAGTCAGAACTATCCTGACTCACGGATTGAAAAGCATCATTTGAAACGGGTAACCCATACGTGTATCCACCGGCAAATCCTTGTTCCACTTCCTGATTATTAACTTTTCCACCCCAACCCGCCATGTAGATTCTGCCACAGGAATCAACCATAAAACTGGTAGGAACAATATTTGGTCTTGAGGGAGTGGTGCCATAAGTAGTAGACCAGGAAAGAGATTTCAAATCCGAACTAAATTTCTGAAGAAACTGACCGCCACGATTATTTCCGAAGGTATTTGGAGATTTGGGCATAACACCCTGTGTCTGACCAAAAATAAAAACACTTCTTTCGTCATCTGTTTCTACCAAATACGCTTGGTCGTAAGAAGCAGATCCTGAATATGTTGAAGATACCCAATCTCCGGTAACCTTTTCAAAACACGCAACGAACCCATCAATGCTTTTCCCATTACGGGTTTTTTGATAGGTTACAGCAGGCATGCGCATATCTGTACTATTGGTCCCACCGCAAACAACCAATCGGGAAGCACCCTGGAATTTTAAAGAGAAAATGGCATCTTCAGAAGATCCTCCAAAATAAGTGGACCAGCTCACTTCGGATAAGTTAGAATTAAATTTAACCAGCAAACCATCCATATTACCGCCTAGAGAAGACTGCGAAGGGTTGACGATAGGAAAATCAGAAGAATGGGTATGGCTTGCCACAAAGATTGACCCATCACTGTCTACCAATAAATCGCCTCTGAATTGATCGCCATAATTTGTAACCAGATTTTCGTATACAGTCATCAGCCCATCAGTTCCGGTTCCACCAAGATAAGTTGATGCTACAATAGACTGCAGACCAGAACTCAGTTTGGTAATAAAAATATCACTTCCATTGGTATAGGTTGGAGAAATTGATGTTTCACTGTAACCAAAAGGATATTCAACTGGGCCGCCCTTAAATTGTTGTTGAAATGCGGAGACAGAAACGGGAAAATCCCCACTTGAAGTTGTACCCATGATGACCAGATTTTGGGCCTCATCTACTTCCAAAGAATGTGGAGTCTCTGCTCCTGAACCTCCTAAAAATGAACAGGAAAGCAATTGATTGCCCGTTTGGTTGAACTTTAGAATACCAATATCGTACGTCAAATATCGGTTCTGACCCGTTGCTCCGTTAAAACTACGGTCATAGGCTCCGGAAGTAGTGGGGTAAATGCTGCCGTATACGGTTCCTGCTGTATACGAAAATCCATCTCTGTCGCTTACAGCAGTATTTGCCCAATTATCGCTGGTTGAACCACTATATGTTAAGAAGTTAAGTAAAGGATCAATAATGGTTGGATATCTTGGGTCCAGAGGTTTAGAGAATCTGAATCCTACCTTTTTTCCGGATAGAACGTAGTAGCATTCTACTTCTTTAGATACTCCGTTAACCAGTTGATATGCTTTCGGGATGTGTTCCTCTACTACTCCTAAGCTGGTCCTGATGCGAAGTCTGCCTTCTTTTATTTGCAAGCCCTGATCACCTTCATACAAAAGTGAAATTGCGGTACCATTTTGGCCGGCAGCCATTTCAAAATCGTATTTAAGAAATTGGTCTCCACTGTGGATACTAAGGGAAATGCCGGGGTACAGGTTCTTATACACGATGCTGGAATAGGAAGATGCACCTGTTGCCCATTTTTCCCGGTCTTTTCCGAGATAGAAATTATATTTTGTCTTTTCCTGCGCACTTGATGCCTGAGGTTTTACCAGATTGGCGTTTTCAAAATTGACCCTGAATACATGGGCCAGAAACTTGGATGTGTCGGGTTCTTCATGAAATCGCTGTGCGTGGATCTGTGCAAGTGGATGCAATCCTGCTCTGATTAATTCATAGGTTATTCTTTGATTTTCTAACCAAACCCGATGGCTCCCAATTTGAGCTCTGAAACCAACCTTCGATGGCCATTGGCCTCTATTCTCTATAAATTGAAATTTGCCAATGGGTGAAGACCAGGTCACAGTCAAACCAATAACAAGCCACAGAAATGAAAATAGTAGTAGGAAACGCAAATTTTAAAAGATCGAAGACTACAAAAATAGCTTTCAAACCTGAGATTGCAAATCATTTTTCAATAGAAGAATGACTATGTTTTTTTTCTATTTCAGGAAGTACTGACTTGGTCTTTCAAGACTTATTCCCATAGTCAGCGAAAAAGTACTGTTATAATATGAGTTAATTTCCTGACCATAATATTTATCTAACAGGGAATTAAGGTCGGTAGTTAAATTATCACTCAAATCGATAAACCCATGATAATAACGGAAATCCAGATGATACCAGTGGTTGATCAAAAAACCTGTAATTCCCCAACCAACAGTGAAACCAAGATCATCTCTTTTTATATAAGATCGGACGTCGGTACTTTTACCAGAGATGAGGTCTTTCCGGGTAGCGGAAAGAATACCGGAATAGGTTGGGCCAAATATGAAATAAGGCCTTGTCATTCCACCTCGGTTTAACATGTATTTGAATAGAATAGGAACTTCCAGATAGGCGATTTTGTACCGAAAATTAGTTTTATACAAATCATTGTCTGGAAAATTATCTATGGTATTGTAAAATTTCGAGCGGTTTCCGCGGGTTGAATAAAGGACATCTAATTCAAGTTGCCACTTCTTATTTTGTTGGAATTTTACACTCATGTAACCACCCAGGTTAATTCCGGGTTGCATACCACGCATCCCTGTGGCCTGCATGGTACCGCGAAACAAAGAAAGATTGCCTCCTATTTTTGGACCAAAACCCACTCGCTGTGCAAAGTTCGGTACTGTAACGCAGAATGTAAGAAGGAAAATGAATACCTGTGTTTTTCCGGAATTGGAAACTTTCAATTTCGTTAAATCTCTAAATAATGAACAATTACTTGTGGACAAAGGGATGCATTTTTAGCCTAACGTCCAAATTTTATAAATCATGATATTGTGAAGTTTACACAGCTAGGTCTAATCGTAGTAAATTCATTCTTTCCATAACGGTCACTAATCATTTGAAATTACACAGGTCAACAAGTAGAGCGGGATGCGTTTTCCAGGTTTCAAAAGGTTTGCAATAGAATTAAATGGATGGGTATCGTTCAGGGCGTGAGGTGTTTTCATTCTCCGTTTTCAAATCCATTG
>Ga0105046_10011965_pt1 | contig 13466 bp, 13 predicted proteins | sample MAT03_FD_78385 | JGI IMG/M metagenome (GOLD analysis project Ga0105046, IMG submission 78385) | Freshwater microbial communities from Lake Fryxell liftoff mats and glacier meltwater in Antarctica - MAT-03 (megahit assembly) | ecosystem: Environmental > Aquatic > Freshwater > Ice > Liftoff... | reverse complement strand
GCGTCGCGCAGCTGGTCTTGCGCCTTGAACCAGTTCCAGCATTTCGAGGCATTCGCCGTCGCTGACTGTTCGGGATAGACCACCACAAAGCCGTGTTCGTCGGCCAGGCGGTTCATTTGCGTGCCCGCTGCAAAGTCGTCCGCAGACTGAGTGCAGCCGTGCAGCATCACGAGCAGCGGCGGCGCCGCGTCCACCCGCGCGGGCACATGCAGCTTGTAGGCACAAGGGCTGCTTTCGGGCCAGCGCGCTGCGGCATCGACGCGGTTGCGGCCGGCGACCAGACCACCCTTGCCTGCGGTGATTCCCGCGCTGGCCAGCGCACTTCGGATCGTCTCGTTGATGGCGTGTGCGTCGAAAGAAGGCGCTCGGATGTTGAAGAGTGATTTCATGGGTCGATGGCCGGTTGTCAGGCTGGGAGTGGTTGTCAGTGGATGCGGTCGGACAGCGCCCGCCGCACGGCGGCACTGGCCTGGAACGCGCCCAGGACGGTGACGGATTCGATGGCCGCGCGGGCCAGTTCAGGGCTCACGTCGTCGGCGATGCGTGCGAGCCCGACCACCTGCACCTGCAGACGCTGACCCGCTGCCACAGCGCGTTCGAGATCGGCCCGGCTGATGTGCTGCAAGCCGACCGTCAGCGTGCGCCGCGCCACGGTCTGCCTGAGGGTGTCGGCATGCAGCGCGAGCTGGTTGCGCAGCGCCGTCCTGACGAGGTCGGACCGATTTGAATAGAAGCCCTCCTGCACGAGCAGGTCGACCTGCCCCAGGTCGACGACGCCGACGTTGACCGTCATCTTTTCGGTCTCGCCTGCGCGCTGCCTGGGCTGGAGCCCTGTTGTCGCTGTCATGCCATCCACCTGGAATCCTATTGGAACCCAATTGGAGCATACTTTGGTCGTCTGAAGACGGTGCACCCGCACCTGGCTGTCGCAAACGAGCCCTGGAACGACCACGCCATGGCGGCGCACGGTCTGGCACTGGCCATGGCGAGGGCGCCGCTGGAATGCAGATTGCCGATCTCGACCCACCCTTGCTGCCAACCCGCATTCCCGGATTGCCGACCAAGGAAGAAGGACGCAATCCACATGCTGAGCTATCTCGCCGCCTATGCCGCCACTGCAGCGGCTTTCCTGGTCATCGACCTTCTCTGGCTGGGCGTCATTGCGAAGTCTTTCTATCGCAAAGGCATCGGGCATCTGATGGCCGACCCGCCCGACCTGCGGGCGGCCGGCGTGTTCTACCTGCTCTACCCGCTTGGCGTGATGCTGTTTGCGGTCGCGCCAATCGCCTTGGTGGGCGGCACGGTGGCGCCGGCAGACCTGCCCTGGCCGCAGGCAGTGTGGGCGGGCGCGCTGTTCGGCTTTTTCGCCTACGCCACCTACGACCTGAGCAATATGGCCACGCTCCGTGGCTGGCCGCTGCGGCTGACTCTGGTCGACATCGCGTGGGGCGCGGCGCTTACCGCTGCGGCCGCTGCCGCGGGCCGATGGACGCTGGGGCAGATGGCATGAGGCTGCCCGGTCGCCACAGGCGCGCTGTCCTACGGCCACCCGCGCCCTTGTCCGAGTTGCTCCTGCAACGCGACGCTTCACAGTAAAGCGACCGCTTACCACCACTGGGAGACCGATCATGGGCAAATACTTTCTGGCTTGGGTTCTGGGTGTGCCGGGCATCGTGTTGTTGGTGCTGTACTTCTTCTTCCGCTGAGGGCCGCGGCGATGTCCACGACAAAACCCGACTCGACACCCCTTCCCGGATCGCCGCAGGCGCAGCGCGACGCCCTGATCGAATCCGAACGCGCCGCGAATGCGCAGCAGCCGCGAAACTTCAAGGAAGAAGCGTTGACGGACAAGGTCGTGAGCGTCGAGCCCGATGGCACGGGCCCGACCTCGACCAAGACTTTCGACACCAAAGTGGACCGAAACGCCGGTTCAGGCCAGGAAGACTCCTGATCTGACGGGTGTCTGGGCTGCAGGCCTTGCCGCACCCACCGCTGCGAATGGCTCGCCGAAATCATCAATTTCGGCGCGCTGGTTGACTTCATCGAATGTCCGAATAGCGGATGCAGCTGCTTACCGCGAATTCGCTTCAACCGCTTTTCGAGCCGGGCCGCGACGTGGCGGCCGTCGGCCCCATGTAGCGCCTGAACTCTCGACCGCAGTTTTGCGAAAGCCTGCTCGATCTCCTGGTGATGATCAATCACCACGACCAGCCATCCAGACCCGACCATTGCGCGGGAGCGCTGGCGCGCCCGCGCGCTTGCGCGCTGGTGCATTTCCGCTCTTTCGGACTCACTGGGTTCTGGGGTGACCGGTCCAACGACCTTGTCGATGATGTTCATGCAAAAGCTCCGTTGACCGCCTCGCTGGCGTACGTGCCGCGTTGACAGCGTGGTGCGCGGGACAACGGCAATTGCAATGCCTGCGAGCTCCGACTCGCGCCGCCACCGCTCGGCGATGGTCCAGGCTTTTCCTGAAACCCGGGAAGGTCGCTGCTTGGGGTCCGTGGTCGTCTGGGCAGAAGTTCAGCAATGTCCTACGTGATGACCTGACTCTGTTCGACATGCAGCAACAACGGGCCAGGCAACGATCAGCGCCACATCAGCTGACCTCAAGAGATTCATGAACAAGCTCTCGCTTCATCAACCAATCGCCTCCCGCCCCAGCTGGGTGCTGCTGGGAACCGAACCATGGCGCGCAGCCGGCGAGTACGTGTCGCACCGCATGCAGCGGGCACTCAATGAACCGGCAGGCGGCGGTGATGGCCACCCCGTGATCGTGATTCCCGGTTTGGCCAGCGATGGCAACTCTGTGGCGCCTCTGGTCGCCCACTGCCGGGCCATGGGCTTCGTCGCGATGGACTGGGGCCGCGGCTTCAACACCGGGCCGGGCCAGGATATCGACAGTTGGCTGCAGGCTTTGGCCGCCGAACTGTGCGAAAACTTGCGGGGCGCAGTAAACGCTGACGGCAAACCCGTCGCGCCGACATTGATCGGCTGGAGCCTGGGCGGCATCTACGCCCGCGAAATCGCCAAGTTGCCGGGCATGCGGGTGCGCCAGGTCATTACGATCGGCACACCCTTCAATGGTCATGTCGAGCAAACGCATGCGGGCTGGCTTTACAAGCTGCTGAATGGCAAATCGCCTGCCTTGCAGCAAGCCGAGCAGCAGCGGCTGAAGCGCCCGCCACCGGTGCCCACCACATCGATCTACAGCCGCAGCGACGGCGTGGTCGCCTGGCAAGCCTGCCGGCACGACGAACAAGGCATTCGCGTGCAGGACGTCGAAGTCGAAGGCAGCCACCTTGGCATGGCATGGAACCCGGCCGTGCTGCGTGTCGTGGCCGACCGTCTGATGCAGCCGCAGCGTGGCTGGCGGCGCTATCGCCATCAGACGTTGGACGCAAGCGGCTGATCTGATCCGCTTGAAAGTGGCGATCGATTGCCCACCACCGTGGTCGAAGCAGACCGGCGAGCAGTCGGCACGGTGATTGCCTTGCCCGCGTCGTGAACGCTTCAGCTTCCGCCGACCATACCGGTCATCGACCCTGCGTCCAGGGGATGTGCATGACAGGCAGGCCTGGCGTGCCGGGAAGGCCCTCCGCCGGCCGCCCGGAGGGCTGCGGCGCTGGTCTGTGCACTGTCTGCAGCACGTCGGCGGCTTGATGGACAGGCTGTCGGCCATACCTTTCCAGGGCTTTTGGATGGGTGGCTTTGAAGGGGCAGACCATGTCAATGGCCATGGCCTGCCACTGGACATGGTGGCCGCGAGCGGCCATCTGGATCGGATGGAAGAAGACCATCGCCGCGCAGCGCAGGCCGGTCTGAAATGCGTGCGCGAGAGCATCGGCTGGCGCCTGGCCGAAAGCGGCGACGGCAGGATCGACCTGGGCCGCGCTTTGCGTGTGCAGGCCAGCGCGCACCGGCACGGCCTGCAGGTGCTGTGGACGCTGATGCACTACGGCCTGCCGGCCGGGCTTTCGCTGCACGGCGACACATTGGTGCCGCGACTGGCGCGCTTTGCCGCTGAGGTGGCGCGCGTCCTCGGTCCCGGCGAACTCGCAGCCGGGCATGTGCCGGTCTTCACCCCGGTCAACGAGATCAGCTTTCTCGCGTGGGCAGCGTCACAGCCGGGCATGTTCGCGCCGCCGAACAATTTCCCTCCAGGCCCTGGCTGGACTGGCGCGGCCGAGAGCGCGCACATCAGCGGCTACACCGTCAAACGCAGGCTCGCGGCAGCCGCGATCGCGGCTGTGCACTCCATCCGCGCCGAACTGCCTGCGGCACGTTTCATGCACGTCGAACCCGTCGTGCATGTGGTTGCACCGCGCGGCCGTGACGACCTCATTGCGTCGGCCCGGGAGGCGCGCAGTTGGCAGTGGCAGGCGTGGGACATCCTGTGCGGGGCTCTCGAGCCGATGCTCGGCGGCGCGCCTGAGCTGCTGGACATCGTCGGCCTCAACCACTATCACAACGGCCAGTGGGAGGTCGAGACCCAGGCGCCACTCGACTGGGCCAGCCGCGACCCGCGACGCAGCCGCTTTGCGCGACTGCTGGCAGAGGCCGCGCAGCGCTACGGCCGACCGGTGGTGGTGGCGGAAACCAGCCACGTCGGCGCGGGCCGCGCCGCCTGGTTGCACGAGATGGCGGCTGAAGTGCGCAGCGCGCGGGACAGCGGCGTGCCGGTGCAGGGCCTGTGCATCTACCCGCTGGTCGACCGACCTGACTGGCAAGACCCGGCGCAATGGCACCGCAGCGGTCTGTGGCATGTGGATGAGCAGCCGATGGGCGACGCCGCAGGGCCACTGTCGCGATACCCTGAACCAGGCGCCATCGGCGCACTGCGGCAGTGGCAGACGGCGTTCGGCACGGCACCGCACCACGCTGTGACCTGCCCGGCAGGGCAGCGTCCCGTGCTGTTGGCCTTTTCGCATCTGCGGTGGGACTTCGTGCGTCATCGCAGCCGGCATCTGCTCGAGCGGCTGGCCGGGCCTGGCGGCGCCTGGCGGCTGCTGTTTGTCGAAGAACCACTGCCTGCGTTGGGCGCCCCGTGGCTGGACCGCATCGCCGCCGGCCCGCACATCGAGGTGCTGGTGCCGCACACGTCCGGTGCGACGCAGCAGCCCGGCTTCGACCCGGCCCAGGCCCAGGCCCAGCAAGAAGCCTTGCGTGGTTTGCTGCTGGAGGGTCTAGTTGCCGACGGGGGCGACATCGACACCGTCTGGCTGACCACCCCCATGGCCTGGCCGCTGGTGCAGGACTTGTTGAACGAACTGCCGCCGACCCGCCAGCATCGGCGCGTGATCTATGACTGCGCCGACGAGCTCTCAGCCTTCGACGCTGCGCCAACGGCACTGTACCGTTGCGAAGACGCTCTGCTGCGCGCTGCCGACGGCATCGTCTGCGCCAGTCAATCGCTCGCCGCGTCGCGCCGCGCACAGGCCGGCGCGCGGCTCGTGGTGCTGGCCAATGGGGTCGACAGCGCCGCCTTCTCGCGCAAATGCCCCGCGCCCTTCGGCTGGGACGCGATGGAAGCGGCTGCGCTGGCGCCGCGCGGGTCAGGGCCCCAGCTCGGATTCGCGGGCGTTGTCGACGAACGCATGGATCTCGCGTTGGTGACAGCACTGGCACGCGAGCACCCGGAGTGGCAGATCGTCATCGTCGGTCCGGTGCTCAAGATCGACCCGCTGACATTGCCCAGGCGGTCAAACATTCACTGGCTGGGCGAGCAACCGTACCGGCTGCTGCCAGCGCTGATGCGCCGCTGGCAGGTCGCGATCGTGCCTTTCGTCGACAACTTGGCCACTCGCCACGCAACGCCGCTGAAGGCGATGGAAGCTTTGTCCGCAGGGCTTGCGGTCGTCGCCACCCGGCTGCCCGAGATGGACGGCTGGCGCGATGCCGGGCTGTACTGTGCGTCTTGCCATGCCAGCTTCATTGAAGCCTGCGCGACAGCCTTGGCCGAAGACCCAGTCGCCATGCGCGCGCGACGCACGCGCGCCAGCGCCCGCCTGCGGCAACGCGGTTGGGATGCCACTGCCGCCCGACTGAGCCGCTGGCTTCAGCGCCCTGCGCCCGGCATCGCGCAGGCCGAAGCCGAAGACATGTCAACACCACGCGCTGGCGTCCTGTATCGGCTTGAGTGCTCTGCCGCTGGTTGAAAGCAGCCGGTCCAGTGAGCATGTGAGTGGCGCGATCGCGGGCGCTTCATCGCGCCTTTTTCGACACGGCCCCATTGAGCAGAACAGTCAGCGCGAGAATGCTTCCGCCCAAGACAAGAGCTGCAAGCGGATTCATCTGCGCTTGCATGAAAAGGCTGGTCTCGCGGGCCTTCACTCCGGGCTGGTTGGAGCGGGTCTCGCCGGCACGGGCTGATGAATCGAGGTTGTCGCGCATCCCTGCTCTCGGCGCAGTGCCTGATGTCTGCAGCAGTTTGCCCGTCAACACCATGCCCAGATCGGTGAGCGAAGGCGCAAGCTGACCGGCTTTGGCCACCAACCACCCGGCACCGCCGACGTGGAGGTCGCGAATCTGGTTCGCGACACCACGTGCAACGAGGATCAGTCGCGCACCCGCCTTTGACAGCTTTTTGGCGCACGCAAGACCGATACCCGAGTGGCCCCCGTCAGCAACACGACCTGGTCGGAGAGGGGGCGAAAACGCATGGTGGTTCTCCTGGGGATGGATATTCAGGTCGCTGACGTGGGGAAACTAGGCTTCGCCAGTCACGAAAGACTGTGCCTGCAACTCTTGCTGCCGGTCTCGAAGCTTCACACCCAAAGCCATCAGGTCCAGCTTCACTGCCGTTCGAGCCTTGGGGAACAGCCCGTCGCGTTCTTCTTTCACATGGTGTTCGATGGCGACGTTGAGCTCGGCCACAAGGGTGTCCATGGCCGGATTGGCGTTTCCGATCCCGCGTATGTCGTTGATAAGTTCTTTCGCCTCCTGGTGCTCTGCGATCGACTCGTCCAGCAATTCCCTGGCGTCAGGGAATGCCGTTCGAAGCGCCGGATAGAAGATCTCTTCTTCAATCTGAGCATGTACTGTCAGCTCTTCACATATCTTTGTCGCCAGCGCGGTGCGCCTTGCCGCCGTCGCGTCAACGTCGGCAGCCATGGCCAGTCGCGCATAGTCGACGAAGAGATGCTTCACAGCGATGTGGTCTGCGTCGAGCAACTCACAAGCGTCCTTGTCTGCAAATACAGTCATGTCGATTCCTTGATTGGGTTGGTGCTTGGTCACAGCAATGGCGGATCCATCTCGCGGCCGAAATGACGATGCTTGCGCATGGCGGCCATAAAGGCGTCCAGCGCGTCACCACCTTCGCCAGCCTCCACGACGATCAGACCGGTGTCGCCCTGTGCCAGGCTCTTGTCCATGCTGATGGGCAGTCCGGCTTGTCTCACCAGCTGCCGCGCGTCCCCGACACAAAGGATGGGTTTGCAGTGGCGAAACTGGTCCCGTATGAACTCCCCCGTATGCCCGTCCTGTGAAAGTGCGGCAATCGCTTCGGCACCATCGGCAAGGATCAAGGCGTCGAACAAGAAGCCGGGCTCGTTCTCCATCGATGCGTCGGCGTCCAGTGCCTCGCCCGTGGCCGTGGCCATCAGGCCGATGTGGGGGCCAACGATGCGAGCCACTACACCTTGCGCCAGCAGCGTCGCCTGGGCCTTCAGGACGAAGTCCGCCTCGACGCCTGGCGCCACCAAGATCGCTACCTTTCGGCCGGCCAGTGAGCCGTCGCCCGGGCGGTGCAACAGCGAAAGCGCCGGGGACTTCATTACCTCCGGCGCTGCGACTTCCGTGGTTGCCTTCGGCAAGGGCTCGGGCATCGCAGCCATGCCCAAGCCTTTGGCAACTCTCGATGCCAATGCCTCGGACGCGTTGCGCAACATCGCCACGGTGCGCTGACGAATGGCAGGAACAGTCACCTTCGACAGCTCGAAACGAAATGCGTTGGCGATGTGGCCCTGCTCCACAGGCGTCTGACTCTCGAAGAACAAGGTGGCCTGCGTGTAATGGTCCGCGAACTTCTCGGGCTTGGCGCGCACCTTGCCTTGTTCGTCTTGCTGCGAGAGCTTCGCAGCGACCGACACGAAGCCTTGACCCGCGCCAGCCTGGAACGGGCAACCGCCAGCCAGCGAATTCGGCTCGTAAGAAACGCGGCCGCGCGGGATGGCCTGGCGGTGCAATCCGTCGCGCTGGTTGTTGTGAACGGGCGCAACCGGTGCGTTGATCGGTATTTCGTGAAAGTTCGGCCCGCCCAGACGCGAAATCTGCGTGTCGATGTACGAGTGGTGGCGGCCGGCCAGCAGCGGGTCATTGGAGAAGTCGATACCCGGAACGATGTGGGCCGTGCAGAAGGCCACCTGCTCGGTTTCTGCAAAGAAATTGTCCGGGTTGCGGTCGAGCACCATGCGTCCCAGAGGACGAATCGGCACCAATTCCTCCGGCACCAGCTTGGTTGCGTCAAGAACGTCGAAGCTGAAATTTTCAGCCTCGTCTTCGGTAAAGACTTGCACACCCAATTCGTACTCAGGATAGGCACCCGACTCGATTCGTTCCCAGAGGTCGCGGCGGTGGTAGTCGGGGTCAGCGCCGGAAATCTTGACGGCCTCATCCCACACCAGCGAATGCGTTCCCGCCGTCGGCGTCCAGTGGAACTTCACGAACACCGACGTTCCTTCTTCGTTCACCATGCGAAAGGTGTGAACGCCGAAGCCCTGCATGGTGGCGTAACTGCGCGGAATGGCGCGGTCCGACATCTGCCACATCAGCATGTGCGTGGATTCGGGCATCAGCGAAACGAAATCCCAGAAGGTGTCGTGCGCGCTGGCGGCCTGCGGCATCTGGTTGTGCGGCTCGGGCTTCACGGCGTGCACCAGATCGGGAAACTTCATCGCGTCCTGGATGAAGAACACCGGCATGTTGTTGCCCACCAGATCCCAGTTGCCCTCGTCGGTGTAGAACTTCACGGCAAAGCCACGCACATCGCGCGCCGTGTCCTTGGAGCCGCGCTCGCCCGCCACGGTGGAAAAGCGCACGAACACTGGCGTGATCTTCCCAGCCGCCTTGAAGGGTGCGGCCTTGGTGAGGTCGGTCGCGGCGTCATAGCACTCAAAATAGCCGTGCGCTGCCGAGCCGCGGGCGTGAACGATCCGCTCGGGAATTCGCTCGTGGTCAAAGTGGGTGATCTTCTCGCGCAGGATGAAGTCTTCCAGCAGCGCCGGCCCGCGCACGCCGTACTTCAGCGAATTCTGGTTGTCGGCGATCTTGACGCCTTGATTGGTCGTCAACGCCTGCCCTGAGGAGTCGACCCGCACCCGGTCCAAGGGCTCGATGGTGGCGTTGACTCCCTCGGGTGCGATGGTCCCGAGCTTCTCCGACGTGTTCTCTTCCGACAAGGTGCTGCCGGTGGGCAGGCGTGAGCCCGGCTTCACCCTGGCACCAGGCTGGGGATCCAAGCCGTTGGCGAACCCGTGCTCGGAACTCTTGGTGGGGTTGAACGGCATTCCCGCGGCCAAGGCGTCAGTCTGGGCTGCCTTCGTCAACGCCGTGTCAGTTGATGCGGCCGGCGCCGGCTGCGATGGCGCGCTGTCCGTATTGCGAGCCGCCGCTTTGGCGGCGGTGTTCTTCTTCGCGTCCCGGCCTGCGGGCGGCGTCGTGGCTTTTGGCATGGTGTGTTCCGTTTGACGGTCAAAGGGTCGGTGTGTGAAAGGTCTGCGGTCGATGCGTTCAGGCCTGTGCAAACAAGGTCAATGCACTTCATGGTGCAAAGCGCCCGGCTCCACAGCCGAAGGCGCGAACCACCTCATGCGCCACCTTCTTCGGCATGCGCCATTTCCAGGTGCAGCTCGGGTAGCGGCAGGGTCTTGGCAGCAAAGGCCATGATCTCTGAGTCGTTGCCAAGTTTCGCCTGTTGCTGTGCCAGCTGTGGGCAAGTGGAGTGCCCGGAGAAAGCTGCGGGACTGGGGATGCCGGACGGTTTGATCAACCGGCTGGAGGCATGCGCTTTGCCCCAACCTGCCCCCAGGCTTTGCCGTTTTCGCTGTGCTTTTTGCTCATCGAGCGGCGTAGCATCCCTTTTCAGTCAGGAGACCTGCAATGAGCGTTCAACGTACTCACAGTGGCGCCCCGGCGCCTCGTCGCGCCGAGCCCCTGCAGCCGGACCGGCCTGGCAAGGGCGACGCCCAACTGCCCGAAGCGGAGCCAGCCGCCGAACCTGCGGTAGACGATGCGGCCGAAAAGCAAAAGCGGCAGAGCAGGGCCGCGCTCAAGAACGTGCGTGAGGGCTATCGATGAAGCCGTAACGGGGGCGAAGCCTCTGCCGTGGTGCGTGCCGCAAACCGGGAGCCGATGGCACTGGGTCACGCACCGGACTGTGTTCACCCGGCAGCACCGGGTCATTGATCTCCGGCGGTGCAGGATTTGGCGGCACTTCCGGTGGCATCCCTGGCGGCATCTCCGGCGGCGGTGTCGGCGACGGCCCGTCGGGCCCGGGGCCGGGCAGGCCCGGGTGAGGTGTCGGTGGCAGCGGAACCACATCTGGCATCGGCTGCGGCATATGCAGGTGCTGCGTGCGCGGCGACTGCAACAACGGCGCCGACAGTGCCCGCTGGAAGTTGGCCGCCTTCGGGGCAGGGTGCGGATGTCGCGTCAGCGTATTCGAATGGTTCATGGTGCGCTCCTTGGCGACCATCGGGCAAACGGCGTTCCGTGCAGCGAAAAATGCGGCGCGGCAATGCACGCCCGTGACAGGACAGCCCCAGGTGAAACCTGTTGAACTCTGGCCGGAATGCGAATTGCCCGAGCGTCCGGCCCGCAGTTCAACTGCCTCTGATACGGAGAACATGATGGCCACCCCCTTTTCTGACGATGACGAACAAGACAGCGAAGATCAGGACTTCGATCAGGCCGATGCCATCGACCTGCTCAGTGACGACCACATGGAAGTGCAGCAGCTTTTTCAAGACTACGAGACCCTGGTCGACGAAAAGGCCGATGCCGCTGAGCGCGAAACCCTGGCGCGCGAGATCTGTGCTCTGCTGACCATCCACACGCAGATCGAAGAAGAGATCTTCTATCCGGCCGCGCAAGAGGTGCTCGACACCGACGATCTGGTCGACGACGCGTTGGCAGAGCACGCGCAGGCCAAGCAGTTGATTGCCGCGATCGAAGCCTCGTCGGCAAACGACAAGGGCTATGACGAACGTGTGAGCCAGCTTGGCGAAGCCATCAACCAGCATGTCAGGCATGAAGAAGAGACGCTGTTCGTGCGCGTGACCCACGCTGGGCTGGACTTGCAAGACGTCGGGCGTCAACTCTTCGACCGGCGCGAAGAGCTGCTGGCTGACCTGGACGCAGACTGAGAAGGGCGCGGCAACCGCCCGCCCAAGGCGGCGCCGACGACAGTGCGATGGTCAGCGCCCGCGACTCGGGCGGACTGCACCGCCTTCGCCGCCGCGAGACGGCGGCTGGCCGGATGTGGCGGCTGTGGGCTCGGCGGACTGGCCGCGCAAGGACCCATAACGGCGCGTGTAGACCCAGGTGATCTCGGTGCCGAACAGGAAGATCTGCGCCGAGTAATACACCCACAGCAGCAGCACCACCAACGAGCCTGCCGCACCGAACGGCGACGCCACGCCGCTGCGCCCGATGTACAGACCGATCAAGGCCTTGCCCAGGGTGAACAGAAAGGCCGTGATCAGCGCGCCCACCGCCACGTCGCGCCAGCTCAAGCGTTGACGCGGCATCCATTTGTAGATCATGCCGAACATGGCGGCCACGAGCACGAAGCTGAGCCCGAAGTTGATGGCTTGGGCGAGCAGTTCCCAGCCCACCAGCCAGGATGCCGACCATTTGTCCAGCGCCGCCAGCGCAGCGCTGAGCACCAGCGACACCAGCAACAGGAAACCGATGCCCAGAATCAAACCCAAGGACAACAGGCGCGATCTCAGCAAGGCCCACAGACCGCTGCCACCGCTGGCACGGGTGCGCCATATGCGGTCCATCGCGTCTTGCAATTCACCGAAAACGGTGGTGGCGCCGATGAGCAGCGTGACGACACCCACCACGGTGCCGGTAATGCCTGCAACAGGACGGTTCAGGCTGGCCAGAATCGATTCGACTGCGGCCGCGCTCTGTGGGCCCAGCAGTCCCGACAGCTGGCCGAGGATCGCGCCACGCGCGGCATCCTCGCCAAACACCAGGCCCGCCACCGAGATCACGATCAGCAGCAGCGGCGCAATCGAAAACAGCGTGTAGAAGGCAAGCGCCGCACCCATGCTGGGCGCGTAATCGTCAATCCATGCCGAGGCTGCGTCGCGCAGCAGGCGCCATGCAGCACCTAGCATGGCGCCAACCGCATTGCGGGTTCAAACCGGGACGCGTACGCAGGGGCAGGCGCGGTCGAAATGCCATGTGCCCCCGCTGCCGGCACGTCGACGCGGGACGCCACGTCCGGGCCGCAGACATGCAGATTTGTCACTTTCGTCTTTGTCGATGATGTCAGCGGCCTGCACTGGTGCTTCGATGAGGTCAAGGCAGCTGCTGATCAACGCTCGAGCATGTCCTTCAGTTCGGTGGCGTGTTCCTCCTCGTCGGCCAGGATGTCCTCAAGCATCCTGCGAGTCGTCGGGTCCTTGTCGCCGATGAGCTTGATCAACTGCCGGTAAGTTTCGACCGCCACGCGTTCTGCGACAAGATTGGCCCGCACCATGGCCCGGATGTCCTTCGATTCGTCGTAGTCGGCGTGACTGCGCTCCAGCAGACTCGACGGGTTGAAGTCGGGGTCGCCACCGAGCTGCGAGATGCGTTCTGCCAGCCGGTCAGCGTGCGCCAGTTCTTCATTGGCGTGCACGAGAAACTCCTTCGCAATGGCGGGAGCAGACAGGCCGGAGGCGGTGAAGTAGTGACGCCGATATCGCATCACGCAGACCAGTTCAGTCGCCAGCGAATCGTTCAAGAACCCGATGATCTGTCCGACCCAGGGCCCATTGCTGGCGGTCACAGATCCATCGTCCAGGTCGGACTTGGCGCGGGCAATGGCTGCTTCGTCAAGCTGCATCGGGCTGGCGGTGCGTGTGTCGTTCATGGCGAGCTCTCAATTGAATTTCAACTGGGGCAGTGTGACTTGAGGCAAGCACACCGCGACATAGGCGCAGGCTGAACCGTGCTGTAGGACATGACGCTGCGCCATGTCCTACGCACAGGCAGGCCCGGTGACCACAAGGCGCACAGGCACACCCCATCAATATCGGACCCCGGGCCCTTCTTCGAGCAACGCAACATGAATCAAGCAATCGACCTCTTGCAGTGGCCGGCGATGGTGATCACGGTCGCCGCCTCGTGGTTGGTGGCCTCAGACCAGGACCGGCGGCGCAACTGGGGCTTCTGGGTCTTCTTGTTGAGCAACGTGTTGTGGGTGGTGTGGGGCTGGGCGACCCAGGCCTGGGCCTTGGTCGTGCTGC
>Ga0105046_10011964_pt1 | contig 13467 bp, 12 predicted proteins | sample MAT03_FD_78385 | JGI IMG/M metagenome (GOLD analysis project Ga0105046, IMG submission 78385) | Freshwater microbial communities from Lake Fryxell liftoff mats and glacier meltwater in Antarctica - MAT-03 (megahit assembly) | ecosystem: Environmental > Aquatic > Freshwater > Ice > Liftoff... | reverse complement strand
CACCACCATGGCAAAGGTGTCCTCCAGCGTCGGGTGCACCAGCGCGTCGGCCGCCCGGTAGGCCGGACTCACGTCCTGCAGTGCACCCAGAAAAAACACCCGACCGGCGATGCCCAACGACTCGGCCTGCCGCGTAAATTCGGAGACCTGCTCGGGATGGCCCACCACGGCCAGTACCACGTCGGCCGGTTGGGTCGCCAACGACTGCAGTAGGCTGGCCATCCCTTTTTTGCGGTAATCGTTGCCGACAAACAGCAGGCAAAACCCCTGGGCCGGCAAACCCAGTTGAACCTTGGCAGCAAGCTTTTCTTCCTGGGTGGGGGCAAGGGCCGGAAAGCTGACCCCTGGCGTGATCACACGCGTCATCGCGCGTGAACCAGGGTAGGTCGCTGCCATCGTCAGACCCAGGCTTTCCGAGGTCACCACGATGCGGCGTACGCCTTGATTTTTGAAGCGCAGGCGCTCCAGGCCCAGGTAGGTCAGCAGGCGCGGGCTGCCAGCCACCTTGATCCAGCGCAACAGGCGAGACACGCCTGTCCGGCCCTGAAACAGGTTGTGTTTGACCGGCACCACATGCACCGTCTGCACCTGACCATGCCAGGTGTTTTCATGCGAATGAACAATGTCAAAACCCTGCCGCGTGGCGCGCCAGGTGGCGAAGGCGTACCAGAGCTGGTTGATCCAGCGCGGCTTGCGCATGGGCATCGTCACGCGGTGGTAACTCACGCCGGGCGCATCGTGTCTGATCTGCTGGGCAAACACATGGATGTCGTGGCGCTGCGCCAGTTGCTCGACCAGCGCGATGGAATAACGCTCGGCCCCGCCGCCGCTGGCCTCGAAAACCCGGTTCAGCACGGCAATCCGGAGCCTGCGCTGCCCGGCCGCAGGCGCAGTCACGCGCGCTCCCGGTCTTCGTAGGCCGTGGCCACCTTGAGCCAGAACACCGGCAAGCTGGTCGAGCGAACCACCGGCACACGCGGCAGTTCGAGCAAATTGCCTTTGACCACACTGCGGCCACGGCATGTGGTGGTGACGGTGTGGAAGCCGGCTTGCCGCGCCATCTCGACGTGCTGCGGCGCGTATTCGCCGTAGGGATAGCAAAAATGCTCAACCGGCGTACCCAGCAGGCCCTCCAGCGCGGACTTGTCCTGCGTCATTTCAGCCAGCGCCGTGGCCGGCTCGCTCTGCAGCAGGCGCACGTGGTTGCGGGTGTGCGAACCCACCTCCTGCCCGCCTGCCAGCCACCGCCGCAACTGGCCGCCATCCATCAGCGGCACCTGGGCAATGCCGATGTCGCGGTCCCATTCGTTGGTCTTGCCCAGCAGGCTGCTCACCGCATAACAGGTGGAAGAAAAACCATGGCGCTGCAGCACCGGCAGCGCCTGGGTCAGGTTGTTCAGGTAGCCGTCGTCAAACGTGATGCCCACCACCTTGCCGCTCAGCTCACCCTTCAGGTAAGGCAACAAGGCGCCCATGGACAGGCCGCAATAGCCCAGCAGCTTGAGCAACGCCATTTGCCGCGCAAAGGCACCGGGTGCCACGTACAAGCCCCGAAATGGCGCGCCTTTGGGCGGTGCTTCGCTGATCTGGTGGTAAACCAGAATGGGGATCGTGCGTGGTGGTCTGGCGGCGGTGTCAGGCATACGGGCGATTAATTTTTCAACGGCTCACAGCAGGACAATATCGTATTGTTCCTGCGCCATCACGGCTTCGGACTGCAGCGAAATCGGCTTGCCGATGAAGTCACTCAGGCCGGCCAGGTGCTGGCTCTCCTCATCAAGGAACAGCTCGATCACTTTGGGCGACGCAATCACCCGGAACTCGCGGGGATTGAACTGGCGCGCCTCGCGCAGGATTTCGCGCAGGATGTCGTAGCTGATGCTGCGCGCCGTCTTGACCACGCCCTTGCCCATGCAGGCGCTGCAGGGCTCGCACAGCTGGTGGGCCAGCGACTCCCGGGTGCGCTTGCGCGTCATTTCCAGCAAACCCAGCGCGGAAAAACCGTTGACATGGGTCTTGATGCGGTCACGCGCCAGCTGTTTCTGGAACTCGGCCAGCACGGATTCCCGGTGGCTGAGCTGCACCATGTCGATGAAATCAACAATCACGATGCCGCCCAGGTTGCGCAGGCGGAGCTGCCGCGCAATCGCCAGTGAGGCTTCGAGGTTGGTCTTGAAAATCGTGTCGTCGAAGTTGCGGGCACCGACAAAGCCGCCGGTGTTGACATCCACCGTGGTCAGGGCCTCGGTCTGGTCGATGATCAGGTAGCCGCCCGACTTCAGGTCCACCCGGCGGCCCAGCGCCTTGGCAATTTCCTCGTCGATATTGAAGAGATCGAAAATCGGACGCTCGCCGCTGTGCAGTTGCAGGCTTTGCAGTGTGGCCGGCATGAACTCTGCGGCGAAGACCTTCAACTGCTCGAACTGCTCGCGGGAATCGATGCGTATGCTTTGGGTGTTTTCGACCACCATGTCGCGCAGCACGCGCTGCAGCAGGCTCAGGTCCTGGTGCAGCACTGAAGTCGGCGGCAGCCGGACTGCTGCGTCCTTGATGCGCGCCCAGGTCTTGCGCAGGTAGGCCACGTCTTCGCCCAGCTCGGCATCGGTAGCGTCCTCGCCGTTGGTGCGCAGGATAAAGCCGCCGCCCATGTCGGCGGTCAGGGCCTGCAACCGCCGGCGCAGTTCCTCGCGCTGGGTGGACGGGATTTTCTGCGACACGCCGATGTGCTTGTCCTGCGGCAAAAAAACCAGAAGGCGGCCGGCAATGCTGACCTGCGCGGTCAGCCTGGCGCCCTTGGTGCCTATCGGGTCCTTGAGCACCTGCACCATCATGGCCTGGCCTTCGAACAGCTGCTTTTCTATCGGCTGCGGGGCCGCTGCGGGGCTGGCCGCGCCGTCGGCGTCTGCATGGCGGCTGTTGATGCTGCTCATCAGGTCGGCCACATGCAGAAAGGCGGCGCGCTCCAGCCCGATGTCGACAAAAGCCGACTGCATGCCTGGCAACACGCGGACCACCTTGCCGAGGTAGACGTTACCGACCAGGCCGCGTTCGAGCGTGCGCTCGGCGTGTAATTCCTGCACCGCGCCGTATTCGACCACGGCCACGCGTGTTTCCTGGGGCGACCAGTTGATCAGGATGTCTTGTTGCATGGTGTTGTCTCTCGAAACTGCTCTAAATCTTCAGGCCCGCAGCGCGCAGCAGCCCTGCCGTTTCATGCAGCGGCAAACCCATGATGCCCGAATAACTGCCGCTGAGATGGCTGATGTGCATGGCCACCCTGCCCTGCACCGCATAGGCACCGGCTTTGCCCATGGGCTCGCCAGTGGCCACATAGGCGCGGATCTGCGCCCGGCTCATGGGCGCAAACGTGACGCGCGACACGCTCAGCGCCTGCAGGCGTTTGCGCCCGTGCTGCACAGCCACGGCGGTCAGCACGCGATGCGTCCTGCCTGCCAGCTCGCCGAGCATGCGTAGGGCATCGCTCTCATCGCCGGGTTTGCCGTAAATGCGACGTGCCAGCGCGACGGTGGTGTCTGAGCACAACACGGGCGCCGGCGGCAGCCCGCGCCGCTTCAAACGCGCCACGGCAGCGTCCAGCTTCAGTTGCGTCACGCGCTGCACGTAGGCGGTCGGCGATTCGCCAGAAAGAACTGTTTCCAACGCCTCGCTGTCCTCGCCGGCGTCCGGCAGCAGCAGTTCGCAGGAAACCCCCAGTTGCTCCAGCAACTGCCGGCGCCGCGGGCTTTGGGACGCAAGATAGATGAAGTCGGTCATACAGTGAGCACGTCGGAGCCCGTCCCGTTCAAGCAGGGGCCGCGGGTCCGGCTCCGCCGGCCCGCAGGCGCAGCGGCCCCCTCGGGGGGCAGGGAGTTACACGCAGTGAACGACCGTGGGGGCATCATTCCCTATGGTAAGGATGGTTGACCGTAATGCTCCAGGCGCGGTAAAGCTGCTCGATCAGCAGCACACGCACCATGGCATGCGGCAGGGTCAGGTCCGACAGGCGCAGGCGCTCGTGGGCGGCCTGCTTGAAGCCGGGGTCCAGACCGTCCGGACCGCCGATGACAATGGCCACGTCGCCACCGCCAAGCTGCCAGCTGGTCAGCCTGGCCGACAGCGCCACTGTGGTCACGGCCGTGCCGCGTTCGTCCAGCGCCACAATACGCGTACCTTTGGGAATGACGGCCTCGATACGCTGGCGTTCAGCCGACAGCAGGGTGTCCAGGGTTTTGGAAGCGCGCGGCTCGGTCTTGACGGCCTTGAGTTCAACCTTGAGCTCAGGCGGAAAACGTTTGGCGTAGTCGTCGTAGGCGGTCTGCGCCCAGTCGGGCACCTTCTGGCCGACGGCGACGATGGTCAGCCTCATTGGCTCCGGGTCGTGGTTTTCCTGGCAGCCGGTTTTTTGGCTGCGGTTTTAGCCGCCGTTTTGGCAGCGGTTTTCCTGGCTGTCACTTTTTTGGTGGCGGGAATTTTCACGATCGGTGTCTTGGCCGCTGTTTTCTTCGCAGCGGGTTTGGCAGCGGGCTCCGCAGCCTGCGCGGCGGCATTGCGTTTGGCTGTCCAGTCGTTGGTCTTGCCGACGCGCCCGACATAGGTGCCGTCATCGGTCCTGGCGGTCTTCTTTGCGGCTGGTTTGGCTTCGACCTTGCCCGGCGCCCTGGCCGATTTGGCGGCCGGCCTGCCGCCGCTGCGGCCTTTGGCTGGTTTGGGCGCTTCCTCGGGATCGGGTTTGGAGGCCTTGACCAGCGGCGCCGGCGCACCTAGCTTGAGCTTGACAGGCTTGTCACCCCACAGCTCTTCCAGGTGGTAATACTGGCGGATGGTCGGCTGCATGATGTGCGCCACGGCCGCGCCACAATCCACGATGATCCACTCGCCGTTTTCTTCGCCTTCAATGCGCGGCTTGGAAAAACCGGCGTCACGCACCGCATCGCGCACGCTGGCTGCCAGCGCCTTGGTTTGCCGGTTGGACGTGCCGGAGGCAATGATCACGCGCTCGAACAGCGAAGTGATGTGTTCCGTGTCAAACACCTGGATGTCCACCGCCTTCACATCTTCCAGGCCATCAATGATGGCTCGCTGCAATTTCTGGACATCTTTTTTGGCAGCGGTGGTGGTGGCGGAGGTGGAGGTCATGCAGTGTGGGCTTCAATAAAAGTAAGGGGGACGAATCAGGGGGAAATATAGAGACGATGGCGCTCAATATAACGCGCAACCGGCTCGGGAACCAGCCTGGCCAGGCCTTGCGGCGTCGTGTTGCCCGAAGCGACCTGCCGCCGTATGTCGGTGGCGCTGACGGGCATCAGGGGCAATTGGAGGGTCAAAACCGGCTTTGGAAGCCGGACGTGAGGGCCAAATTCGGCCTCAGCCCTTGCGGGACCTGCACGGTCTGCTATACAAATTATAGCTATTTTCAGCAGGGCCTCCCAGCGGTGCCAGCTTTTGAGCGCTGCGAACTGGTCGCGGCCAATGATCAGGTAGAGCTGGGCACCCGGATTTTCGGCCTGCAGGGCCTCTAGCGTGTCGATGGTGAAGCTCGGGCCGGCACGCTTGAGCTCCCGATCGTCGACCTGGACCCGCTCCAGCGTGCCAAACGCGAGCTGCGTCATGGCCAGCCTGTGTTCGGCCGCGCTGAGCGCTCTGGCCTTGTGCCACGCCTGCCCGGTGGGAACGATGTGCAGGGCATCGAGCTGCAGTTGCGCCACGGCCGCGCCGGCCAGCGCCACATGGGCCTGGTGCGGCGGGTCAAACGAACCGCCGAACATGCCGATGCGCCTGGCGCTGGCGGCCGGCCCGCTCACAGCCAGTCCCGCCGTATCAAAAACTCATTGTGCAGGCGTTCTTCGGCCGAGCCCGCCTCTGTCGGCCGCTGGTAGGACCAGCTGACCAGCGGCGGCATGGACATCAGGATGGACTCGGTGCGCCCGCCCGACTGCAGGCCAAAATGCGTGCCGCGGTCCCAGACCAGATTGAACTCCACATACCTGCCGCGGCGGTAGAGCTGAAAGTCACGCTCGCGCTCGCCGTAGGCCATGTCCTTGCGCCGCTCGACAATCGGCAGGTAAGCTGGCAAAAACGCATCGGCCACCGACTGCATCATGGCCAGACTGCCTGCAAAGCCCAGCTCCTGGAAATCGTCGAAAAACACGCCGCCAATGCCGCGCTGCTCGTCCCGGTGTTTCAGGTAAAAGTACTCGTCGCACCAGGTCTTGAAGCGCCGGTACTTGTCCTCGCCAAACGGTGCCAGCGCGTCCGCGCAGGTCTGGTGAAAGTGCCGCGCATCTTCCTCAAAGCCGTAATACGGCGTCAGGTCCATGCCGCCACCAAACCAGCAGGCCGCCGGCCCCGAGACCGGCGTTGCGACCAGCATGCGCACGTTCATGTGCACCGTCGGCACATACGGGTTGCGCGGGTGGACCACCAGCGACACGCCCAGGGCCTCGAACGGTGCGCCCGCCAGCTCTGGCCGGTGCTGCGTTGCCGAGGGCGGCAGGCTGGGGCCGCGCACATGCGAAAAGCCGCAACCAGCGCGCTCGAACACCTGCCCGCCCTCAAGAATCATGGTGATCCCCCTCCCCTGCAAAGGCTCGCCCTCAGCTTTCTGCCACGCGTCCGTCACAAAGGACTTGCCGTCGATGGCGGCAATCGCACCGGTGATGCGGGTCTGGAGATCAGGGAGGAAGCGGTACACCGCCGCAAAATCGGTCATGGCATATCAGTCCACACGGTTCATAAAAAATCAACAGGAGGCGCCATCTGTCAATGCCCTGTTTGCGGCGTTTCGGCCAGCTGGTCAATGCAGGCAGCCAGCCAGTTTTTTGACAGCGTGGGCAGCGCGGGCGCGGCTTCAAGCCTTATCTCCCAGCTGCCGCCTTGCGGCGTCAGGGTCACCGCGCCGCCCCACCATGTCAGCCAGGCAAGCCAGGCGGTGCCCTCGGCGGATGGCAGGTCACTGGCAGCACCTTCCAGCACAACGTACAGGCTCCTGGGCTGGTCAATGCGCACCCGGGTTTCCTCCAGGCGCGCCACTTGCGGCAGCGCAGCGGCCAGGGCGCGCACGGCCGCCGCTGGCGACTTGTCGGCACCAAAGCTTGCGTGCCACTTCGCCAGTTGCTGAGCAATGGCGATGCCGCGCAGAGCTTCAGCCTGCATCAGGTCTGAATAGTCCATGGCGCGCCAATTCATCTCGGGCACGCGGCAACCTGCCCTGGCGGCACCGTCCAGGTAGGTGAACAGACCCTCCTGGCAGTCTCCCCCACCCAAGTCGGCGCACAACACTGCCAGCTGGCTCACGCGTCCAGCCATCAACTGCTGCCGGGAAATCAGCATTTTTTCGCGCAGCAGGCTGTCGCGTTCATTGCGCAGACAGGCCAATTCGAGGGCATTCTTGAGGTCGGCGCGCAGGCTTTCAAGGTCCCAGGGTTTGGTAATGTAGCGATAGATCTCGCCTGAGTTGATGGCCTCGATCGCCTCGCCCATCTCGGAATAGGCGGTTGTGAGCATGCGCACGACAGCCGGGTGATGGTCACGCGCGTAGCGCAGCAGCTCATTGCCGTGTGCGCCGGGCATGCGCTGGTCCGACACGAGTACCGCAATTTCGCTGGGGTGCTCGTCCAGCATCGCCTTGCCCTGCTCAACCGACAGGGCGGTCAGCACCGGCGCCATCGGGCTGACAAGGCGCTCGAAGTACTTGAGTGCCATCGGTTCATCGTCAACGTACAGTATCTTGTCTGGTTTCATTCGATTGCCCTTGGGTGGTCGCCCTCTGCGGGCAGGAACGCGTTGAAGTACAGGGTCACGGCGGTGCCCCGTCCCGGTTCAGAGTCGATTTCAATGCTACCGCCTATTGACTGCACAACACGGCGGCAAAAGACCAGCCCCATGCCGCTGCCGCCCGAGCGGGTGCTGACCGGCTCCTTCGTCAGCCGGGCCAGCAAGTCCGGTTCTATCCCCGGGCCGTTGTCTTCAAACCTGATCCACGACCGCCGGGGTGCGTTTTCGGCATCGCCCCGCACGCTCACGACCAGACGACCGTCCGGCCTGCCACTGAGGGCGTGGAGCGCATTTTTTGTCAGCGTGCACAAGACCAGATAAAGCAGATCGCGCCGCCCAGGAAGTGAGAAGTCACCGTGCAGCCGGCTCGATATCCGGGCACGTTCGTCAAGCCCGCAGGGGTATTCGGCCAGCAAAGCCTCAACCAGCGAGGACGCAGTGAAAACCTGCGGTGCCGCGCCGGGGTAAGCGTCACGCGCTGACTGCACAAAACTGGACATCAGCGCCTGGGCGTGAAGCGCGTTGCGCTCCGCCGCCTCCAGCACCGCTGCAATCTGGCCCGGCTGGTCTTGCGCCAGACTCACGCTGTCGGTGCGGATGACATTGCCGTCCCCCTCAAGCCGGTTTTTGAGTACCTGCATGTAGCCACGTACCGTCGCCAGCGGCGTATTGAGTTCATGCGCCACGAAGCCGAGTGTTTCCCGCAGCGCCGACGTGTTGGTTTCCTGCAGGGCCAGTTCGCGCGCGCGCTGCCTGTGCAGGGCCATGGCCTCCCGCAATGCCATCCGGGTAGCCGGTTCATCCAGAGGTTTTTCAAGGATCCGGAACACCTGACCTTCGTTGACGGCAGCGATGGCAACCTCGCGTTCCGCGTACGCGCTGGCCAGCAGGCGCACGATGTGCGGGTAGTCGCGCCTGACGATGGTCAGCAGCTCAAGGCCGTTGCGTTGTGGCATGCGAAAGTCAGTCACCAGCAAGGTGATCGAATGGGCGTGCTTCGCCAGAAGGTCCAGTGCCTGATCTACACCACTCGCAGTCCATACCGTGAACTGGTCGCCAAAACAGCGCGCAAACCACTTGCACGCCAGCGGCTCGTCGTCCACAAAAAGCACGGTAGCCGCTTCGGTCGGGGCGTTGTCAGTCATATCCGAGCCCCTGCGCCCGTTGCCTCATCCGCCAGCGCCAGATCAAACGAAAATTCGGTCCATGCCCCGTCCTCACTGGCGACGCCAAGCACCCCGCCGTGGCGCTGAATGATCGAATAACACATGCTCAAGCCAAGACCCAGGCCCTGCCCCACGTCACGCGTGGTGAAAAATGGCTCAAACACACGCCCGAGGTTCTCCGGCTTGATGCCGCTGCCATAGTCCCGGACCGTCACGTACAGCCGTCCCGCCTGACCCCTCGCCCTGATGTCAATGCGCGGCACCGCAGTCTCTGCGTGCCGCAGCGCGAGTCCGGCATTGTTCAGGAGATTGATCATCACCCCGATCAGCGCAGGCTCGTCGCCCAGCACGTGCGTGTCCAGGGGAAACTCCAGCACGACCTTGACCCCCTTGAGCTCAAAAGCGGTCAGGCGAAGGGCCGACTGGATGGCTTTTTCCATTGGAAAAATACGGTTCTGCCCCTCGCCGGGCTTCTGGTAGGCGAAGGTTTTGAGGTCGGTCACGATGTTCTGCACGCGCTGCATGCCGGTTTTTGCGTCGGTAATACTTTCTTTCAGCGTCTCGTTGCCCGCCACTTCGGGCTCAAGCAAGGCCATGTTGAGTGCCATCAGGCTGTAGTTGACGGGGTTGTTCACCTCATGCAGCAAACCCGCTGACAGGGTACCGAGCGCGGCCATTTTTTCCTGCTGGATGAGCTGGCCCTTGACCTGGGCCAGCGCTTCGTTGGTCGCCAGCAGCTCTGCATTTTTTTGTTGCACATCAACTTTGAGCCGGAACGACATCCAGCGCCATTTCTCACTGTAGATCGAGATGACCACACAAATAATGGCGTAAAACCCGATGAAGGTCATGTTGCCCAGCCACTCGTTCACGTCCTGGATGCCGCCTTCTCTCAGGACGCAGCCCAGGGTATAAGCCAGCAGGGTGACCGCGCCAAAAGCCAGGGCCTCGCCAACCGAAAGCGGCAGGAAAAACCCGATACCACTCAGCGCGAAAGTCAGGCCCACAAAATAGATCGACTGCTCCCCATCCGTCATGTAGATCATCCAGCAGATCATCGCCTGCGGCACACACAGCCAGAAATAGGTCAGTGGGCGCAAATTTGACCGCCCCCAGGGACGGGAGTAGCTCAGCAGCACCAGCGTGATCAACAGCGCGCCGGCCACCCGCATCCAGCCAAACTCCCAGGCCTTGTCTGGATAAAACACATGGTCGAGCCCGGCACCGGCCAGCACAAGAACGATGGTGGTCACAGCGGTGATCCGGCTGTAGAACAGCAGGTAGTCTCGAAGCTCCTGCCGGTAAGCGGGGTCCTGTCGCAACAGAAAGAAATTCATGAACGCATGGTCCCGGAGGCACCCACAGTGGCTTCAAGAAAAACATTCACGCCGGTGGTATCGGTAAAACTGCGCAGGTTTTCCAGACCTTCGGGCAACACGCCAAGCAGGCCAGCCTCATCCCGGTAGATCAGGTACCACTCAAGGAAATGCTCCATCCAGCGGCGCTCGACATTGCTCGAATGGACGTTGGTCAGCAAAATGGCAGCACCGGGGCGAGACCTTGCCATGAAGTATTCGATCAGCCGCGTGCAGACCTTGTCGGACAGGTAATCGAACAGGCCGGCGCAGTAGATGTAATCGAAAAGCTCCTCGTCCGCAAGTGCCTGGGAGCGCGTCGATTTTTTCAGCAAGGCGTGCACGGACTCGTGCTGAAAAGTCACCCTCAGCGGCTGGCCTGCGGGAATCGCCTCCTGCAGACGCGCCCGCGTGTAGGCCAGGGTTTCCTCGCTGAAGTCAACCAGCACAAACTCGAGTTTGCCGGCGTCAGGATGACTTCGCAGAAAATGCTGGATTTCCACCGCAGGCCCGCACCCTACATTGAGCACGCGCATCGGGCGACCGGCCTCACCGGCCCTGGCCAGCAACCGGTCCAGCCGTTCGTGCAGGATATCAATGCGGTTGCGGTGGGCTGCTGCTACACCCGCCTGCAGAAACATGTAGTTGACCAGTTGAAAGTAGGTACTCGGCCCCTGCCGCGGATCGCCCAGTATCTGGTTAACCATCTCGTAGTCGCCCGCGTAGCCCAGCGGTTTGACAAAAGTACGGTAAACAAAAGGCGCCCGCAGGATGAGCGGATGGATCGCCGCCTGCGCAAAGCTGCGATGGACCGGACTCAAGTCTTCGTCCACCCGCCCAGCCTCGTACTCGAAGCGCTGAAGATACTCGCGCCCTTTCTCAAGCAGGGGGGAGCCCAGTTCCAGAAACACGTCCGTGCGGACACGTCCGTCGGGGTCACGCGGCAGCGTGATGCCCATGTCGGCCTGGTCCACCCAGCGGGCAAGTTCGCCAAAGTAGGCTCGCATCTCGCTGACCACTACCTGGTAGTCCCGGCTGACCTTAAAACGCGCTTCCCAGTCCTCCACAAATCGCCGGGATTCGACGCCCACCTGCGTCAGGTCGCCGCGGATGGCGTTGAGGTCGGACCATTCGTCGGTCAGGGTCACCGACACCACCGCCATCAGGCCAGTGTTCATCAGGCTGACCACCACCCCCTTGCCTTTGTAGATGCTTTTGTCCCCCGAGCGAACCGTCAGGTCGCTCAGCACCTCACTGACCTGGACAATCGAGTAAGGGTTGTATACCTCCATCACCAGGGAACGGCGCTGCAAATTGGTCAAGGTGCCACGCACAGCCTCGTCCTGGCTGTTACGGAAAGTGATGACAGGGTCAATCGGACGAAGAGGGTGCACAGGAGATGGCCCAGACGGCCCGCAAAAAGATCTGATTCTACATTTGGCCCGGTTGCGGCTGCGCGCGGAAAACCGCGGCGGTCCCCGCAAAAGCATTGCGCCCCACGCCTGAACCCCCGGGCTCAGCGCTGGCACGAAAGCGCTTCAATCACTCAGCTGCGGCTGCGGGTATCCATCGCACGAAATCCGATGTCCTTGCGGTACTGGGCGCCGTCAAAATGTATGGTTTGCGCTATCTCGTAGGCCAGGTGCTGGGCCTCGCGCACCGAGCTGGCCAGCACGGTGACACAGAGCACCCGGCCGCCCGAACTGACCACACTGCCCTTCGGCCCGTCCGCAGCACTGACGGTGCCGGCGTGGAACACCACCACGTCTTCCGACGCAGCCGACGGACCCACCGTCGGCAGGCCGCTGATGAGATCGCCCTTGCGCGGGCTCAAGGGGTAGCCGTGTGCGGCCATGACCACGCCGAGCGCCACGCGGCGGTCCCATTCGAGGTCGACCTCGTCGAGTTTGCCCGAGGTGGCGGCCATCATGACCTCATACAGATCCGACTTGAGCCGCAGCATGATGGGCTGGGTTTCCGGGTCGCCCATACGGCAATTGAACTCCAGCGTCTTGACCTTGCCGTCGGGCGCAATCATCAGGCCGGCGTACAAAAAGCCGGTGAACGGAATGCCGTCTTTTTCCATGCCCTTGATGGTCGGCAGGATGATCTCGCGCATGGCCCGGGCATGGACATCCGGCGTGACCACCGGCGCCGGTGAATAAGCACCCATGCCGCCGGTGTTGGGCCCCTGATCGCCGTCGAGCAGGCGCTTGTGGTCCTGGCTGGTCGCCATCACGGCCACATTTTTGCCGTCACACATCACGATGAAGCTGGCCTCTTCGCCCTGCAGGAATTCCTCGATCACGACCCGCGCGCCGCCGGCGTTGTGCGTTACGCCCAGCGGGTTGAAGCTCGGGTCGGGTGCCAGCATGAACTCGATCGCTTCGTGTGCCTCGTGCAGGCTCATCGCGACCACCACCCCCTTGCCAGCTGCCAGGCCGTCGGCCTTGATCACGATGGGCGCGCCCTTTTCATCCACATAGGCGTGTGCGGCAACGGCGTCGGTGAAGGTTTCGTACTCGGCCGTCGGAATGCCATGCCGCTGCATGAAGGCCTTGGAAAACGCCTTCGAACTCTCAAGCTGCGCCGCTGCCTGGGTCGGGCCAAACACCCGCAGGCCGTGCGCCCGGAATTCGTCCACAATACCGGCCGCCAGCGGCTGCTCCGGGCCGACCACCGTCAGGGCAATTTTTTCGGTGATCGCCCATTCGCGCAATGCTTTCACGTCGGTGATGGCGATGTTTTCCAGCCTGGCGTCGAGCGCGGTGCCGCCGTTGCCGGGGGCGACATACACCGCCTGTACTTTGGGCGATTGCGCGAGTTTCCACGCCAGCGCGTGCTCACGGCCACCGCCGCCCACTACCAGAACTTTCATGAGAGAACTTTCATGTGGGCGACCCGTCTTGACCAGCCAGGGCCGCGGAACCGGCTTCGCCGGGCCGCAGGCGCAGCGCCCCCTCGGGGGGCAGCGACGACACAAAGTGCGGAGCGTGGGGGCTCATAAAATGGCCGCGTTGTGAAACACATCCTGCGTGTCATCCAGGTCTTCCAGCACGTCCAGCAACTTCTGCATGGTGGCGGCCTCGCCAGCGCTCAACTCGATCATGTTGTCCGCACGCATGGTGACTTCAGCGACCTCGGCCTTCAGGCCTGCCGCTTCCAGTGCATGT
>Ga0105046_10011963_pt1 | contig 13468 bp, 10 predicted proteins | sample MAT03_FD_78385 | JGI IMG/M metagenome (GOLD analysis project Ga0105046, IMG submission 78385) | Freshwater microbial communities from Lake Fryxell liftoff mats and glacier meltwater in Antarctica - MAT-03 (megahit assembly) | ecosystem: Environmental > Aquatic > Freshwater > Ice > Liftoff... | reverse complement strand
CCACTCGCCCGGCATTCAGCCCGAATCCGGACACGCAGCCACGTTTGGTGGTGGGCGCCGGCGCGCCGCCAGCTGACGTGGATATCGTCGCCAGCAACCTGAATCAGCCTTCGGTCTGGAAGATGAACTTGGCGGTTGAGCACGAGCTGCCGTGGTGGGGAATGGTCGGCTCGGCCGAAGTGATTTTGACCGAAGTGGAAGATGGCGTGTTCTATGAGCACCTCAATCTGGGTTCGGCCTCGCGCTTGGGCTTAGATGGCCGCAATTTGTACTGGGCCAGCTTCGACCAAGCGCGTTACGGCACCAACGGCGTTTTTGGCGGTACCTCGCGTTCGCGGCGTAATACTGCGTTCCGCGAAGTGCTGTTAGCCAAGCCGACAAGCAAAGGCGGCGGCGAGAACTTGACCCTGGCGTTGAGCAAGCCAATGACAGCGGACAGCAATTTGTTCTGGCAGGTCGCTTATTCGTATACCGATGCCACCGAAGTGAATGGACTCACCTCCAGCCGCGCGATTTCCAACTGGGCAAGCCGCTCAATCTTCAACCCGAACGAAGAAGTGTCGTCTCGCTCGCCGTATGTGAATCAGGATCGCTTTACGGCTGTGATGAGCTACCGTCATTATTTCTTTGACGGGTATAAGACCGAGTTCGCGATGTTCTATGAAGGTCGTATGGGTAAGCCGTATAGCTGGACCTTCAACAACGACATGAACGGCGACGGTTTAGCCGGCAACGATCTGATGTATATCCCAAGGGCGGGCGAAGTGGTGTTCACTAACCCTGCCGAAGAAGCCGTGTTTAATGATCTGGTTCGCAGTTACGGCTTGGATCAATACACCGGCCAGGTTGTGCCACGTAACGAAGACTTCGCACCGTGGGTGCACAACTTCGATATGCGTATTTCGCAGGAACTGCCTGGATTCTTCGCTGGTAACAAAGCTGAAATCTGGCTTGACTTGTTGAACGTCGGCAACCTGCTCAATAAAGATTGGGGACAGATCGACGAAGTTGGCTTCCAAGGCAACGGTGGTCAGGCACGCAGCTTCGTGAACTTCGCCGGTATTGACTCGTCGGGCCGTTATATTTACGACGTGATTCAAACCCCGGAACAGTTCATCCGTCGCGATAACAGCGCTGAATCGCGTTGGGCGGTGCAGTTGGGCTTCCGTTACAGCTTCTGATCCTCACCGCAGTAGTAAAACGGCCGGCTTTCGCCGGCCGTTTTTTTTGGCGTAGTCATCATCTTTGCGGAGCTGTGTTGAAGCGCGAATGCAGTTCCTGCACCCTGCGCCTACCGTCGCGCGGGCTCAATCGTCTATCCGTTCTCAGTCGAAATCCCCGTAGATCCCGCCGTAAGGCACCAGCGCAACCCATCAGCGCGTGCCGCAATGTTGGCAATGCACCCGCCATGTGTGCGGAAACTGCTCGTCATGCACGTCCACCAGCAACTCAGGAAAGCGCTTGGGCGATTCGCCCTGGAAGCGCCGATAGGGCTGAGCTAGACAGATACAGCGTGGCGATGACATGGTGACGGCCTCCCTGGCAATCTCGTTGTTCGAGTAAGAATTCCTAGCCGAATTCGGACATGATTGCGGTCTCGTCCCTACAAGGCTGGTCGATGTCCGCCATCAATGCATGCCCGCTACCCGACAGCGCCCTGTTGGCTCGCTACCGCTACGACGGTGCGCACACGGATTGCTATACGACCGACGTCAGCTTCGCGAGCACGCATGCGCAATTTGTTACTGCGTTCTACACCACGTGGCTGTTTAAGCTGGAACGGCTGATTCTGAAATTCAGTATCGCGCGGCCGTCTAGCGATGCGCAGGCAGCGCAGCTTGCGCAAGGCACGATCGAGGAATTCGCGGCGTGGCGCGTGGAGGCGCGGGCAAGTGATCAGTTGCTGCTGACGGACATCTTTGGTCGCACTCGCTCGTGGCTAATGGTCGCAGCGCTGGATGGCGGCGGGACGCGTCTGTACTTCGGTTCGGCGGTGGTGCCACGACCGCACCCGCGCAAGGAGCCCAGTCTGGGCACTGGCTTTCGCGTCTTGCTAGGCTTTCATAAGCTGTACTCGCTGGCGCTGCTGACCGCGGCGCGGGCGCGGCTGGCAAGGGCCGCGAAGGCGCGTTCGGCGGCCTAGCTAGTTGGTTGGGCTTTTATAGCGGCAACATCGGGTACGCTTGACGTTCTGGAGGAGCGCGCAATGAATCTGACGCTGCAAGTTGAACGAGAGGAGGACGGTCGCTGGTTGGCGGAGGTTCCTGAGCTTCCGGGTGTGTTGGCGTACGGCTCGTCGGCAGCTGAGGCGATGGCGCGCGCGCAGGTCCTGGCGCTGCGGGTCCTTGCTGAGCGGATAGAACATGGCGAGGCTGAGGCTCTCTCGATCCAAGTTGTGCTTCCCGCAGCCGCATGAGCCACTGGCCGTCGGTTCGCGCGCGTGCGCTGTTGCAAGCCTTGCTTCGCATTGGTTGGGTGGTTAAGCGCCAATCCGGCTCGCATCGAACCCTCGCGCGTCCCGATTGGGCCGACTACACGTTTGCGTTTCATGATGGCGAAGAGCTTGGTCCGCGCATGCTTTCGCGTATTGCCAAGCAAACAGGGCTGAAACCATCTGATCTGTAGGCCGTGCTTGGAACTAAAGGCTGTAAATGGAATCTGGTTTTTAGGTTTGCCCAAAAAAGGCCTAACTAATTAAATGTTAAAGCCGACCGCCGTCCCAACAGTTCGCTTCGACCGCGCATCAGGCGCGGCGGCGCCTTAACATGGCGTTAGGAAGGCTCGCAGTAAGCAAATGTTGAAAAAGCGTCAGCGCACAGCGCCGGCCCACCAGAGCCGCGCCTTTGGTGGGTTCGATCTGTGATCGGACGCGTCTCCTCCACCTGAATTCCACGCGAGTGACAACGACGGTGGATCGGCACATCAACTTGACTCGTGCCCGCAACAATCAGGGCGGCAAAACGCCGCGATAAGTGCGGTCGAGCACATCTGCGGACCACAGTTCGCGACCGCTGCGCAGGTCCTGCGCGACCAGTCGCGTCGCGTAGCTTGTGAAGCCGCCCGATGCTTCGCGGATCACTAAAGGCTGTGACTGCCACAGTAATTGATTGCCACGCACCAAGAACGGCGCGTTTGCATAGGGCAGCACCACATTGGCGACTGATCGACCAGAGGCACGCTCATGCACAGTCCAGCGCCATTGCGTACCGAGTTGCTCATCGCTCACCGCGGTGGACACTTGCGCGTGCACTTCGTCTGCCGCACGAAATTGGGTGCCCTCGATTCCAGCCATCCGTTCATTGCCGATCAGATCTGGCGTTGCCACGTCCGGCATGCCGGCGTCGCTGACCTGCATGCGGTTGGTGGCAAAATCCACCGAAACCACGCCGTCAAGTTCGCGACGCTTGCGGCCGCTGGCCAGATCTTCCTTTAGGATGGCTCCGCGTAGTGGCCAGTCCGCATAGGACCATTGGATTTTCAGCGCACCCGTTTGGCTGTAGGCAAGCGCCTTGAACAGACGGTTGGGCTGCGGATCGGGTGACGCCAACACGCCTTCCGGCAGCTCGCCGATGATGCCGCCCTGTGCGCTGCCATCCTCTGGGTTTAACAGCAGCAGGCTGAGCTGGCCGGGCTTTTCTGGGCGCGCCAAAACCACTAACTGCTGGCCAAACAACGCCAAGGGCAGGCCTTCAGTCGGGCCGCGCCAGCGCACTTTGCCGTCATTCAAGTCAATCGCCGCAACGCGTCCTTCGGCGTCTGCTATCCAAGCCACCGGACCTTGCTGATCGCTACCAATCAGTACACCCGGGGCCATCGTCAGCGCGGCGTTTGGTGGTTCTTGCGCGGCCAATGGCGCGCTCAGCGCTCCGCAGATCAGCGCGGCCATGAGCAGTGCCAGCTTAGTTTGATGATTCATTGAGAGATTCTCCTGCCTACATGCGAACTGGAAGTTGCCGTGAAAGTCGTTCAGGCTCGGGCTTTTGCTCCCTCCCCGTTGTTTTGGGGAGGGTTGGGGAGGGGAAAGGCAAAAAACTCTAGCAACGGTCATGGCGGCTGGGACTTTCAAGATTACGCTTGGCTTACCAGCCATGACCGTGGTCGAAGAATCACTCGAAGCCGTTTTTGAACACGGCATCGCCACCACCGCCGCCGGTGGCCACGCCATTGAAACGCCAGGCGCCGCGGCCAAGCGTGCCGGCAATCAGCGCATCGCGGGTGCCGTGGTATGCCAGCTCATAGACCGGCACGTTCGGCAAGCCGGCGCCGAGCAATTGCCAAGTCGTGAAGCCACCGCTGGCGAGTGCGTAATAAATGCCGCGATCAGTGCCGACGATCAAGGTGTCGCCGCTAGCCCGAGGCACGTACAGCATGCTGCGGAATTCACCTGCATGGAAACTGCCGAGATTGCCGGTAATGTCGTTGAAAGTGCCGCCGCTGTTAGTGGAGAAACGGACGTTGGTACTTTCCAATGTGAACAGCCGCGTCGGCGCAGCGGGGTCGACGGTCACGTCGCGGATGCTATTGCCAGGGGTGCTGACCAGGGTCGGTGCGCCGCTCCCGGATGTGCGCAGGTAAACACTGGCACCCGCAGCGACGAAGATAAACGCGGCGTTGCCCGGTACACCATATTCGAGTGGGTCGCCGGAGGTGTCGTTGACCCTAATCGTCGACAGCCGGGCGACGCTGTTGCCCTGGTCCAGCGACTCATACAGCCCATTCTGGCCGGCAATCAGCAAACGCAGGCCATTGGTTTTATTGACCGCAATCGGCGTATAGGATTGACCGACGATATCTGGCGCGCCGCCAGTCGGCGTAAATGCCGGGAAGGTGCGCGTCTGAAAGACATTGCTCGCGTTGTAGGTTTCGCGACGGTAGCCGGCGAAGCCACTGAAGCCGGTATATCGAGAAGACAGCGTTACGGACGACGTGTCGTCAACCACGGGGTCACCACCATCGCCGGTGGATATGCTGATGAAGGTCTTGCTGACCGCATCTATTTGCGCCGTGGTTCCGGTGTCCTGCGCGCCACCGAGCACTCGATCCGCCAGGCCATCGTAAGCAATGCCCTGATATTCAGTGACCTGCAAATCATTGACCAGCGAGGTCCAAGCCCCAGTGGTGGTGCGCGGCGTGCCACGTTTGTAGATGCCGCCGTCATCGACTTCAATCAGCTCGCCCGCTGCGTCAAAGGCCATGCCGCGCGAATCGGCGTGCGGCGAGGAATTATTGCCGGCGCCAGAATGCGTCAGCGCCGTCCAGCGGGAGGCGGGTGCCAGGGACGCATTGGCGCGGAACAGCCGGCCGGAGTAGTCCGCCGCGCCCAACGAGTTGGGGAACTGCGCGCCGTTGCCAGTGCCCTCATTGGATGCCGGTTGGCGATCACCGCCGATATAGACGATGTTGCTATCAGTTGGATCAGCGGCGATCGATAAGTGAATATCGCCTTGCCCGCCAGGATTGACGCCAAACTGAAAACCACCGGCTTCGGTGGTGGTCGGGACACCCAGATCGGTCCAGCCGGTGGTGCCGTTGGGCGAGCGCACCACTGCCGACAATCGGCCATCTGCGCCGATCACCGCCACGAACACATTAGCGAACGGACCCACCGCGAGCCGCGCATGCCTGGCGGTGTCGAACAGCGTATTGGTGGCGGCATCGGAGACCCGCGTCCAAGTGGCGCCAGTGTCGGTGGAGCGATAGACGCCGGGGTTGCCATCGCCAAATACCGACGCGTACAGCAGACTGTTATTGGCCGGGTCGCCAACCAGATCGCTAACCCTGCCAAAGGCGAAGCCGCCGTTGCCGGGCTGTTCCTGGGTGAAGCTAACCCCGCTATCGGTCGATCTGAACAAGCCTTGCAGTGAACCAGCCAACAGGATCGCACCGCGTGCTGCGACTGCGCGCACATCCTTATTGAGCAGATTCGGTAACGAGGGAGATCCGCTTACCGCGACCCAGGTGCTGCCGCCGTCAGTGGTCCGCAAAACGCCAGTCAGCGTATTGCCGATCCCGGCGAAGCTGGAGTTGTTGCCGATGCCCGCTATCAGGGTCTGGCGATTCGCATCGGTAGGGTCGAAGCTCAACGCGGTAATCGACTGCGATCGGGCGGCGTCTGTCTGCCGAGTCCAGTTGGGTGCCGCTGCCGTGGCATTGTTGCTGCGCCAGATGCCGCCGTTGACGGCGCCCACATACATGATCGACGAATTGCTCGGATGCGGCGCGACGGCATTAACAGCGCCCGACACCGGCTTGTTGGTGATGCCTTCGACCTGCCCGTTGGTGGCCGGACCCGGGCCCAAGTCCAGCCAGGTGCCGGAAATACTGCCACCACCACTGCCGCTCGTCAGGGTCATGTTGGCCAGGTTGACGGAACCGACGTCCGCCAGCCCACGATCGCGGAATCTCAAGGTCCAGGTGCCGTTAATCTGTGCCGGTGTCAGCCCGCTGAACGCGGCGGTGAAGTCGGTCGCCGCCGCTGGAATGGCCGCCGGCCCGGCTGCGACAGTGCGGTAATCGCCGGCAGCAAGATCTTCATCGTCGCCGATCGCCGCAGCTGCAGTCCAGATGTTGAGCGTTGCGGCGTTCTGATATCGATAGGCACCATTGATGTTGGAGCTGTCGCCGCTTAAAGGGGCATCTATCGCGCCTACTCGGCTGAAAATGACAAAGCTACCGACATTTCCTGGGGTCACGCCGGGTGGCGCCAACACCACGTCCAAGTCGCCGACCCAGGTGTGCGCCCAGATCAAGGCCACCGAAATATTGGTCAAGCTGCCGCTGACGCCGGAGACTGGAAAAGTGACGTCCAGCGGCACGCCAAAGGTGCCGTTGACGGTTGCGTCCGGAATCGGCCCTTCTCCGTTACCGGGGAAAGTGGTCTGCGCCACCGCCACATTGCCGAGCAAGCCGAGTGTCGCTGCAGCCAGCAGCAGGCCGCACCTGCGCGCAAGGCCGCTCCGACCCGCTTGTTTGTCTGTTGTTTGCACATGACCTCCTGGATGGGCTACAGCTTCGTGCGGGCTAAACCACCGATTTCGCGCCGAAAATTAACACGTAGCTGCATTTAGGTATGCGCGGGTAGGAAAGTTAACAGTCTTGAGGACCGCGCTTCGTTAGAGGTTAACTGGTGGTTGAAAAGTCACTTAAGCGGTCGTTTTTAGTGGCATCTGTCGCAGCGGGTGATACGCAGGGCCGCCAATCTCGCCGCAACTTGACGATAGAAGGGTGTAATGGCGATGAGAGTAAGCTTGCTGACCACGTTGCCGACTAGCGAGGAATCTGAATCGATGCGGCAGGGCTTCGCCATCGACGCGTTTTCGGCGCTGCGGGCATGACCGCTATCGCCATTGATACGCTGTTGGCGGCGCGTACGCTTTGGCACGCCGGACGTAGCGCGGTCAGGATTGCCGATGGCGAACCGACCGGTTACGCGGCCTTGGACAACCTATTGCCACAACGCGGCTGGCCGCGCCGGGCGCTGACCGAATTACTGTTGCCGGCTGATGGGGTGGGGGAGTTGGCATTGTTGATGCCTACGCTGGCGCGACTCACGCAAGCCGGTGGCACGGTGGCGGTGATTGCGCCGCCCTATCTGCCGTATGCGCCGGCTTGGCAGCGTGCGGGTGTGGATTTGGCTGCGCTGGAAATCATCAAAGCGGCACCGGCCGATGCCTTGTGGGCTTTCGAACAATGTTTGCGCAGTGGCGCGTGTGTGGCGGTGCTCGGCTGGCCGCAGCAAGCCGATGCGTCTGCATTGCGCCGCTTGCAGGTGGCCGCCGATAGCGGCGATTGCCTGGGCTTCGCGTTGCGCGATAGCAAACATGCGGCCAATCCATCCGCCGCCGCGTTGCGCATGGAATACGCCGGCAATCCGCGTGGTGGCGCTTGGCATGTGCGTAAATGCCGCGGTGGCCCAGCACCGGCGCAAAGTTTTGCGGTGGTGGCATGACGGGGAACGCCATGATTCCGGTTGGCTACCAGCCATGAGCGTTGGCATGCAGCTGTGGGCCTGCATCGTATTGCCGCAGCTGGCGCTTGATGCGGTGCTGCGGCGGGTGCCGGATGCCAACGCGCCGCTGGCTTTGATTGCTGGATCAGCGCAGCAGCGTTGCCTGCATATGCTGAATACGGCTGCGCAACACGCCGGTCTGCGTGTAGGTATGCGACTGACGGCCGCGCATGCGCTGTTGCCGGATTTTGCGATGGTGGAGTACGACCCGCAAGCGCAGGCGCACTGGCAGAATTTTCTGGCCGCGTGGGCGTATCGCCACAGTTCGCTGGTCAGCGCGCAATGGCCAGGTTGCATCGTGATGGAAATGCGCGCCAGTTTCCGTTTATTGGGGCCTTGGGCGGAAATCGAAGCACGCTTGCGCGCGGAACTGGACGCGCTGGGTTTCAGTCATCGCATCGCATTGGCGCCCACCCCGCGCGCGGCGCTGGTGCTGGCGGGTGTGCGCGATGGCTGGGCGCTGCTGCAAGTCGATGCCCTGGCCGAACAGTTGGACCGCGTGCCGGTGCGGCAGGCCTGTTTGCCCGACAACGTCGGTGAACGGCTGCAGCGCATGGGCATCCGCGATCTGCGCACGCTGCGCGCATTGCCACGTGACAGCCTACGTCGGCGCTTCGGACTGCCACTGCTGGTACATCTGGATCATTTATATGGGCAGATCGATGATCCGCTGTCCTACTACACGCCGCCGGATCACTTCGACAGCCGGATAGACCTGGGCTGCGAGGTCAAAAACCATACCGCGCTGCTGTTTCCATTACGCCGGCTGATCGTTGATCTATGCACTTATTTGTCGATCCGCGATGGCGGTGTGCAGCGCTTTTTACTGCGCTTGGAGCACGACGAGGGCCATACCGACATGGATGTCGGTCTGTTAGCCGCCGAGCGCGAATCGGCGCTGTTGTTCGAACTGACCCGGCAGCGCCTGGAACGCGTAAAAATCTCGCGGCCGGTGCTGGCGGTGCGGCTCATCGCGCGCGAGTTACCGCCGTTTGTGCCAGCGGCGCGCGATCTGTTCGAGGGGCGCGCGCAGCAAAGCTTGCCGTGGCCCCAACTGCGCGAACGTCTGCGCGCACGGCTGGGGGATGATGCCGTGTATCGCGTGTCACCGGCCGATGATCCACGCCCAGAGCGTGCGTGGCGACGTGTGGATGGCGATGAGCTGCGCATCGGCGCGGCGCCTGCGCGTCCGCCACGTCCGTTGTGGTTGCTCGCGCAACCCGAGCCGCTGCGCGATCGAGAGCCACGCATTATTTCTGGCCCGGAGCGCTTGGAAAGCGGCTGGTGGGATGGCGAGGACGTACGTCGTGATTATTACGTTTTAGAGACCACGCAAGGGCAGCGCGTTTGGGCATTTGTCGCCGCCGGGGAGCGCAGCGGCTGGATGGTGCACGGGTGGTTTGCGTGAGCGGTGTGGACCGCGCTGGCAGCCTGTCGGACTTTGCGCGTGAGATGCGTTGTGTGGCTTAAGCGGATGGATGCAAGGCGCGACTCGCAGCCAATGGCTCTTCCATTGACAAGGGTCGCAACGCCGCAGACGCCGTTGCGACGCGCAACCCGAAGGGCCGGAAGGGCTTTTGGCGCATTGCGGAGCAAGCAAAGAAATAAAATCCATCCAATTTCCCGAAATATTCACCATCGCGCTGCGCCAAAAGCGCTTTCGGCGCACTCGCGATGAAAGTCCGACAAGCTGCTAGGCCGGGCGGCCGGGCGCCACGCGTATCAGCGGCGCCGCGCTGGCCGCAGGCGGCCAATGACGATGTCATTGCGGAGGCATTGCCCGCCTACGCAGAACTGCATTGTTTATCGGATTTCTCTTTTTTGCGCGGCGCAGCCAGCGCTGATGCGCTGTTCGCGCGTGCGGCGCGCTGCGGCTACGAAGCGCTGGCAATCACCGACGAATGCTCGCTGGCCGGCATCGTACGTGGGCTGGAGGCCTCGCGTGCCACGGGTCTTAAACTGCTGGTGGGCAGCGAGTTCACGCTGCTCTGTGGGCTCAAGTTGCTGCTGCTGGTGGAAACGCAGACGGGCTATACGCAGTTGTGCCAGCTCATCACCATTGCTCGGCGGGCGGCGCGCAAAGGCGAGTACGAGCTCACCCGACTGGACCTGCAAAACGTTCTTAGCGGGGTCGCGCCGGGCGTCTTTGCGCTGTGGCTGCCCGCGCAGCAGCCCGACGCAACGCAGGGCCGCTGGTTGCGCGACTTACTGGGCGAGCGCGCCTTTCTAGCGGTGGAATTGCATCGTGAGCAAGATGATGCGCTGCGGCTACAGCAGTTACTGCTCTTGGCAGCGCAGCTCGATTTAGTCCCCGTGGCGACTGGCGATGTGCACATGGACGTGCGCCGCCAGCGCATCTTGCAAGACACCATGACCGCGATCCGCCACAACACGGCGCTCGCCGAATGTGGCGCCAAGCTGTTTCGCAATGGCGAACGTCATCTGCGTACGCGCCAAGCGCTGGGCAATATCTATCCAGCCGCGCTGCTCCATGCCGCCGTGCAACTGGCGCGTCGCTGCAGCTTTCGTTTGGACGAAGTGCAGTATGCATATCCAACCGAACTGGTACCGCATGGACACACACCCAGCAGTTGGCTGCGCGCGCTAACCGAACAAGGCATGCATGAGCGTTGGCCCGCGGGTGTGCCGCCCAAGGTGGTCATACAGATCGAAGGCGAGCTACAGTTGATCGCCGAACTGCGCTATGAAGCGTTTTTCCTGACCGTAGAAGACATCGTTCGTTTCGCCAAATCCCGCAACATTCTCTGCCAGGGGCGCGGCTCCTCAGCCAATTCGGCGGTCTGTTACGTACTGGGTATCACGGTGGTGGATCCAGCCGAGAGCCGTCTATTGATGGCGCGTTTTCTATCCAAGGAGCGCAACGAACCCCCCGATATTGATGTGGACTTTGAGCACGAGCGGCGCGAGGAAGTGTTGCAGTACATCTACAACAAGTACGGTCGCGAGCGGGCGGCGCTGGCCGCCACGGTCATTCGTTACCGCGGCAAGAGCGCGGTGCGTGATGTCGCCAAGGCCTTCGGGCTGCCGCCGGACCAGATGGCGTTGCTGGCCGAGTGTTACGGCTGGGGCAATGGCGAAACGCCGATGGAACAGCGCCTGCGCGAGGCCGGCTTTGATCCCAGCAATCCGCTCATCGCCCGCGTGCTGGCGGTGACCGAGCAACTGCGTGGACACCCGCGTCATCTCTCGCAACACGTCGGTGGTTTTGTGATTAGCCACGCACCGTTGAGCACCGTGGTGCCAGTGGAAAACGCGGCGATGGCCAACCGCACCATCATCCAGTGGGACAAAGACGATCTGGATACGATGAAAATGCTGAAAGTCGACTGCCTAGCCCTGGGCATGCTGACCTGCATACGTAAAACGATCGACTTGGTGGAACGCCAGCGTGGTTATCGCATCGATATTGCGCGCTTGCCAGCCGGCGACAAACCGACCTACGAGATGATCCAGGCGGCCGACACGGTGGGTGTGTTTCAGATCGAATCGCGTGCGCAAATGAGCATGCTGCCGCGGCTCAAACCGGCCAATTTTTACGATCTGGTGGTGGAAGTGGCCATCGTGCGACCTGGGCCAATCCAAGGCGGCATGGTGCATCCCTACCTGCGCCGCCGGCAGAGCAAGGAAGCGGTGACTTATCCGTCTGCGGGCATCGAGGAAATTCTCGGCAAAACGCTGGGCATTCCGTTGTTTCAAGAGCAGGTGATGGAACTGGTAATCCATGCTGGTTACACGCCGGAGCAGGCCGATCATTTGCGTCGCTCAATGGCGGCGTGGCGGCAAGGTGGCGATTTAGAGCCGCATCGCCAGCGCATTCGCAGCCTGATGGAAGTGAAAGGCTATTCCTCCGAGTTCATCGAGCAAATCTTCGAACAGATCAAAGGGTTTGGCTCCTACGGTTTCCCGCAGAGCCACGCGGCATCGTTCGCCAAGCTGGTCTACATCAGCTGTTGGCTGAAGCGCCACGAACCGGCGGCCTTTGCTTGTGCACTGCTTAACTCGCAACCGATGGGTTTTTACTCGCCCAGTCAAATCGTGCAAGACGCGCGGCGCGGCAAAGCGGGGCGGGTTGGGTTGGAAATGCGCGTTATCGACGTGACTTGCAGTGATTGGGACAACACGCTGGAAGGCGGCGCGCCGCGCAGCGGCGTGGATGATGGCGGTCAAGCGGCGATTCGACTGGGCTTGCGCCAAGTGAGTGGCCTGCCACAAGCACAGGCGCAAGCCATTGTCGCCGCGCGCGCGCGCCGGGCGTTTACCGATGTAGAGGATTTATGCCAACGCGCCGAACTGGGCGAAAAAGCCCGCCAGGCCTTGGCCGAAGCAGGTGCGCTGCAGGCTTTGGCGGGTCATCGCCACGCGGCGCGTTGGGCGGTAGCGGGCATTGAGCGTCAGCGCCCGCTGTTATTGGAAAGTCCGGAGGAGTTAGCCATCGTGCTGCCCGCGCCGACCATGGGTGAGGATGTGAAGTCCGACTATCGCGCGGTGGGCTTAAGCTTACAGGCGCATCCGCTGGCGCTGCTGCGCCGCGCTCTGCAACAACTGCGCGTATTGGATTCGCGCCAGTTGCGTGAACTGCCGCACGGTCGCGGCACGCATGCCGCCGGCATCGTCACCCAGCGCCAGCGGCCATCCACCGCCAGTGGTACCACCTTTGTCACCCTGGAAGACGAACACGGCATGATCAACGTCGTAGTGTGGCCAGATATTGCCTTGCGCCGCCGCAAAGTGCTCATCAATGCCCGCCTGTTGGCGGTGCGCGGACGCTGGGAGCATGTCGACGGCGTACAACACCTGATCGCCCAAGATCTGCACGACCTCAGCCACCTGTTAGGCGACTTGCACCTCGCATCGCGGGATTTTCGCTGATTCGGTGGCGTGTTTCGGAACAGCGTCAGCGCACAGCGCCGGCCCAGACCTGAGCCTTTGGTGGGTTCGATCTGTGATCGAACGCTTTTCCCCCACAATGCAGGAATAGCGTCAGCGCACAGCGCCTCCACGATCGGCCGCAATTGCGGCTGCGCCAGCGCCATTAGGTGGAATAAACCTAGAAACCTCAGTTGACCGCTTTCGAGTGGCGTAGCTTGATGATTCTTTTGACATTTCAGCAGATTGACTGGTTCACCATTTGGGTGAGTGCGCTACGGGGGTGCGCTTATTCGCGCATCAATACTGAGTGTCTCCCGTAAATTAACGAACTTTTACACCAATTGAAGTATTACAAATCAACTAGTTATATCGTGTTTGGTGAGAATCCCGGTCGCCCCGTTATGGCGGCACAGCCGCCAGCCGTTCAAGCCGGCGCTCGCGCAGCAAAGCTTAAGGTCGTAGGTCACTTAAGGTCGTAGGTCACGTTGCCCGCAGGGCTACGTGACGGTGCTCCGATGTCACGTAGGCCTGCGGCCAACGTGACCTACGAATCAACGCCTTAGGGTATGT
>Ga0105046_10011962_pt1 | contig 13469 bp, 11 predicted proteins | sample MAT03_FD_78385 | JGI IMG/M metagenome (GOLD analysis project Ga0105046, IMG submission 78385) | Freshwater microbial communities from Lake Fryxell liftoff mats and glacier meltwater in Antarctica - MAT-03 (megahit assembly) | ecosystem: Environmental > Aquatic > Freshwater > Ice > Liftoff... | reverse complement strand
ATTGAATAAACCAACCCGTTTGAAAAGCCTCATTACTTAAATGGAAAACTTGGTATAACACATAAAAAGTAATAAAATCAAAACATGAACTGATCAAACCAAAAACTACCATAAATTTCTTCACAAATTTCATGTCCCACCGCTTTGGCCCCCCAACATATTCCTCATCCACAGCATCTCCAGGTATCGTAATTTGCGAAAAATCATACAATAAATTATTGAACAGAATTTGAATGGGCAACATTGGTAAAAATGGTAAGAAAATTACCGCCCCAATAACACTGAACATATTCCCAAAATTGGAACTTACGCCCATCATTATATATTTCATTGAATTCCCAAACGTCTTTCTTCCCTCCAAGATTCCATCTAACAGAGCCCGTAAGCTTTTGTCAGTCAAAATAATATCTGCGGCCTCTTTTGCCACATCTACCGCATTCTGCACGGAAATTCCCACATCCGCCGTTTTCAACGAGGGCGCATCATTAATACCATCTCCCATATATCCAACCACATGACCGTTCGCCCGCAAAGCATGAATAATCCGATTTTTCTCATCCGGCGAAAACCGCGCAAAAATCGTATTTTTCTCCACAGAAACTCGCAAAGCATCATCCGTCATGCCATCAATTTGATGCCCCAATAAAATGCCCTGAACCGGAATATCCAATTCCTCACAAATTCTTTGCGTCACCAATTCATTGTCACCCGTAATGATTTTAATTTTCACCCCTACGCGCTCCAATTCCAAAATAACCTCTTTAGCATCAGCTTTCGCCGGATCCAAAAATGCAATAAAGCCAAGCAACATCAACTCACTTTCATCTTCAATCTTATAAGATTTCCGCCCATCCGCAATATTTTTCACCGCAATCGCCACCACCCGGTATCCCTCTGTACTTAAACGAAAATACACTTCCTCCGCCTTAGCCACATTTTTCGCTGTCAGTTCAATTTTTTTGCCCTCTGCCCCCAAATAATACGTACATTGTTTAAAAACTTCCTCAGGCGCTCCCTTACAAATAAGCGTACGCTTCTGCGCTTTTTGCACCACCACACTCATGCGCTTACGCAAAAAATCAAAAGGGATTTCATCAACTTTTTTATAAGCCGAAATATCTAAATCCTTATATTTCTTCACGGCCTCATCCATTGGATTCGAAATGCCAGTCTGAAAAATACTATTCAAATAAGCGCTTAGCAGCACTTCCTCAGAATCTTTTCCAAACACATCATTATATTTCACCAACGCAATCCTGTCTTCCGTGAGTGTGCCAGTTTTATCAGTACACAAAATATCCATACTTCCAAAATTTGGAATTGCAACCAGCTTCTTCACAATAATCCCTTTATTTGCCATTTTAACCGACCCGGCACCCATCGTTACCGCCAAGATCATCGGAAGCAGCTCCGGAGTCAAACCAACCGCCACAGCGATAGCAAAGAGGAACGACTGCAAAACATCTTTTTTCAGCAAAATATTAAAAAAGAAAATTGCCAAAACAATAAAAATTGTCATTTTCAAAATGAGATTGCTAAATTTGCTGACCCCCAAAGTAAAATCAGTTTGCCCTTCAGCTTGGGATAAATTGTGGGCAATCTTCCCAAATTCCGTCTCTTTCCCCGTCCGTAAAACTACCGCTTTTGCCGTGCCCGTAATTACATTTGTCCCAAAAAATATCGTATTATGCAAATCGGCCAAAGATTCGGACTTTTGTACAACTCCGTGAGTCTTCTCCACAGGAAAAGACTCACCAGTAAGCGAAGATTGATTCACGAAAAAGTCTTTTGCTGAAACCAACCGACAATCTGCCGGAATCAAATCGCCCGCATTCAAAAAGATTAAATCACCTGGATAAATATTTTGTAAATCCACTTCAATTTTATTTCCATCACGAGCCACATCCACCTTTGTCACCAAACGTTCTGTAAGTTTACGAGCCGCATTTCCCGCCTTTCGCTCTTGCAAAAAATTCAAAATTGTACTCACCAAAACAATCACAATTACAATAGCTGCATCAATTTCTTGCCCAAAAGCAAAAGAAACGCCGGCAGCCGCCAATAAAATCAAGATCAAAGGATTTTTAAATTGCCCCAAAAAATCCAATAAATAGTGAGTTTTCTGCTCCTTCAACAAAGAATTTTCCCCATAAAACGCTTGCCGTTTTACCGCTTCTTTCCAAGAAATTCCTTTCTCAGAAGTCTTCAGTTCTTTATAAATTTTTTCTATTTTCTGTGGGGCAAGTTCAAAAAGGTTCATATCAAAAAGGTTCATAGTAGATGAATAAATATCTCACTATTATAACATTTTTAGACGGAAAATGAGAGCAAAATGTATTATCAACAAAAGTCGGTAATCAAATGGTATGTACGCAAGGAAAAAGTGCTAATTTCTGAGCTACACGAATGTAAGAAGAATGAAGGATCAATTCAGGACTAAAGCTTAAAAAGCTTTATAAAAACTCTCTAAATAATCCATATCTGGGTGGCCTTTATTTTTATAATATTCTTTTAAATTGATTTTTTGACAAAATTTGCTATTTTTGCTATAACCTCACTCTCACTTTAAAAATGCCACTATGCCAGAATTGATCTCAAATATTAAAAATAATAATCGTGCGCTCCAATACGACGGCACCATTAAAATGAACCGCCACATTTTCGCTGGCCAAGACGAAGAATTAGGTTTCGAAGGCTACGATCCTCGTGACGACGAAAAAAGTTTAATTGATGGACCCGTATACGCAGCAAAAGCGGCTTGGGGAAGTCTCCTGGGACTTCGTTGGAAAAACCTCACTCCAGTGAACACCGACGAAGGGAATAATCAAGCATTCCAACCTTTTTTCAGAGAAATCGAAGTATTTTTTCAAGCAATTTATACCAGCATTGAAAACTTCCGCAAACTTCCAGCCAGTGAAGCTAAGAATGAAGTATGGGAAAACTTTCAAGCAGCAGCCGTAAAATGCTGCCGAGATATGTTTGACAGTATCGAAAAATTTGATGCCCAAAATACAACTTTACAAGATGAATCGCTAAGAAAGGCAGACCCTCAGACTAAAAAGCACAGTGGTAAAACCCCATTATACTCTCAGCAATATCTCAAGTTAATTGAAGAAGCATTTGGTTTAAAAATTGAGCACAAAAATGATTTGGAAAAACAATTGAACCGAACATTGAACGAATGTGCAAAATCGAAAAAAGATCCTCGAATTACTCGGTTCGAACAAAAAGCTGTGAACTATGAAATGGCAAAAATTCAACAACAAATAAGAACCACTCCACCTTTATCTTGGCCTGCACATATGCCATCCGCATCAGATAGAAACTCAAAAAACAGTGGTACATTTTTGCACGAATCTCAGCCAGCAGGTTTAGTTCCGCTCGCCAATAACACCGATTATTGGAGAAATATTCCAACCTACAGTCCAATAATAGGGGAGCCAAAATCAGCAATTCCAACCTTGGGACTTACTGAATCAAAAGTTTGGGCAATTTTGAAAGACGGTTTCACTATGACTTTTGGGAAATCAAATGTTCCATCAATTCCAAATCCTAGTCCAAGCCTCAGCCCAATTTCTATACCAGCGCCGGCGCCGTATCTTTCCAACCAACCAACAGCAACACAAGAAATTGATGAAAATGAAGACCTCCTCATTGAGGATCAACCAATTCTCCCACCACTTGCTCCAGCCATCATGTCTCGCCCTGTGCTTCAACAAAATATTGAAGAATTTTCACTTGAAGAGCACACTCCTGCTCCACTTCAGTCTTCATCCAAAATTCAACCTCGACGGAAATACTGGAATTCCAATTTGAAATCCGCAATAGCTGGAGCTGCTGTTGCAATAATGAGCATGGTTGGAGCTCGTACTGCAACCACAACCAGCAACGCCGCAGATTTCCCTAAACCACATTCTGAAGCAAATGCTGCAGATTCATCAATTGCGCAAGAGGAGGCAACAAATATCGAGCAAAAAGAACAATCTATTACTATTTTCCGCTTTGATTTAAAAAGTACAAAAACCGCTGCATTTCTGAATTTTTTCAATACATCAGAAGGTTCAAAATCTTACGCCCAAGCTTTTGAAGTAGTAGCAGAGTTGTTAGATATTAACGCTATTTTATCTCCGAATGAACAACAACTTTTAGAGCAAAAACTTAAAAATCAAACCACAAATTTTACTGCCCAGGATGAAATACGTATCAGTCAAATCCAAGCCAAAATTTTCCAAAAATATTTGGAGAAGGGGACTGAAGTATTCGCAGAAAAAGATGAAAATATCAGTAAATTTTTCGCTTCCCATCTTAACGAATTTTGCCGAAATAAATCTAGACCTTCTGCAAATCCAAAAAGCCTAAATTATGCTTTCTATCAGGCTTTTCATCAACCTGGAATTCTCGAAACTTCTGCAAGTTACTCAATTATAACTGACCCTCGAAATAACCCGGCCTTGCGCTATCTTTATCATCAAACTTCAGCATCTCCAACGTTTCAAAATACTATTGCCGATGCCATGAAAATGTTAGAAGGAAAAACAGTAAAAACCAAAACTGAAGCTAAGCAAAAAATCCAGGAAGCTTTCAATTCTGCAGCTGCCAAAAACGGCCAAAAAAAGTTGGTAGATCAAATGCTTGGCAACAATAATTTTCGAGATAGTCTCATAAACTCTATCGCCAACAGCCTCCAAAAAACATCTGACTAAAAGCTGACAAAAAAACACAACTCAAGAATACAAATGCTTCGACGTTCAAAAGAAGAATGTGTGAATTCTATGAGCAATTACCATCCGCAACTTCCCGACTTATTTGAAATATCCATTACTGAAAGCAGCAAATAGATACAAAAAAAGATGGGCTTTCAATGGCCCATCTTTTTTTCCTGAGTTTGATTATTTCTTTGCTGCTTTTTTAACAGCTTTCTTCGGTTTTTCTTCTTTCACTTCTTTTCCTTTCTTTTCTTTTTTCACTGCTACAACTTCAGCTTCAGCAGCTTTTTCAGCAACTACCACTTTTTCCTTAGGAGCTTTTACAGCTGCAGCAGGAGTTAAAGCTTTCAAAAGCATATCAAGTTTCGCATTGAGCATTTCAAATTGTTCTTTCATTTGGTCATTGCCCTTGTTTCCTCCACCCTTAGGGCCTTTTCCAAAACAGTCAGTACAATAAACTGGTTTATCATGGCTAGGTTTGAACGGAACTTCACAAGTATTGCCACAGTCGCTGCAAGTAGCTTTATGCATTGCAGGACGAGCATCTCTTCCAAAACCTCGGTCATCTGAATCACGATCACGCCCATAACTTCGATCACCAAAATCACGATCCCGACTTGTCCGTTCATCTCTTCCCCCTCTCAAACTTTCACCTGCATTATTTTCCTTGCGGAAACAGTTATTGCAGTATACTGGTTTATCACCGTTTGGTTTGAACGGAACTTCGCAGCTATTGCCGCATTCATCACAAATTGCTTTGTGCATTGCAGGACGTTCACCACGGTCATAACTATTTTTTCCACCTCCATCTCTTGCGCCAAAACTAGGTTTCCCATAGCTCTTTTTGCCAAAAGATTTACCACCCCCGCCAGATCTGTCGTCACGATTTGAATAAGCCATAATTGCTGATATTTAATTAAGAATAGGCTGAAGCTTAACCTTGAAAGGTAAAAAAGGCAAGGGGGAGTTTTTGCACGAAATATTCAATAATCAAACGCATCACTTGCCGCAAGATAGGAACAGAAAACATCACCTAACCTAAACAAGTGACTATGGCACAGCTTAAACCAGAAGAATTATTTCTCGTGGAGAAAATGACAAATAGTGGGGTTTCGGGACGGGAAATTGGCAGACGGCTGGGAAAAGATCCTACAGTGGTTAACAATGAAATGAGAAACAATAAATGGATTGATGGGAAATACCCGGCACATGAAGCATTGCGCAGGAGACAGAGGCGAAAGCGGAATTAACCCAAAATCGTTCATCTATTTAAAATCAATTCGTAGTGCTAAAGCTGTACTTATATCTCCTAGATTTTCAACAATCCATGAAGCCAGCTTATTACCAGCCACCCCCTTACCAGAACAAAATGGAGGGCAACCAGTTGGATATACAAAATTAAAAAGGGAAGGGTACTGTTCCATTCCAAGCTTAACTGTCGCTGAAAATATTGGCGGCAATTCAATAGTTAATTTCAATGAATTTGGAATGTCTGATTTATATAAATTTGGAATCTCCGACCCACACAAATGAAGTAACGATCTATACAAAGCAGACTCACCCCCAGGAATTAGATCAAGAGTTATAGATTCTATAAAGCAAATTATTGACAATCAAGAAGGTGCAGAAGAAAAAGGAAATCATCAAAAAAATTCTATCAAAAAAATTATAGGTGGATTCAGTAGAGCAGAAGAAATAAGTGAAGGGATTGAAGCAAATCTTAGTTTGTGGGTAGCAATAAATATATTAAAATCTAAGAACACTAGCCGGTAATGCATCGGCCGAATTTGCCGGATCATAAACTACTTCAATCATATCACCTGCACGAGGTATAGAAATTCTTGATGCCATAGATGTAAATTCAGCATTTATGCCAGGATGTATTTCCACAATAACCTTAACATAAGGACTATTATTCACAGTAATACCAGTATCTTGAACTGATATAACTTTAACTGTCGCTTTAACCCCAACCAGTTTCAATCGAGCCTTCTTTTTTGAATTATTAATCCCACCAATAATCAATGGAATAAAAGCCAAACTCATTATCACCACCACAAAAACGGTAATCAAAATTGGGAATTGAAACGACATAAAATTACCAAAAAATTCTCCACCATCTTGCATAAACATATTTTCAAACCAAGAGCCAACAAGCTCAGGGTTAAAAGCAGCCAACATACCAATTGCAAAACCACCAAGGCCAAGCAAACCACTAAGTATCGCAATAATTTTACCTACTTTATTCATAGAAATTTACTTATTTATTCATATCTTAAGGATTGAATAGGATTCAACCTCGCGGCATTTTTTGCAGGATATAAACCAAAAATTGAACCAATGGCACACGATACAAAAAATGTTACGGCCACTTCAGTATAAGCCACAATAAACTACCATTGTGATTCAAAATTAACAATAATTAAAGATGCCACACATGCAACCCCAATACCTCCAACAACACCAGCAAGCTCTGCAAGAACCGTAATTACAATCGCCCCAACCAAAAACTGTAGCACAACACCCCTACTCGTTGCCTCAATTGACTTTTACACCTACAGCCTGTACCCTAGGTACCAGGTTATCTAACATAGATTACATGAACAAACAACTTTCCATAAAAAAAATAAAATCCCTAAAGCTCGCCAAACAAGCACGAGGCACGTTCGACGCCGTTATTGCCATGATTGAGCAGGACAACTATTGTCCCGAAATTATCCAGCAAGCGGATAGCGCAATTGGGCTTTTAAAATCAGTAAAACGTGAGCTCCTGGCCGGCCATCTTGATACATGTGCTTTCAAAAAATTAAGTGAAAACAAGGAAGCTGCTATCAAGGAACTTTTAAAAATCTATAATTTATCAAACTAAAGGTATGCTTAAAAATCAAACCTTCAAAATAAAGGGCATGCACTGCGCATCATGCGCCGGCATCATTGAGAAAACTTTGAAGAAAGTTGATGGAGTTGCTTCCGCCGAAATAAATTACGGCACCGAATCCGCAAAAGTTTCTTTCGATGAACATAAAGTCCACCCGTCAGCTCTTTCAAAAAGCATTGAGCCGCTGGGTTATTCACTTTTTCTCCCCACCGCCGAAGAAATGAAAATGTCTCCCAATGAACATGCTGAACATCTTGGGCTGAACCAATCAAAAAAAGCGAAACTCGCCGAATTGGCTGATATCAAGGGAAAAGTCATTTCCGCTCTCCCTCTCGCCACCACCAGCATTTTTATTATGGGTTGGGAAATTCTCGCCCAATTCAAACTTATTCCAGAAATCCCCTATATTTGGTATGAATTTTTCCACCATTTATTGCCTTTAATGGCAACTTACACACTTTTTGTTGTAGGCAAACCGTATCTTCTAGGATTTTACCGTTTTCTCCGTTACGGGAAGGCAAACATGGACACGCTCATTGGAATTGGCACCTCTGCCGCTTTTATCTACAGTTTCATTGTCACCGCATTTGAAGAAACTCTCAAGCCCTACATCAACGTTGAACATACCTATTATGACGTTACCATCGTGGTTATTACCTTTATTGCTCTCGGCAAATATCTGGAAGCAAAATCAAAACTCAAAACCGGCGATGCCATTGAAAAACTTTTAGGAATCCAAGCAAAAACCGCAACGGTAATCCGTGCTGGAAAAGAACAGGAAATTTCTATCGATCAAGTCGTACACGGCGATTTCATCGTTGTAAAGCCGGCAGGCAAAATCCCCGTTGATGGCATGGTGACTGAAGGATCTTCCTACGTTGACGAAGCCATGATTACGGGTGAGCCAATTCCTGTACAAAAAACCCTTGGCGATAAAGTCGTGGCCGGAACAATGAATACCAGCGGATCATTTACTTTCAAAGTCACCAAAATCGGTTCTGAAACCATGCTCGCCCATATCATAAAAATGGTTGAAGACGCCCAAGGAAGCAAAGCACCAATCCAAGCTTTAGTAGACAAAATTTCCAGTATTTTTGTTCCGGTCGTATTGGTCTTGGCTTTTATTGACCTCGGAGTATGGCTCCTAGTTGGAACGCAATACCTCGGCTTTTCTCAAGCCCTTTCTTTTGGCCTCGTTTCCTTTGTAGGAATTTTAGTGATCGCATGTCCCTGTGCCTTGGGTCTCGCAACGCCAACAGCCATCATTGTAGGGGTGGGCAAAGGCGCCAAAGAAGGTATTTTGATCAAAGATGCAGCGACGCTGGAAAAGCTCCATAAAGTGGACATTGTAGTAGTTGATAAAACAGGCACTATCACTAAAGGCAAGCCAGAACTCATCTCCATTCAAAATTTTTCCCAAAAAACTGATAATGAACTAATAACCATTGCCGCATCACTCGAAAAGAAATCAGAACATCCTATTGCCCACGCCATTCTTTCTTCCGCCACAGCAAAAAATCTTACCCTCGCGATAGCTGAAAATTTTGAAGCACTTAAAGGGAAAGGCCTCAAAGCCTCCATAAAAAACATTGAATATTATGTGGGAAATACCAAGCTTATTGAAGATCTCAACCTAGCTTTTGATCTCCATTCCATTGAAAAAGAAACGCTTGAAGGCAAAACGCCAGTTATTCTCGCCACAAAAGAGCAAGTTCTTGGCGTAATAATGGTTGCCGATGCCATAAAACCTGAAGCCAAAGAAGCAATTTCTAAGTTACATAAACTCGGCATTAAAGTGGTGATGCTAAGCGGAGATAACAAAAATACTGCAAATTACATCGCCCAACAAACCGGCATTGACGAGGTGGTAGGGCAAGCATCACCGGAAGAAAAACTCAAAAAAATCAAAGAATTCCAAGCACAAGGAAAAGTTGTAGCGATGGCAGGGGATGGAGTTAATGACGCTCCAGCTCTTGCCCAAGCCGATATAGGAATAGCCATGGCCACCGGAACCGACGTGGCAATTGAATCAGCCGGCATCACTTTATTGCATGGTGACATCTCCAAATTAGTGAAAGCCATCACGCTCTCAAAAATGACCATGCGCGGCATTAAACAAAATCTTTTTTGGGCATTTATTTATAACATTGTTGGGATTCCACTCGCTGGAGGAGTTTTTTACCCGATCTTCGGCTGGCTCTTAAGCCCAGTTTTTGCTGGTATCGCCATGGCTTTCTCCAGTGTATCCGTTGTGGGTAATTCACTTCGCCTAAAGTCAAAAAAACTGTAATAAAAAAATTATAAACTTTTTATGAACCAAACTCACACCTTCCATATCCAAGGAATGCACTGCAAAGCCTGCATCCTCATGACCGAAAGTGAATTATTAGACCTGCCATATATTTCACAAGCCAAATCAAATCTCACAACTCATACCGTTGAAGTAACGGGAGATTTTGGCAATAAAAGTAAAGAAAAAATTGCCGAAGAATTGACCGACGCCCTCACAAAACACGGCTATAGTATTTCCGTAGAAAAACAAATAAAAAAAGTAAACTGGTCAGATTTCAAAATCGCCATACCCATCGCTTTGCTCTTTGCCATAGTTTTCATCATCTTACAAAAAATCGGCCTCGTAAACCTCGTCAACACCGATAAAGTGACTTATGGCACGGCCTTCATTGTTGGTATTATCGCTTCACTTTCCACCTGCATGGCAGTGGTTGGCGGACTTTTGCTCTCCATGTCAGCAACTTTCGCCAAAGAAGGCGACAAAGTAAAACCACAAATAGTATTTCACCTCGGCCGGCTCATTTCTTTTTTCATCCTCGGCGGAGCAATTGGCGCTCTTGGCTCAGCTTTCCAGCTCAATAGTACCAGTACTTTCGCCCTAAGTTTCATCGTTGGTATCGTCATGCTTATTCTTGGTATAAATTTGCTGGATGTTTTCCATTTCACCCGAAAATTACAGCCATCAATGCCAAAATTCCTTTCCAAACATGTCGCGAGTATTTCCAAACTCAACCACACTCTCACGCCATTTTTAGTTGGCATTGCCACTTTCTTTTTACCCTGCGGCTTCACCCAATCTATGCAAATTTATACTCTCTCAACCGGTAATTTTCTCGTCGGCGGACTCACAATGTTTGCTTTCGCCCTCGGAAGTTTGCCAGTCTTAGCTTTAATTAGTTTCAGTTCTTTCAGCATTCAAAACAGTTCCAAAGCAGGCATCTTTTTCAAGTCCGCAGGGCTCATTGTTATTATGTTTGCCCTCTTTAATCTCCTGAATAGTTTAGCCGCAATTGGCCTTATTCCTCCTATCTTCAATTTTTAACAAACAGCAAAATGAAAAGCACAAATGTGAAAAACGCAAACCTGAAAAACACCATCTACATAATTGTATGCGCAATTCTCCTCGGAGGAATTTTTATTATCACCCAAAGCGGTGGAATTGCCAAAGAAACTCAAACTTTAACTCCAGCTAGTTTAGCAAATAATGTGAGCGTAACAAACGGAAAACAGGTCATTGAGATCAAGGCAAAAGGCGGCTACAGCCCAAGTCTCTCCATGGCAAAAGCGGATACGCCAACCATCATTAAAATGAAAACTCAAGGAACTTTCGATTGCTCATCTTCATTGGTCATTCCAAGTATCGGGTATCGCGGCAATCTCGCCACTTCCGGTGAAACTGAAATCGAAGTTCCGCCACAAAAAGCCGGGACAACGCTGCAGGCTCTTTGTAGCATGGGGATGTACAACTTTCAAATCAAATTCATTTAAACAAGCATGAATTATTGCACTTCAAACGGCAACATCATCCCACTAGAAAGATGTTCCGGAATATGACAATGAGCCATCCATTTTCCCGGATTCGACATATCAACCAAAATTTCCACCGTATCTCCTTGCGGAATATGAACCGTATCTTTCCAAACAAGATTCATATTTTTAATCCCATTCATACTCAAAACCAAGAAACGCTGGCCATGAAAATGAATCGGATGCTGCATGGGATGCATTGAATCCAAGTCATTAAAAATTTTCACTTTCACTTTGTCCCCAAGCTTAAATTTCCAATCAATATCCATATTCACTTTTTTCGTTTCATCATCCACCAACTTCCATTTCACTGAATCCGTCGTGGACATTGCATTCATCATCGCCATGGTATCTTCCCATTCAATCTCACCTTTTATTTCACTTGGAGCCACACTCGATGAATCCATCTTCATCATCGCCCCGTGATTCATTCCCGCCATATTACCCATACCTCTCATATCCAAGCTAATCGTCAGACTTTTATCAGCCTTTTTATCAAAATCATCCCTAAATGCATCAATATCCGTAATCACATCTTTATTATCGCGAAGCACCTCAAACTCTTTCGCAAAACTTTGGCTGATTTGTGCCTCAGAAACATTGAAAGAAGCCAACGTATAAGTTTTTTGAGGATTGATATTTTGCAGTTCATAAACCCCCGCCTTCTCAAACAAAACCTCAACAACAACCCTTTCTGATGGGCTCAAAATAATCTGATCCTGCCAAATTTCATGTTCGTATTTGCCATTATCACCGCCAACAAGTTTCATTTTTGCCCCTGGAATTGAAAGATTATAAACACGAGTATTAGCCGCATTCGCAATATAAAAGCGCACCACTTCACCGGTCTGAAAAGCTTTTTGATAATTCACCTCCCCATTTACCAGCATTACATTTCCAAATTCACCCATAAGCGCAAATTGAGTAACGTCAGGATTAAAACTTTCCATTTGCCCGTTTTGAATAGAAATGTCACTAAGCATAAGTGGAACTTCTTCATTCACAGGAGACCAGAAATTTTTGTCCGTTGGTGTCACCAAATAAGCCCCATACAAGCCACGTGACTGAGTATAAGGCTCATTGAAATGAGGATGATACCAATATATTCCAGCATCGGGGAATTTGATTGTATAACTAAAACTTTGGCCTGGCTGTTGTGCCCCCGCAGCGCCATCAAAGGTATCTTCCAAGCGAATTCCATGCGAGTGAAGACTCGTAGGAATATCCGTATTATTTTTAAGGTTCACCGTGATTTCAGATCCTTGTGCAACTTTCAAAGTCGGTCCAGGGATTGACCCGTTGTAAGCCAACATTTTGTAAGACTTTCCCTCAATTTCCTTCATGGCATAAGAGGCAGTAAGGTCATAAGCATCGCCATTTTTAAGTTCCATAATTTTACTTACTTTTGCTGGCAAAATCACCTCCGTATTTTGAGGATTGTTCTTATTCACCAAGCTTTGCTGCGCGCATCCGCCAATCACAAAGACCAAAAGAATAAAAAATAGTTTTCGAGAGATCATAAAAAGAAATGAAATGACTATGTCAGTATGGAGATGTGGGGGGCGTTGTCAATTTTCAACACGAGAAACTTACGAAACCGCGGTGGTAGCATAAGAATAATACGCAAAAAATTCCCGAAAAATAGAATAAGCATCTCTCATTTCAAAATAATTGGGATGAGCCGAATAAATTTCCGCAACGCCCGCTTTCCCAAAAGCAAGTTTCGCCCGACTAATATGAAAGTACTGCGAAATAACCATGACGGAACGGAAATTATTTTTCTTCATCATCGCCACAGTATTCAAAACCGTCTTTTCCGTAGTTTTCCCCTCAGAATCAACAATAATATTCTCGGCAGGCACCGCATGATTTTGCAAATATTCCGCCATCACCGTCGCCTCATCAACCCCTTCTTTTCCATTTCTCCCACTCACAATAATCATGGGCGCAAGTTTGCTATTAAAAATCTCAACCGCAGTATCTAAACGGGCCTTCAACCGCTTTTTTGACTTCAGCCTACAAACCTAAATACAAACAGATTCATTTACTTTTAGCTGAAATATGTT